>Ga0209777_10008701_pt1 | contig 11072 bp, 9 predicted proteins | sample FrelakmetHBP12HB_FD_187147 | JGI IMG/M metagenome (GOLD analysis project Ga0209777, IMG submission 187147) | Freshwater lake sediment microbial communities from the University of Notre Dame, USA, for methane emissions studies -HBP12 HB (SPAdes)... | ecosystem: Environmental > Aquatic >...
AAAAAAATATCGCCTGCTGGCCGATAATGTTAATGACGTTATTTTCGTTTTGGATATGAATCTGAATTACACCTATGTCAGCCCTTCCGTAAAAATCCTTAGGGGATATGAGCCGGAAGAGGTTTTGAGACAAGGTTCTTTTGAGGTATTGACGCCTTCCTCCATGGATCTGGCCAGGAGGAGCCTATCCGAGATCATGGAGCTGGAAAAATCCGGACAAGGAGATATTTCCATATCCCGGACGCTTCAATTGGAAATGGTACGAAAAGATAGGACCACCGTATGGACGGAGGTGAAGTTTTCCTTAATCCGAGATGAAAATCAGCAAATCGTGAGCATTCTCGGCGTAACCCGTGACATCACCGAGCGCAAGCAGATTGAAGACGTGTTAGCCCGGGAACAGAGCCTCCTCCATGCTCTTATGGATAATATTCCTGACCAAGTGTACTTCAAAGATGCCGATAGCCGCTTTATCAGAATCAGCAAGGCTCAAGCCAAAAGATTTTGCCTGAGCGATCCCGCGCAAGCCGAGGGTAAGACGGACTTTGACTTTTTTACGAAGGATCATGCCCAGCCGGCGTTCGAGGATGAACAGAAAATAATGAGAACCGGCCGGTCTTTGGAGGATCTGGAAGAAAAGGAAATGTGGCCCGACGGTCGAACGGCATGGGTATCAACAACCAAGGTGCCTCTACGTGACATACTAGGGCGAATCGTCGGTACTATTGGCATCTCTAGAGACATCACCGAGCGCAAGAGGGCAGAGAAGGCCGTTGAGGCTTCCGAGTCCCGATACCGCCTGCTCGTGGAAAACGCCAATGAAGCTATCCTCGTCGCCCAAGACGGCTTCCTTAAATTCGTCAATCGAATGACAATCGAAATGACCGGATATTCGGAGCCGGAACTCCTTACGCGGCCTTTTCCCGATTTCATCCATCCGGATGATCGGGAGATGGTCGTTAATAATTATCTGAAGCGGATGGCCGGGGATACGGCTCAACCCCGATATGTTTTCCGCTTGTTGACCCGTGACAGCAACGTCAAATGGATCGAGATCGGAGCCGTTTTAATCGACTGGGAAGGCCGCCCGGCCACCCTGAATTTTCTGACCGACATCACGGACCGCCATCAAGGAGAGGAGGTCATCCAGGCGTCCTTGCGGGAAAAAGAGGTCCTGCTCCGGGAGATCCACCACCGGGTCAAAAACAACATGCAGGTCATATCCAGCCTTTTCAATCTCCAAGCCGGAAAAACTCTCAACCGGGAGTGCCGCGAGATCCTCAAGGAGGGACAAACCCGCATCCGGGCTATGAGCCTTGTGCACGAGAAGCTCTATCAGTCGCGCGACTTATCAAAAATCGACCTGGCCGTCTATATCCGGAGCCTTGCCCTCCACCTTTTCACCGTTTATCTGGCCGATTCCAATCAAGTCCAGTTAGAGACGGATTTCGAGGAAGTCCGCTTGGACCTCAATTCGGCCGTGCCATTAGGGTTGATTCTCAATGAATTGATTTCCAACTCCCTCAAGCACGCGTTTCCGGAGGGCCGAAAAGGAATAATCCGGATCGGGGTGAAATGCGATCCCGACGACACGATCATTCTTCGGGTGGCGGATGACGGGATCGGATTTCCGAAGGACTTTGATTTCCGCCAATCCGAAGGCCTCGGTTTTCAGATCGTGAACTTACTCGTCGGCCAGCTGGATGCGGCGATCGACCTGGACCGGACAAACGGGACGGCCTTTACCGTGACGTTCCGCGAGCTGAAATACGCCCCACGGATCTGAGCGGATCCAAGGCCGGCCACGCGTTCGGCAACTTTGCCGCCTTCTCGGACGCTCGCCGGATCGTTTGTGGGCACGAACTCTGAAGCCGCGGCATTCGCCGGAATCAAGACCACCAGGCGCAATCCGGGAAAAACAGGTCAGGGGCCGGGACGTGTCAAGCCCCCATGACTTCGTCGTAGAGTTCAGCGAAGTGGACGCTTTCATGATAACAGCGCTCGAAAACGGAGGCGAAACCCTCATCAACCCAGATCTCAAAGGCCTCCTGCCAATCGATTTCCCGCTCCACTTTGCAGCTGCGTTCGAATTTGAATTTTTCGACGCATTTGATCTGCATGATTTCACGACCTTGCTTCATCTTGCTGCAAAGGGTTTCTTTCAGCGTGCAATAGTGGTTTTGATCGCAGTTGGCGACTTCGTTGATGAGTTCGCGAATGGGCAGAGGGTGGGAGTGAATTGAACTATGTTTGGGAGGAGAATTATGAATGGGAATTTCCTTTTATCGAATAACAGCGATTTTCCTTTCTCGGCGACGAATCCACCAACCAACCCTGGTCGAGAATATATCGCCGACTGCCCAGCAAAGTCAAATCCATCGATCCGATAAAACATTTTGGTGAGAAGCGAGCCGGTTTGATGATCTTATCCCTCCTGCCCCCCTTCAAATCGGCTCAACTAAAATTCGCAATTCCCCCTCTCTCTCTTTCACGCGGGAATAGCCGATCGCAATTGTTTCAGCTGGTTATTCAAACTCGCGTTCATGAAAGCAGTTCGAAGCTCATATATTACGGTACCCCACTTTTTATTTTGACCGATTTCAAAGAGGATATCGAACGGTTTATTCCAATATATTCTTGTATTTACACCCTTCAGTTCGCAGTTCGAAAGCCAGAAAATTCACATTATGGGTGGACCATTTTTCAGGGATAAGGTCCCCATAGATCCCTCGGATATCTGACGCCCCATGAGTTTTGCCAAGACTGGCTAAATGAGCATAATCAACTTCAGTATCACTAATCCTCTGGACTTCTTCATTGGCTTGACAAGCGGGAATCCAATCCGATATATTTCAGATTAGGAAAAGGTAATACCTCTCAATACGATTTCTTAAGTGGATTTTTGCGCTTAATTCCTTATCGGGGAGGGGATTATGACAAAAGATTCGTTTCGGAGGGATTGGGTTTTAGCCTTGGCCTTATTGCTTTTCGTGGTGCCGATATTCCTTTTCGGTCCGGACTTGCCGTCCGCTACCGGCACCATGATGTATTGGCCAGTCCAAAGTCACATGGCGGCAACAACTTATTTCACCCAAGATTTATACTCTGTCCCGGCCGCCCTGCAAAAATATTTGAATGCCGTCGTCGCGATCGATTTCAACCATGACGGGTTCGTGGATCTCGTCGCCCTTCAGAATTATGACTACAAGCCGACTCCTATTCTCGCTTTTACAAATGACGGACATGGCCATTTTACCGAATCGACGTCGCAAGTCCTCGGCGACATTAAATCGATAAATGCCCAAGCCTGTATCGTAGCCGATTTCAACCGGGACGGACTTGATGACCTTTTCATTGTCGATTTGGGGACTGAGCGGGAACCTAATTATGGCGAGGGCCATGGGTATTTTCTCTTCATCCAGAAGCCGAACGGGACGTTGGTGAATGAGGCCTCGGTCCGTCTTCCGGAGTTTCCGTGGTTACCGTACGGCGCGGCTGCAGGCGATATCGATGGAGATGGGAGTATTGACCTGATGGTTGTTTCGACTGGTGGACCGATTTACCAGCTTTTAGTCAACAATGGCCAAGGCTACTTCAGCGATCAAACGGCAAGGCTTCCCGTAGCCGATAAACCAAATTGGTGGCCCAACAACTGCCGGATGTTGGATGTCAACAACGATGGATATCCGGATATTTTCATGGGGGAGAGTGCCGGGCATTATCCGCAGGACTTCATTTTTTTAAATGACGGAACGGGCCATTTCACCTTTGCGCCGGATAATACGCTTCCGTCCCATCTTCTTGGCAGAGGTTCAGGAACGACCTCTGCCCAGGCCACCGACCTCAACGGCGACGGCTGGATGGATCTGGTCTTATCCGTCTTTGATAACGTATCAGGGAAAAAAATGCCGATCCAGATTCTTTTCAACAACCGCAACGGAACGTTCCGCGACGTCTCTGACCGTATAATAGGTCCCTATCTCGACACGACGAACTGTGGAGAATTTGATCGCCGGGTTGCCGATGTCAACGGCGACGGTTGGCCAGATCTTCTCGGGGCTCAAAACGTTTTGGGCGGCTCATTCACTCCCCGTCTCTTCATAAACCATGCGGGATTGCAGTTTGAAGATGTCACCTCCGCAGTCTGGGGCGTTCATGCGATCAATGCGGGTGAACCGCCTCGGGGCGAATTTATCGATATCGACAATGATGGAGATATGGACGTCATTGGAGTATATCCTGACGGGAATCATGTTAACAACCAGATCTATGTTCTGGTCAACCAAACGCCTTATGTGATCTCCGAAGGCGCGCTTCCCTATCCCGGAATCCCGGTTCTGCGCACCCCCGGCAATGGGGATTTGGTTGGCGGGTTTCAAGTTTCTCTTACCTGGAATGTCGTTCCGACGGCTTACTCTTATCGAATCCAGGTCGCCGAAGATTCCGGTTTTACGAGGACTATCTTTGATCGTCGGGTGACGACCAACAGTTTTCAAATGACGGATATGATCGGCAATACAACCTATCATTGGCGACTCCAGGCTATCAATACGCGGGGCACGGGCTCTTGGTCCTTGACCAATTATTTCACCGCCGCCCTGCCCGTTTATCCTCCGGCCAATGCTCAATTGCAACGTCTCACGATCAATTACGGTTTTTTCAAGGTTTATACGAACCGGTTGACTTGGCAAGCGAATCCCGAGACACAGGCCACCGTTATCAATTACCGGATCTACCGAAAGCCGAAAAATGAGTCCGACAGCTCTTATTCTCTTTTGGCCGAACTTCCCGCAGCGACCGTAACCTATGACGACCGCGGCTTGCGCAGCACTCAACTTTATACGTATCGAATAACCGCCTTCAGCAGCCAGGGCATCGAAAGCGAACCCGCGACGATCGGGAACTGAGGAAAACGAAATGAAAAAAGCGATTATTTTAGTCTGCGTCGTCATCGGCTTTTCTTCCTCGGCCCAAGCCGTCGGACTCCGGGTAGGTATGTTCTTCGGAATCCGGACAATCAACGATGCCGCGCTCAAGGATATTTATGGCCAGGGGACGATCCTGAATCCCTATCTCAGCGTGGAGATCGGAAAGGACTTCGGTATAGGGGTCGGCTATGAACTCTATAACCGGTCGGGAACAGTCAAACCCTACAACGAGTCGGCCCGGATCAAGATCAGCGGCCCAGAAATTTTCCTCAGCTATTCCCTAAATTTTGGGATCATCCACCCCTACGTTCATGCGGGATACGGATTCTATTCATATGAACAGACGATCGAGAGCGATTATTTGGCCGGCTATGCAGTGAACGACAAAGCCTCCGGCTTTCTTTTCGCCGGAGGGGTGAACGTGAAGGTTTTCAAACCTGTCGAAGTCTCGCTCGAACTGAAATACGTGCCTCTCAACGTTCGTCCTTTCGAAGACAAGGTGGACCTCGGCGGCTGGCGGATTTCGGCCGGCTTGGGTCTGGCCTTCGGAATCTAACTGAAATCTATTTGTCGCGGCCACAAGGAATGTTCCCCGCTCTTTGAGCAGCCGCAGGCCTTCTTCCTCGATCAGACGTCCGTGTTCGATCAAGTCCCCCCTGCCCGGATGGCCGTCTTTATTCACTAGGTCCGGCCCAAGATCTGACAGCGGGACCTCATCCCTGAAATATGGTCCATCCAAAAGTGCGGATTTTTAGTGATTTGCTCCCCTAAACCGTTCCAACCGCACTTTGCAACTCCCCTATTCTCTTTCCTCAAAGCTGGAATGGCCAATCGGAGTTCTTTTAATTGATTATTCGGGCTCGCATTCATAAAAAAGTTCTAAGCTCATATATTACGCGGCCCCACTTTTCCTTTTAACCTATTTCAAAGAGTATATCGAACGGTTTATTCCAATAAATTCTTGTATTTACACCCTTTAGTTCGCAGTTCGAAAGCCAGAAAACTCACTTCATGGGTGGCCCGTTTTTCAGGGATAAGATCCCTTACGGTACCCCGCTTCCTTTTCCCGCAAAAAACTTGATAATTCAGGCATTTATTCAAATTTTTCATCTCTCATCGTTTTCCGTCAAATACCGGGTTATCTTCATCATTTCTTCGCGACTTCTTCATTCGACGTTAATGCGAATTCGATACGTTGTAGTGTGAACAAGAAGCAAATATCCCATCCGAATGATCGCCCACGGGTCCAAATCCTCAATGCCGAGGAAGCCAGGAATCTAGTGGCCGAGGGTTGGGCAGCCGCCGACCTCCATGTCCATACACTCCATTCTTACGACGTCATCCCGACCCGGCAGGTCGATCCTTTAACGCTTTTCCGGAAAGCCCAACGGCTCGGCATGACCTATATCGCCTTCACCGATCACGACACCATGGCCGCATATGATCAAATCGGATGGACTCGAGAGGGACTTGTCCCGGCGGTTGAGGTCAAGATCTTGGACCCCAAGAAGGTGGGGCACACGGTCCATGTCAACGTTTTTACTCTCGACCGAGGTCAATTCCGCGAAATCCAGAAAATCACCCGCATATCCCAGGACATCGAAATGTTGGTCGCCTATTTGAAGGACGAGCATCTCCCGTTCATTTTCAATCATCCGTTCTGGCACGAAGCGGGTGAGAAGCTAAATATCCGAGCCATCCTCGATATCGTCAACCTGTTCCCGGTGCTGGAATATAACATGGGACGAATCGCCCGGATCAATAGACAGGCGCTGCGGCTGGCCAAGGCGAGGGGGCGAGGCATCGTGGCGACAACGGATACCCACGTCGGCGAGATCGGCCGGGCCTTTACTATCGCCCGCAGCGGTTCCTTTAACGAATTTTTTTATCAGATTCAACTGGGACAATCCTCCATTGTTCCGGCCGACCTGACCCTTTCCCGATTGAAAGAGGAAACCACGGTCCGAATCCGCCAGCTTTTCAATAAAGCCGGCTGGATATATCCCAAAGACTCGCTCGCTATTGACACCGGGAGCACGATCCTAGACGGAATCATTGCCCGACTGGCCCAAGCGCGCACGGATACGCCGGGCTATGGTAAAAAGATCCTAAAAATGATTCTGGAGGCCGCGTCCCGCTCAGGGATCCCCGGCTCCCTATATGTTCGATCTCAACGAAATCTCGCGGATCAGGTTCACGAACTCCTGGAAAGTATGGAGATTGCCGCTTGACCTTATTTTTTTCTTGTCTAATATGATAACGTCCATAGAAAAAGGCTTTTAACCCGCCGATATATTGAAGGATCGGATGAAGATAGCGATATTCGGTGATATCCACGGGAACATTGAAGCTCTTCGAGCAGCTTATAGCGCTGTGGAATTCAAGGCCGATAAGATATTTCATCTCGGCGACTTGGGCGGTTATGCTCCTTTTATGAATGAAGTGGCAGATTTTCTGATCGACCACAGCATAGATGGGGTCCAGGGTAACTATGATGACGCTGTAGCCAACGACAGGAAACACTGCGGTTGCAAATATGAAGATCCCGTTCAAGAGCAGATGGCCTCGCTTTCATTTGAATGGACGAAGAAACACACGACCCAGAAGACCAAGAAGTACTTGAAAGGCCTCTCGATAGAACGTCATTTTTTAACTCAAGGCAAAAAGATTTTATTATTTCATGCGACACCTCATAAGAACAATCTCTACTGGTATGAAGACCGTCCGGAGAAGTTTTTTATGGAAATGGCCGGGAATACCGATGCCGACATCCTCATTTACGGCCATACACACAAGCCTTATCGAAAGGACTTCGGAGAGAGGGTCTTTATGAATGCGGGGAGCGTCGGAAAGCCGAAGGACGGAGACCCGAGGGCTTGCGTGGCCCTACTCGAGATCACTTCCGATATGGTGAATACGGAATTTCTAAGAATCGAATATGATATCGAAAAAACCGCTGCGGCTATAGTGGAACAGGGTTTGCCTTCGTATTTCGCTGATAAAATACGGCAAGGGGGATAACCCTGAATAACAAATCCGCCTGAAACTCATAGGATGTTTCTTTATCCCTTTTATGTCTTTCTTTATAATAATGCCGAATTTTTGCCTCGCGATCGAACGAGAATATAATTGGCGCTGTTTATACGTCGGGAGCGATCCTTAGGGGAAAGATATCATGGCAGACATCAAGCAAAGAAAAAAGTATGTTCCGATCAGAGCGGCACAAAAGATATTGTCCGCTGAAGGAAAAGACCTCCGGACTTTGCTTTATCGGGATATTTTGCTCAATGCGCTGGCGTGCCAACGAGAAGAACTTGATATTTTGGACCTGAAGATTATCAACCGTGCCTTGGCTGAGTTTCGGCATGCCGCGGGCGTATTCAAACCGTACAGACAATTCCGCAAGGTTTCAATTTTCGGTTCGGCTCGTGAACCGAAGGGCAGTCCCTCCTACGAGCTCGCGGTGAAATTCGCTCATTATATGGTTGAGAAGGGCTTTATGGTCATCACCGGAGCGGCCTCAGGGATTATGAAAGCCGGGATCGAAGGAGCCGGACTTCGAAACAGCTTTGGTGTGAATATCCTCCTGCCCTTTGAGAAAGGGTTGGCCAAAAGTCTCCGGGACGATCCGAAAGTTGTCAGGTTCAAATACTTTTTCACTCGCAAAATATTTTTCGTGATGGAAGCCGATGCGGTCACCCTATTCCCCGGCGGCTTCGGTACGCACGATGAAGGATTTGAGGTGTTAACGCTGCTTCAAACCGGGAAAACGCCGCCCATGCCCGTTATCCTTATGGAACTTCCCGGAGAAGATTACTGGGAAACCTGGGATCGGTTTATCAGGCGACAACTGTTAGCCAGACGACTCATTTCCGCGGAGGACTTGAGCTTCTATAAAATTGCGCGGTCTCCCAAAGAAGCGGTCGACTGGATCACCTCTTATTATTCGACCTATCATTCCCTGCGCCAGGTCAGAGACACGCTTGTGATCAGACTGGAAAAGGAACTCACGGATGCCCATGTCGAAAAATTGAACGATCTGTTTCAAGACCTTGTAAAATCGGGGAAAATTTTCAAAACACGGGCGCTTCCCGAAGAGAAAGATGAACCGAATCTCATGTCAAAAGCCAGGATTGCCCTCGCCTATAACAGGAAAAGCGCGGGGCGGCTGAATGAAATGATCTTGACGATCAATGAGCTGGGCCGCTCGGATCAACATTAAAATTGGTCTAACGAATCGAGGTGTTATCTCATCCCGATCATCGCTCCATATTTGGAATAAACCTCTTTAACCAGATCACCGGATTTGGGATTGTCCCAATCGTGCATCCATTCGGAAACCAGCGACTCTAAAGTGATCGGAATGACCCCTGCCTGTAACATTCTCTCTATTCCATACTTATGGGCATCAGGAGTGGAATCTCCCGCCGCATCCATTAATCCATATACGTCAAATCCTTTTTTTAAGCCGTGGAGAGCCGTATAGGCAAAGCACATGCTCGTCCATAAACCCGACACGACCATCTTCCTTCTCCCGATTTTCTTGACGGCCTTCCAGGTCGCTTCATCTTCGAAAGCATCGAAACTAAGGATCCTGCGAGAAAATACTTTTCGGCCGGGGAATAGAGACGCTATTTCCGGAATGAATTCCCCGTTGGATTTGGGATGAATCGCGGATAAGACCACTGGAATTCTCAATATGCTTGCCGCTTTGGCTGCTCCCACAGCCGCTTGTTTGATGACGGACTTATCGCCCGAAGCGATTCCCTTGAACATGGAAGCCTGATAATCCACGAGGATCAAGAAGCTGTTTTTAGCAGCCAGAAGCTCTAACCGGCCCTTTTTTAAATCAGCCATTTTCGTTTCTCCTTTTTCCAGACTGCGCGCGGATTCGGATGACGCGGAGGTTCATCCATGTCCACTCTTCTTTATCGGATTGCCCGCACCTGATAACATATTTGCTGCAAGCTACAATTTCGAGGATAAGAATTTGGTTTTCCTAGACGGAATGATTTCCCCCTCCAAGCCAAAAAGCTCCTTTCCTCACTATGATGTCAGCATATCCTTGGCTAAGGGATTCTGTCAACTATCCGAGCAGAACTTGCCGACGAAGGCAATGCTCGACGCATTTGGGTCAGACGATTGGCGACACACATCTCCGTGAAAGCAGTTCGAAGCTCATATATTACGGTACCCCATTTTTTTCCCCTGTTACGCCTGATAAATCAGGCATTTAAGCGGGATCCTGCCTCCGATCCATTTCCGCCCATTTCCGTCCATTTCCACTCTTTTCCGGGATTAATCCGACAAAAATCAGACACGCTCTTTCGGGCTGGACGGAACTTTGCACGCCCTAAAAAGGGATCGATGGCGGCCGGCTCTCCGGCTATTTAAACGAAAGGCGCGATATCAATTTGATGATCGGGGCATACTTCTTTTGAAGCGGTTGACCCTATCCGGCTTTCCGAAAACATTCAATTGATTTTTCTGAGTCTTCCGGATTTGAAATGTCGGCGACTCTGACAGAGCGGAAAATAAATTCCCGCGGCGTTCCCTTGGAAATCCGCTTAAAATATTGAAAGGCGAGCGCGAGCCGTTTTCGGCTTCGGTATTGTTCCTCGTTCCCGGTCCTGAAACCCGGTGCCCAAGACCAAACTTTATAGATAACGCTTTCCGGAGAAACCCTCATCTCTGCGATTTCGTGAAGATGTCCGCCCCAGGGCGGCTCTCCCGGGAATAATTCACTTCGCGTCATGTAAAAAAGCTTATTACTCTTTTTACCCCGTCTAAGATCCAGTTTCGACTGGCCCAAATCCGTGAGATTATTCAAACAGATCAAATACCGGCTTCAGATTCATGATTGCGGGGAGCGGAAATCTTTCGTCTTTTGTCTAAAATGGCGGGGGTTTCGCCCAAAGAATCTCACTTTCGCTTCGCCGCGGATTTGTTGACATCGCGACGCGCCCAGAAGTAGCATTCCCTTATGATCAGGACGGGATATTCGTTGCGTCACGGAAAATGGAAAATCCGTATGACGCTTCTAGCCTCCGGCCGAAGGAACGCTAGAGCGCGGTATCATCGACTTCGCGCGCGGCTGACGCCTCCCTCATGAGCAACCGTGGTTTACGAAAGGACAGTGTTCAC
>Ga0209777_10008702_pt1 | contig 11072 bp, 6 predicted proteins | sample FrelakmetHBP12HB_FD_187147 | JGI IMG/M metagenome (GOLD analysis project Ga0209777, IMG submission 187147) | Freshwater lake sediment microbial communities from the University of Notre Dame, USA, for methane emissions studies -HBP12 HB (SPAdes)... | ecosystem: Environmental > Aquatic >...
AACAAGATTTCGAGCTTCGTCAGATCAGGCTGTCCCCATGCGTTCCCATGCGTTCCGTGCGCTCGTCAGCCCCGAGGGCCGCCCGATGGTATCGAACGACGTCGCCAAAAACCGGGAAACACGTGGCCTGGCGCTAATTACCTGAAAACTCGATTTGAGTGTACTGTCCCGGGTTTTCCCATCATGGAACGAGAGGCCGTCGATGGTCACATAGGAGCCCCTGATCTGGATGACGTTCCCGTTCAGGACGGCGAAGGAGGAGTTTGTAAAGCTTGGCGCGGGGCCATCACCGTACCAAGTGAAAGTGATCGGCTGGCTCGCGGTCCCCGAACCCTTCACTACGAAACCGCCCCTGTAGTTCGAACCCCGGGCAAAGTAGACAACGTCTCCGGGCCGGAAAGAATGGCGATCCACAGCCGCAAGCGACTTCCACGGTATTGTCAGACTTCCCGGTCCCGAATCCGACGCAGTCGGGTCCCGGCCGTCGACATAGAAGCGCTCGGCGCCGGCTGCCGAAACGAGAACCAGAATCGCTCCGGCCGTTCGGATCATCCCCCGCATGATTGCGCTCCTTGTCCCCCGTCCCTGCTCACGTCCGCGCAACGGAGGCCGGTTCAGGTCCGGCCTGAGCACCGAAACGCGACCCCACCAGAACCGATCGCAGGAACCGCGAAGTCGCGACGGCGTCCTGCCGCGCCACCAAGCGGTCGATGACCTCGCGATTTTCGTCCACAATGGCCGAAAACTCGCGGAGCCATTCGATGCTCTCCCCGATCGCTCCGGCTGCGTCCTCGCGATACGGGTACTGGTCCATGGAGAGCCAGCCGGTGTAGCCGCACCGGTCGAGCCAATAGATCATCTCCAGGTAACAGACGGTGTGCACGGTTCCGACGATCATGTCGTCATCGGTGGTCACATGGTTGTCATTGAAATGCATGTGGAACAGGCGGCCGCCGGCCCGTTTCGCCAGTACGATCGCTTCGCCCACCACCTCACCGCCGACGAACGCGTGGCCCGTGTCGATCGTGACACCCACGTTGGCGCAGCCGGTTTCCGCCGCGAGGAGTAGGGTGTCCGCCATACGTGCGAGGTAGGAGTGCGTGCGAGGCTCTTTCGGCTTGTACTCGAGCGCGAAGCTCAAGTCGGGACAGGCAGATGCGAGTTCCGCGACCGCATCCGAGAGCCACTGGCGCGCCTCGTAATAGTCTGCCGAGAGCAGGTAATCGTACCCGTCCTGGCCGGGCCACAGGTTGAGCAGGGGACATGACAGTGCCCGCGCGATGTCGCACATGCGTTTCGTATAGTCGATTGCGTGCCGTCTCACCGCAGCATCGGGGCCCGAGTAGCTGCCTTTCGAATAGAGCTTGTCCCCGAAGAGATCAGGGATGATCGACACGCACTGAAGCCCGCTGTCGTGAAGAGCAGCCCGGATCTCGCGTACATTATCGTGCCGGACATCCCAGGTCCCGACGAGTTCAATTCCGCTGACATGAGGAATTGCCGCGGCCCGCGTCAGCATTTCGGCCGAGGGCGGGTTTTCCTTGTAGCCGTCGCAGAACCGGTCCTTGGTATTGCCGAGGTTCCCCAGAATCACTGCGTATTTGCGTCGCATTGTAAGCCGTTTTCTCCGCTCGAGTTGCGCGGCTGCCATTGAGCGGGCAGAAGTACGTCCCGCTCCGCAGGGCACCGTGCAGCAGTATAGGACAGTGGTCTCGAACCGTGCGCGGGGATATCGGCTTCCGCGGCGCGTTTCACTCAGCGAACCGTTCCGAGACGGCGACGAGCAGCAACAGGGCCGTGTGAATACAGGGATACATCGCCGCCTTGCGTGCACCGCGCCGGGCCAGTGCGCTTGGCAGTCGCCACCGATTTCCGTATTGCCGGGCGAAACGCAGCACGCGTCAGTGAAAGAAGCGCCACAACAGCGTGTCGGCGTCGGGGACCGGAATCAGGGCGTCGTTGGCATAATAGCGGTCCACGTTCTCCGGCGTCATCAGGACGTGCTTCACGAACACCGCAGGCGGCACTGGTCTTCCCCGGAGGAGGTCCTGGGCGATCCGCATCAGGTGCTCGCCATACCGCTCGGGGAAGAACGCGACTGAGCCGATCAGCTTTGTCCCTGCGTGCCGCAGTTCAGCGCGTCCCGCGGCGGTCGCGTTCTGGCCAACGCAGGCGCAGTCGATGCTCCTGCCCGACTCCTCTAACGCGCGCAAGCCGCCGAGGGCGCTCGCGTCATTCTGGGCGCCGAGCAGGACGTGCCTCCCGGTGAAACTACGCAGGAACTTGCTCACCGCCTGCATGCTCTCGACGTACCCGCCCTTCCCGTCGAGGCGAACAATGCAGGACTGTTCCAGGCCCGGCAGAATCTCGCGGATACCCACCGCCACTCCGGTCATACGCGCCGCCGGCACCGTGCCTGCCGCCGGGAGCGTGAGCAGGATGACGGCATCCACCTGGCCACCCCAGTGGCTTTTCGCCCACTGCCCCAGTGCGTGGCCGCCGATCCGGCCCGCCAGGTAGTTGTCCCCGCCAAAAAAAACAGCCCCTGGATGGGGGATATCCACTGCAATGAACGGGATCTTCGCTTCGGCGAAGACACTCGAGACGATCGGAGCCACGTCCTCGTGGATCTGGACCTCGATGGCCAGCGCCACCCTCTCGCGCACCAGCCATTGGGCGTTGCGGATGGCCACCTTGGCGCTGTACCGGTTATCGCACTCCACGAGTTCGAAGCCACTCTCGGATGCAGCTCGCCGCAAACCATCGGTAACGTCACGGGAGAACACCGAGGCTTCGGTCATGGAAGCGTACCCGATGCGGACCCGGCCGTCTTTGATTGCCCGGATTTGTGCCCGGTACTGCTCGTTCCCCACCCGGGCCACCAGGCCGCCGTGCACCAGGCTAAGCACGGTTCGATACGCGGTTGCTTTGTGCAGGCCCGTGCGCGAGACGATATCACGCAGCCGCAGTGACTCTCCCTCGAAGTGAAAAGCTTTCAAAACTTCACACGCGCGAAGAACCGCGGATACGTGATAGGTCTCTCGGTCGTGACCGCCGCTTTCCGTTTCCATTCCAACCTGTCTCACCAAACGATACGCAGGTATCCGCTAGGTCCGTCAAGTGCCGGCCATCTGGTGTCCCAAGTAACTGAAGGTACGCACCCTGGCCGCGCCAGATGTATCGCTGTCCGATACGTCGGCTGTACCGCCGGTTCCCCCCATTGCGCATTTGTACATATCCGCGTAGTGTGCCTGAAGGTTCGCGCGTCCGGATTGCGCATGCGCAGTCTGGACAGCGGCGCAAACGGCTGTGAGATGGTGCGGGTTACTCTCGCGAATACTCTGATGCTTCGGGGCGTTGTGAGCTTCACCTTCGCAATTTGTGAAGGGGGGCCAGAGCCCGGGAGAGGAGTCTCATCCCAATGAGAATTGCCAAAACAAGTGCAGTTTGTATCCTAGCCCTTTTCGTCACCTTCGCAGTCTGGGGCCAAACCGGCCTCGGCTCGATTTCGGGGCGAATCACAGACGCAACCGGCGCGATCGTGCCGGCGGCGTCCGTTATTGTCATCAACACGGATACCGGATTGAGGACGGAAGTTGCGAGTAATGGGGAAGGCCTCTACCAGGCGCTGCAGCTCATCCCCGGGCCTTACTCCGTCGATGTCGGGTACAAAGGCTTCAAGAAGGCGCACCGCACGGGCATCCAGGTGCGCGTCGCGGACCGCCTGACCCTGGACTTCGCGCTCCAGGTCGGCGACGCAGCCGAAACCGTTGAGGTACAGGCTGAAGCGCCGCTGCTGCGGACGGAAGATTCGCAGACCGGCGAGGTCATCAACCACAGCTTCATTGAGAACATGCCACAGTTGGACCGCGACCCGCTGAAACTGCTGGTGCTGGCGGGCAATGTTCAGGGCGACGGCTCGCGAGCCGGCAACGGCAGCGATACCCGGATCAACGGCGGCCGCACCAGCGGTATCGAGTACTACGTCGATGGCATAACAGCCGGGACGGGCGGCGCCCACAAGGTCGTCGCGAACCAGCTCACACCCTCCATGGAGGGAATTGGCGAGTTCAAGGTCATCACCAACGGAATCTCGGCCGAGTACGGCCGCATCTCGGGTGGCGCGGTCGAGATGGTGACCCGTTCTGGCACCAATGCGCTCCACGGGCAGGTCTTCGAGTACTTCAAAAACGATCGCCTGAATGCCAGCTCCTGGCAGCAGAACTCTCTCGGCGGCAAGAAGACTCCGTTCCACAACAACGACTTTGGCTTCGCCCTGGGCGGGCCGATATTTGTTCCGAAGGTCTACAACGGCAAGGACAAGACGTTCTTCTTCGTGAATTACGAGGGGACGAGGTTCTCGCAGGCCGGAAACCTGGATGTCGAGAACGTTCCAACAGCGGCCGAGCGCGAGGGCGACTTCAGCAACACGATGTATGACGGCGTTCCGGCGATGATTTACGACCCGAACGGGCCGCAGGTGTTCAACTCCACTTTGAACAAATGGGAGCGCACAGGACTGCTGGGCGGCGACGGCAAGCACGTTCCCAAGTCGATGATCGCGCCGATCGTTACGGCAGCGTTCTCCAAAATGCCACTGCCTACGCCAGGTTACGGCCGCGCCAATACCAGCAGCGCGGCCAACTACGTGGTGCCGGTGAACGAGAAGAGCACGGGTGATTCTTACGCCATCCGGCTGGATCACGCGTTCACCACGAACAGCCGTATCTTCACACGCTTCCAGGCGGGAACGTATGATGACGGCAAGACGCGGGTCATGCCGCTCTGGGGTGCGCCGGAGAACCATCTATACCCCGGACGGACCGGCGTCGTGAACTACGACTGGAGCATTTCTCCGACGATGCTCTTCAACGCCCGCGCCGGTGTAAACCACAATCCGCTCGGCAACGGCACTTTGATGCCGGCTGACTTCACCAACAGCTTTCTTCCCTGGGACGCGACATCGAAGTCGATCATCGGCGACCAGGGCAATCCCATGATCCGGTCGACATTCATGGGCGGGACCTATCCCACTGCCGGCTGCTGCGAAGGAACGTCCACGAGCAAGATAGCCAATACCACGTATCAGGCCGGCGTTTCGATGACCAAGATCCTGAACCGGCACACCCTAAAGTTCGGGTACGAACACCGGCGCTACTACGACAACTACTTCACCAGCACGCAGGGCGACGTCACGTTCGAGCAGAACCCGGTCGCACGGTACGCCGAGGATAACGACTGGAACAGCCAGGCTTTCGCCAACTCGCTGGCCGCCACTGAGGTCGGGATGGCCGACTGGTTCTGGATGCACGGGCCGCAGACGCAGGCGCTGAACTTCAACTACCACGCCGCCTACGTGCAAGACGACTTCAAGGTGAACTCCCGGCTGACCTTGAACCTGGGCGTGCGCTGGGACCTGGAGACGCCCACCACCGAGCGGCACGACAAGTTGTACTTCTGGGATCCGAATGCCCCTTCGCAGTTCTCCATTAACCCGGGCTATGATTTCAACGCGGCGCTGGTAAAAGCGGGCATTAACCCGGCCAGCGTCCCGGTGCCGACCTGGGTCACGAAGGGCTTCGAAAAAGGCGCCATCCGCATTGCCAACACGCCGGAGTTTCCAAGCCGGTCGGGACAGACGGTGGACCCGCATCAGTTCGCTCCGCGCATTGGCATCGCATATAAGATCAGCCCGAAGACGGTGTTCCGCGGGTCGTTCGGCCGGATGTTCCTGAGTTCGAGCGGCAACCCCAACGCGGTGGTCAGCGGCGGCGCAGGCATCGCCACCTACGACGCGGCCGACGCAGGCTGGCACGCCAGCAACGACGGCTTGCGGCACATCATCTCGACGTTCGACAACCCTTACCAGCCGGCTGACATCAGCACCTACAAGCGCGACAACAAGGTCGCCAACTTCCAGAGCACGGGCAGCACTGGCGTCGGCGCCTGGACCCGCGATTCCCACATGCCCTACGAGCTGACATGGAATCTCGGCATACAGCGCGAGCTGCCGGCCAGGTTTCTGATGGAGGCGAACTACTCGGCCAACAAGGGCGTGCGCCTGCTGGCCCCCGACCTGATCAGCCGCTTCCCCAAACAGCTCTTCCATCCGGAAGCAGACTGGGTCAAAGCAATGAAGACGCTGGTGGACTCCCCGACTGCCGGGCAGACCCGTGAGGACGCCGTGGTAGGCACGCAGCAGTTGCTGGCATTCCTGTACTATCCGATGTCCTACTACGGCCCGGTGAACCTGCTCGGGGTCAACCAGGGCGCCTCGATCTACCACAGCATGAACCTGCGGCTGGAACGGCGATTTGCCAACGGCCTCTCCTTCCTGGCTAACTACACGCTTAGCCGCCTGACAGACGACGTCGGAGGCCCAGAGGCCGGGAACATGGGAATTGTCACGGGGGGCACCGGCGCCAAGTTTCCGCAGAGCGTGGACACCACGCCGTCAGTCTGGGGCATCAGCGCTCTGGACGAGACCCACCGCCTCACGCTCACTTACAGCTACGAGTTGCCCTTCGGCCACGGGAAGCATTTCCTAGGCAGCCCGAACAGCCTCGGGACGAAGTTGCTTGACTACACGGTCGGCGGGTGGCAGCTCTCCGGGTTCACGATTTACCGCTCCGGCCGTCCGGTAATCTTCATTGCCGGGAACCAGAATGTCAACAATGACATCCGTGCCGAGCACACCAATGGAAGCTATGCTTCCTCCGACCACAACCTGGCCTTCTCGGGTTTCAGCGATAACCGTGCGGTGCTGAAATCCTCCCAGGATCCCAGGACGGCGGACATGGTCCGCGCATTCGATCCCTCCAAGTTGCTGGATGCTCAAACGTTCACCTACGGAACGCTTCCTGCGGTGAATCCGGAGTTGCGCAATCCGGGGAACACGCAAACCGATCTGTCTCTTATGAAGAAATTCCGGTTCGACAGCGAGGCGAAGCGGTTCCTGCAGATTCGTGTCGAGGCCCTCAACGCGTTGAATTCGCGTGGTTACGGGCCGTACAATGCCACAATCAACAGCCCGGATTTCGGACTGATCACATCCGCCGGCCACGTTGAACGGCAGATGCAGATTTCGGCCCGTCTCATCTTCTAACAGTTCGCACCAAAGTAGCCCCTGACGGGAGCCCAGACGGGCTCCCGTCGTTTTGTGTGCGCGTCGTCACGAGGGAAGACCGCGTTGTGCCGCGGTCGCGACACCCGTGCCAGTGGTAGTCTGAAGACCGCAGCGCGTTGGATAATGGCGCCGCACTTCAACCAGCAGGAGGGTGCCCGCCTCCGATCGAGCGGGCGCCGAAATCATGACTCGGATCCTTGTTCTACTCCCTCTCCTTGCCTTCACCGCCTCGGGAGCACCCGGCGACAGCAGCGCCGTGAGTGCGGGCGACTTGCGCGTGGAATACGCGACGAACCCCTTAGGCATCGACTCGCTGCAGCCCAGACTGAGTTGGGTTCTGACGTCCGCGGAACGCGCGCAAAAGCAGACGGCCTATCGTGTCCTCGTTGCGAGCAGTGCCGAGAAGCTCGATGCGGGCACCGGTGACCTCTGGGACAGCGGCAAGGTCGCTTCCAGCCAGTCCACGCAGGTGGCATACGGCGGCACGCCGTTAGCTTCGCGCCAGCGCTGCTATTGGAAGGTCCGTGTGTGGGACAAGAACGGACTTCCGACCCGGTACAGCGCTACCGCGTCTTGGGAGATGGGCCTGCTGACTCCCTTCCACTGGAAGGCGCGGTGGGTCGGCTACCCGCCAGGATGGCCGGGCCGCGCCCTGTACTTCCGCGCCGATCTCGATGTCGCAAAACCGATTCGCCGCGCCCGTGCGTATGTGGCCGGACTTGGATACTGCGAGCTGCGCATCAACGGAGCACGCGTGGGCGATCACGTCCTTGATCCCGCCTGGACCGATTACAGCAAGCGCGTGCTCTACTCCACTTACGACGTGGGCTCCCACCTGCATCCGGGCAAGAACGCGATCGCGGTGATCGTCGGCAACGGCTGGTACGGGATGGCGAAGCTGCTGGCGCAGATTGAGCTCACTTACGAAGACGGTTCCACCGTAACCCTGCCCACCAACGGAGGCCACATCCACCCGGTCTGGAGCGTGACGAGCGGTCCCATCCTCGGCAACAGCATTTACGATGGCGAAACATACGACGCGCGTCTCGAAAAGACGGGGTGGGACCTAGCGGGTCCGGAAGGTCCTGCGCCTGCCGATCGGACTGAAGGATGGGACGTGGCCGTGCCCGTAGAGCCTCCGGGCGGGCGTCTTGTGTCCCAGAGCCTCGAGCCCATCAAGATCGTCGAGTCCTTTGCCCCGAATTCAGTCAGCCGGCCCGCGCTTGGCATCGCCGTATACGATGCCGGCCGCAACCTGGCGGGATGGGCAGAACTTCGCGCTCAGGGCGAGCGTGGCACGCGAGTCACTTTGCGATTCGCGGAGAGCCTCGCGGCGGACGGCACCGTCAACCAGGAGAACCTGCGCAAGGCCGCCGCCACCGACGTTTACGTTCTCAAGGGAGGTGGTGCGGAGACGTGGGAGCCGCGCTTCACGTATCACGGCTTCCGATACGTGCAGGTAGAAGGCCTACCCGGCGAGCCGGGCCTTGAGAATCTCCGCATCAAGGTGGTGCGCTCCGCCGTCGAGCCCAACGGAACGATCGAAACCAGCAACGACCTGATCAATCGCATCCAACAGATGGTCTGGCGCACCGAAGCGAGCAACCTGCATGGCGTGCCCACCGACTGCCCGCAGCGCGACGAGAGGCAGGGTTGGATGAACGACCTCACTGTCCGGCTGGAGGAGGCGGTGTACAACTTCAAACTCAACCGCTTCCTGCCCAAGTTCCTGGCCGACGTGCGCGACACGCAGGATGCCGATGGCGCCATCACCGACACCGTCCCGTTCCGCTGGGGGTTCCGGCCGGCCGACCCGGTGTCCGCAAGCTATTTGCTCCTGGCGTGGTATCAGTACCTGCACTACGGCGACACCCGGGCGATGGCGGAGCACTTCGACGGTTTGAAGGCGTGGACGGCATACCTGTCTAGAAGGTCGCAGGATGGCATCGTGACCTACGGCAACTGGGGCGACTGGTCCCCTCCGAAGGAATTCGCCGTCCTGGGCGACCTCGGCACGGGGGCTGTCTCGAAGAACACTCCCGTTCCACTTATATCCACGGGATATCTCTACTACTGCTCCAGGCTGGTCGCCTCCATGGCGCAGGTTCTCGGTAAAGAAGAAGACAGGATCAAGCACGAAGAACTGGCCCGCCGGGTGGCGAGCGCGTTCAACCGGGAGTTTTGGAATGAGCAGACTGGCGGATACGGGGCTAACAACCAGGCTGCCAACTCATTTGCCTTGTTCCTCGGCCTTGTGCCCGAGAGCCGGATACCGCGCGTTGTCGAGAACCTGGTGCGGGACGTGCGGGAGCACGGGAACCACCTCACAACGGGGAACCTCTGCACTAAGTACCTGCTCGAGGCGCTCACGCTGAACGGGAGGATGGACGTCGCCTATGACGTCGTGAACCAGACGTCGTACCCGAGTTGGGGGTTCATGCTGGAGAGCGGAGCTACCACTCTGTGGGAACGCTGGGAGCACATGACAGGCGGCCAGATGAACTCGCACAACCATCCGATGATGGGCTCCGTCAGCGCCTGGTTCTACAAATACCTGGGAGGCATCAATGCCGATCCGGCGGCTCCCGGATTCAAGCGGATTATTCTCCGACCTTACTCGGAGAAGCGCCTCGAGTGGGTGCGCTCGAGTTACACCTCGCCGCACGGTCTGATACGCAGTTCGTGGCGCCGTGACAACGGAGCGTTCATTTACAGCATCACGGTGCCCGTGAACTCGACGGCAACCGTCTACGTTCCCACGGCGGACCCCGGCCGCGTTATGGAGGGAGGCAAGCCCGCCGCGCGGTCGGACGGAGTTCGCTGGGTCAAGAACGAAAAGGGAGCTGCGGTCTTCGAGATCGGTTCAGGCGACTACAGGTTCTCATCGCCGCTTTGAGCGCGCGCTGCCGCGCGGCGAAGGATGGCAGAGGCCCAGAAGAAGCGCTCGCGGCCGCGAGGAGAGCCTCAGAGCAGTTAGCCGGTGCTTCGGTCCCGGCCGGAATGTAGCCAGATTCGAGAGGAATGGGGCACATGAAGAACTCAAGGACTCACGGAATTCGACTAGCGGTTCTGCTGTTCCTGGCGCTTGGCAATGCTTTCGAAGCCAAATCCCAGGATGCCATCCACCGGCCGAAGAATCAGCTCATCCCGGCGCCGGAGTGCCTTACGCTCAAGGGCGCTTGGGATGGAGGCTACAAGCCTTGCAGCGAAGCGAGCCATCAACTCTGGCTGAAGGACGTCCAGCATTGGCGAATGGAGCGGAAGATCCGCATCGGATACAACTCCGCCAGATACGAGCGGCCGGAACTTCAGTGGACGCAATCCAGCTTCATGCAGCCGCAGATGATGGTCCACGATCGTTATTTTTACGACCCGGTCGCCGGCAGGTACACGGTCGACCGCTACCTCGACGACCTCGAAAAGCGTTACGGCGGAATTGATTCTGTGCTCGTCTGGTCGACCTATCCGAACATGGGCATCGATCACCGCAACCAGTTGGATATGGTTCGGAGCATGCCGGGCGGCGTGGCTGGAGTGAAGCAGATGATGGCGGACTTCCACCGCCGCGGGGTGCGTGTCCTCTTTCCGATGATGATGTGGGATCAGGGGACGCGGGACCCGGGCCTGGCTTGGCCGGACGCGATCGCCGAGTTGATGAACGAGATTGACGCCGACGGCATCAACGGCGACACCCAAGACGGCGTTCCTCTGGCCTTCTCGCTGGCGGCAGACCGGGCCGGGCACCCGCTGGTCTTCGAACCGGAAGGCGGTCCGTCCGATGAAGCGCTGGCCTGGAATCTCATGACTTGGGGACAGTATAACGTGAGCTATGCGCGGCTGTGATCCTTCGCGTTGGACGGGAAGCACAGTGAACCATTTGGGGACCCCCGTAAACATGGGGTAAAACAGAAGGTCTGTAAAGATCGCAACTTCGCAAACCGACCCC
>Ga0209777_10008703_pt1 | contig 11071 bp, 12 predicted proteins | sample FrelakmetHBP12HB_FD_187147 | JGI IMG/M metagenome (GOLD analysis project Ga0209777, IMG submission 187147) | Freshwater lake sediment microbial communities from the University of Notre Dame, USA, for methane emissions studies -HBP12 HB (SPAdes)... | ecosystem: Environmental > Aquatic >...
TCTCGATCCTGCGTTTGTTCTCACTCTAGAATACCGGCCTCGTGGTAATCCTTTCGATAGTTGCATAACCCGCAGTCTTCGGCTGGATCTGGGGGTGTTGGCTGATCCAGAAGAGTAATGATTTCTTTTAGTAAAGCCAGGAATGTAACATCATCCCGGGGGACATCCATCCAGGTGGTTTTTGTTATAAAGGCAATTTCTCCATTTGACAGCCGTTCATAGCGCTCTGGTGTGATCATAAAAAGGCCAAGACGGATGATGGGTGATATAGAGAGTGCACCAGGAGCTGGGTTTTCCAAAGCGTAGGCGTAGGCTGACAACTGCCGGCTGTAGAAGGCAGCTTTTTCTTCGGAAGCATCCGATGTCTTGTAGTCAATAATTCCATAAGAACCGTCATCGAAAGCAATGATCGCATCGAAGCGGCCCTTGATAATGCATTGGGGTCCTGTGCCAGGAAAGCTGATCGGCACGGATTTGACCCACTTCTCTCTGAATTTCACAACCCCTGCCGGAAGTTCTGGGGATATTTCACTGGAGGGCTTATCCAGGTAATAGTTGCCGGTCAGATCACCCATTTTCCCGAACATGCCCGGAAACGGTCCCCTGTATACAATATTATGTTTTACCTTGAGGTAAAAGCATCGTTTACAACCATCCCAAGCAAATGTCAAGTCGGACGGGCTGAGTTTATAGATGGTCATGAGACACCTTGCCGATTCAATGCATTAAAAGTATTGGTCGGAGCAGGGATAAATGCGGCTCTAATTAGACTGCCCGCAAATCCTATCCCATTGGAGAAGACAAACACCAAAAACATAGACGTAATTAAACTAACGTTCAGTATAGTGGAAAATAAAACACTTTTCCATTGCGTAAAACCGGGTCCGTAAGGTTCTTCTTTAGTCATACTCCCTATAAAATTTCCAACCGTTTTTGTTCCCTGGTCAGCAATGATAAAGTTTCAGGAGGCAGGATTTTTCGAATCTATTAAAACTGTTTATTGGGCAAAAGTGTATTTAGATCTTCATTATATCTTTTCTAAGCAAACAGGTCAGTAGCTTCAACCTTTGTCCATTATCATATAATCATGCAGGCGGTAAACTCTTCCCAGCCGCGTCCAATTCCTGCAAACCCCTATAAATGGATAATCAATGAACGACCTCTTCAATTTCACCCCCGACGGTCCGTCCACCCTGTTGGGCTATCGCAGAAGCACCCTGGCGATCGTATGCCTGGTTAGCGGCATTGCCGGCATTCTTCAAATTCTCCCGGTGATTGGTCCAATTGCGGCGATATCACGGGGCACATGGCAAAACACGAGATCAAAAAAGGTCGGGGGTGGTCAGCGGGGGTGGCATGGCAACCGCGGGTCTGCTCATGGGGGATATCATGCTCGCTATGGATATAGTTCTTTTAGTTGGCTTTGCAGCCATCATGATCTGGGGAATAGTCTACAACTATCGAACCAGCTATTAAATAAAGAGCATGGTCTTTTCCGGGGTATTGTTTTTAGGGAAAATTGGTTATATACTGACCTTATTACTCATGTAAAATTTCTGATAATGTTTATTATTTTGTATCATGGTTAGGCATCTAATTTTGACAAAAAAACTAATATCCTCTTAATACTCGGTCAGAGTTGGAGGTGATCTATGTCCGATACTTGGAAGTGTCCGAAGTGTGGTGCAATTCTAAGAAAAGGCGGTAGTAGTCTTTTATCCAAATCTGCAGGCATGATTATCGGAACTGCAACTTGTAGTAATTGCGGAGCACAATTTACACAAAATGATGTTTATCACGGAAAATACGACGTGGAAGATAAGGCCAGGCAGGAACAGCTCCCCTTATTTGAGGGAATAGTTTCTGCGATCGTCTACCAATTGTCGTCGTCGACTGCTCCAGATAATACAAGGGCAATCACTGAAGAACTTTTAAAGCAAAGATACCCGAAGGCGAAACTCGGCCATTTCCACTTTGTCGGGTGGGGTGATGAACTCACGCCTGGTGATGGTTTGGTGTTTTACAATGATTATGTGAGCAAAGGTAAGCTTACAGACCTTGGAACACAGTTCGATTCATTCCAGGGGAAAGATATTACAGGTAAGAAAGTTGTAGTTCTTTTCTTTAGCAATATGAGTGAAGCTGAACTGGAATTATCCAAGGAAAAGGCGTCTGGAAAAGAAGCAACTTTCTTACTTGATGGCGCAGGGGCACCTCTTTCTGTTGTATCGGACAGTTTCCCAGCGGACCAAAAGTCCTATGAAAATGCAAAAAAAATTGGCAGCAAAAATGGTTCGATAGAGAATCATTTAACGACACTCGATAATCCGTCACAAGGGCAGAAGTCTGAATCAGTTCCAAAGCATGGTCTGGCAGCTCTACCTGATATTCCTGCCCGGGTCAAAAAACTGATCCATTTATTTTCCCTCTTGCTGATACCGGCTATTATATTGATCGTCATCCTGATAAGTACTGCTGCTACAGGGCACATGGATGCTGCTACATTATTCGGGGAAGTGATAGGTCTGATATTGTTTGCCGGATATATCACCTTACTATATTTTATTTCGGGCGGTTTTGATTGGCACCTCGAAAAGCTATCCTTCGGAAACAGCTTGGTTTTTTACCTATTAACTGGCTTGCTTTACGGCTTGATCATGTATGGCATTTGGTACCTAATACGATTTTTTATCGCAAAAGCAACCAAAATACCCTTTTCCAACCTCAAGGGAAAACTATTATCGAGGAAGACGGTTGAATCGGGAGAGGAACCCCTGCCTTCAAAGAAGGTCAGCGCTCCCGGGTCGGAATACCTGGCTCGAGCGACTCCGGTTTCACCTCAACTGGTGCAGGCAATAAGTCTTGGAGCGGAAGAACAACCTCAGAACACGCATCAAGCTCCATCACCAATTTCTCCAGTCGTCCCCTCCCCCGCATCAAAGGACAGCCGCAAACCAATTCACCGTGCAGTCATTGGTTATATGCTGGGTGGGGTTGTCCTCTTGGCAACACTGGGCCTCGGTTTCTGGCTGGGTATGAATTACGGTTTAACCACCAATAAGCCTGCCAGAGTTCAGCGGCCCGCGGTGACATCAGTCCCACTTGCTGCTGCAAATAATCCTGCCACTGGTGAATGGATCGCGACCACTGACTTTGGAAAACTTGAATTCACTGTGGATGCTACAGGCACAAAGATAACAAAGATGAGTTATCAATTTTCAAACTGGACATGTGGCCCCGGAACCGTTTCAGGTACGATTGAAGTAAGCGCAGAATGGCTGATCACCTATGATAAATTCCATATTTATGAAAGTCTTGACCCTAATGGATATCAGACAATGAACATTAATGGGATATATAACGCAAATGACAGAAAGTTTTCTGGAACTTGGAGCGAAATCTCACATGGCATCAATTGTTCTGGGTCTTGGGAAACCACTTCTCCGTAATATATGTGTTGTATTGGCTCAGCGGGGGCGGCATTGCGACCGCGGGCCTGCTCATGGGATATCTCACGCCTGCCATTGAAATTGGTCTTTTAATTGGCTTTGCAACTTTGATGATCTGGGGAATTGCTTTCAACTTTCGAACCAGCTATTAGAACCAGCGATTAAATCAGGAACAATTCACCTGTCAGCCCGATATATCCCAGAACATCGCTACCACCCCGACGGTCGTCTTCCAAACTGGGAAGGTTGTCTCGGGGAGTGGTAAGTGTACCAAATACTATACCGGCTCCTGGATGAATTTCACCAGCGGGTTGGAATTGCTTCCAGGAAGTTACACATTCCGGTTTAGTCGATAGGACGGCAAGTTATCGAAAGTTATCAGGGGACCGAAAATCACAAGAGAGAGTGGGACCCACAGGAACAGCGAAAATTCTATTTGCCTTACGACCTAATGCTTTGATCCCATGGGATGGAGCCATGCGTGACGAATTTGACCTTGATGGTTCAAGTCACTCCTATGGAAAATATCTGCGTAAAGTTAGAAATGATCTTGAAGAAATTAGCCGTGAATGCAACCAAAATGGTTTCGAATTGAAGGATTTGCCGTCAAGACTGGGTAGATCGGATTCCAGTATTCCCAAACTTATAGATGAGTATTATTGGGTAACGGTTACCCGAAGGTGTCCTGCTCCAAGTAAGGAAGATCTTAATATCTGGATGGATTGGTCATAGAGGTAATTACATTATGGAAAAAGAAGTAGGTAATAAAGACTATGCAATTTGGCTTTTGGGAGACTCTAATCCAAAAAACTGGCAAGATATTCTTGTTACCCCTTTAGATCCAATACATCCTGCCAGGCATAGTATCTGGACATCTGTTTTAGATGTGATTCAGGATAGGGTATTCAGACTGTGTAGAACCCGTGTCGACACTTCATCAATATATATTCGAAACGCAATCGAGGATCCAAATAGGAAACCCACCAGCAATACCGTTGTTTGGAAAGAAGATATGGTTTTATCTATTGATGAATTAAGTGATTTACTAACACAGCACCACCCGATTCTTTTGGTGTGTTTCGGTGCATTTTCATTCGAGTTTGCTAGGCGAGCGCTAAAACAGGAACCAAAGCAAGCATTTGGCAATTGGGGCGTAGAGTCGCTAGGGATTCAATTTAGGCAGCGTATAAGCGAATTTGAACCAAAAAGCATAAATGTGCTTCCATTATTGCATACAAGTATTTCTCGCGGAAAATTTATTGAAAGCCATAATTATTTCAGCGGGCAGAAAGGCGGAAATTACTTTGAGTTTGTTGGTAATGCTATCGCTGATAAGCTGATTCAATATAAATCCGATTTCCATATCTGGATCACCTAACAGAAAAGCCCAGATTTCTCCCATATAGATTATTTTCAACTCAATAGCAATTGTTAGGAGCATGAGATGAAATTTCTACAAGCTTATATTCGAAATTTGCTCTTGATAGCCTTAGTGATCGGCGGAATGTTAGTTTTTACTAGAATATTTTATCCGAGTGCATTGGATTCATTTGTTCTTATGGGCAAAGCATATAGCATTCTTAAACTTTGGCCATTTCTCATTCTTGCATTACTGGTAGCCGCTTTGCCTCGGCGAAGACGCTAACCAAATAATTAGGTGCCATAACCACATCAGCTCGCAGGTTTCTGGATAAAATCATCAAGATCCTGGTGCCTTACCCTTGAAGTCCGGCCGAATCTAACCGAGGGGATTTCTCCCAGCTGCATCATCCGGTAGACCTTTGCTTTACTGATCCTGAGAATTTTAGACACCTCGCCTGCTGTCAGGATTAAATTAGGACCGGTAGTAGGGGCTGCCTGGATTGGATTAGGACCGGTGGGGGTTGCCTGGATCTTTCCGGACAAAAATGCGATCATAATCTCGGAAATTAAGCTTGCGGCAGCCTCGCCTAGTTGTTTGCCTACCCGGTCTGCACGTTGCCGAATGGCAACCTCGTCATCTTTGCTGACCGTCAGGCGTATAGGTTTTTCGTTTTCCAGCTGATGAGTACTCATTTTTCACCTCCATTGTTTGTTGTCAGTTTATTCTATATCCAACGTCGCTCAATAGTAGAAAAATATTACAGCCAGATGTTTAAGGAAGAAGGGATGGAGTAATCCACCCCATCAATGCTAAACCGTAACATGGCTGGCAGTGTCGTCGTTGCTGCTGACACGAAAGACAAGAAACGATATGGTTGGTCTTTCATGACATACCTTCGTATGGTTGAATTTCGACGCTTCGGGAGTGCCGGCAGCGGTCACTCAAAAGTTTGAGCAGCCGGTGTCGAAGTTCCAGGAGGAAAATAAAGAGGGAGGCGGGTGGCCTCCCTCCCTTTCCCTTGCGGAGTACTAATAGATGTCACTACTGATGGCGATTCGATTAGTTGTGATTACTATGGGGGTTTGGACATATAATATTAGAAGGATAAACCATGGTCAAATTTCTTCATCTTGCGGATTTACATCTTGGAGCAACTCCCTTATACCTGGGCGACCGTGCTCAGGAACGCTCAAAAGACTATCTCAATGCGTTTCAGCGAGCTGTTGATTATGCCATTGATCCTTCCAATAGTATCGATGCTGTTTTGGTTGCAGGTGATTTTTTTGATATTCCAAATCCTCCGCAGGAAATCATCCGGTTCACAACCACACAATTAAAACGTCTTGAACAGGCGAAGATTCCTGTAATCGTTACACCTGGCAACCATGATGCGATAGGTGCCGCAGAAAGTATTTATAGAAATTCAAGTATTAAAGGCTTGATGAAGATTATCGAAAGTCCCCAGGTTGAGCACTTTAAATCGTTCGTCTTTAACGGAGAAACCGTTTATTTATACGGCATGGCTTGGGATGTACAATCCAAACCCCCATTCGACACCTTTCAGAAACTAAACGAAGATGGATATCATGTCGCCATGATCCATGGCACCTTACAAGGTGGCTTATTTACAGAAAGCCATTCAAGGGAAATACCCCTTGAGTTAGCCAATCTCGCAAAAAGCGGGATGGATTATATCGCTCTTGGGCATATACATAAATATCAGCAAAAATCAATCGGCAAATCATTGATTGTATATCCTGGAACTTTGGAAAGCCGACGTTTTACACCTGGAGAGGAAGGGGATCGTTATCTCGTTGTAGTTACTTTAGAAAAAAAGAAGGCGCCCAAATTAGAGCAATTGAAATGGAATTGTAAAACATTTCAGGTAGAAAAACTCGATCTGGATCATGAGACCGCCGAATCTGAAGAAGAACTTGCCAACCTAATCAAGGCCAAATTTGGCTCGAATGAAAAGTTTCTTCGTCTGGAGCTGGTAGGTAGTCCTTCATTCATCATCAGCCAAGATTCACTTGCAACACGACTGAGTGGTGATTTTTACTGGCTTGAGATCCAAGATAATACTAATGCATTTGATAGCGTCTTGACGGAAACGTGGGCAAGGGAAGAAACAATACGTGGCCTATTCGTTCGTAAATTAAAACATAAGCTCGAAGGAGTTGAATCGGATGAGGAAAAGCAACAGCTCGAATTAGCTTTAAAGCTCGCGACCCAGGTATTTCAAAAAACGGGGCAGAGGTCATAGGCCATGAAGATAAAAGCTATAAGCGTTGAGGGCTTTGGAGTACTGTCTGACAAAAAAGCTACATTTTCAGAGAAGAAAATTAATATTATTTTGGGTGATAATGAAACCGGGAAATCGACACTTTGTGCCGCTATCGCGGCCATCTTGTATGGCTTTGCCAATAAGGAAGCGGATAGAAGACGTTCGTGGGGAGCTTCTGGTGACTACAAAGGACTTTTGCAGGTGGGTATTCAAAACAAAGACTATATCATCGAAAGAGACTTTACCGACAATCATGTGAAGGTTACCTGCGGTATAAAGAAGGAGGATCAGGAAATATTATTCGATGGTGATGCAAATCCCAAGGGACGGACAGAACAGCCGAGGGCATTCCGAAAATTGCTCGACGACCTAGGTTTTCCTCCCGAAACGGTATTTAGAAGTGCTGTCTATATCGGCCAACTTGATCTTGAAATTGAGATAAATGATGAACTCAGGCAACAACTCTCGGGTGCTGGTAAGGCGGACTATTTGAAAGCACTCGAAGAACTCCGAAAAGACTATTATTCCCTTACGCGTCAGGGCTTACCTGGTGACAATCCAAAGCGTGTTGATAAGAAGCTTGAAGAAGCGCGCGCAAAAAAGCTAGCCCTGGTAGATGAATACGAACTAGCACGTTCACACTCGTCCGACTCAGCAAAGGTTGAAAAGGAATTAGATGCATCGATACACCATAGCCAGGAATTAGAGAATCGTATTATTGAATTTAATTTTGAAAAGAAGGCACTCGATGAGTATCTTGCATGTCTAAAAGAACGCGATGCATTGAATCAACGGATAAAGTTGGAGAACCAACAAAAAGAGCGTATCGAAAGATTACAAAAGTCCATCAATGAAGATGAGCATCAACTATCCGGAGAGCGTTTTTCAGCCCTTAATTCACTTCCCGAAGCTTACTTACAAGCTCTTGAGTCTTATGTTCAATCTGACGCAGAGGAAAGAATACGTGAAATACAAGGGATTTCCGATCAAGAAAAGCAGATCATATCTGATTTGAATGATAACAAATACTTGGGCTTTTCAGCCGTACCCGACGATACCGGGTCTATCCTAAAAAAGATTATCGAAGAGAAAAAATCTGGAGATGATTTTGAGAAACAAACAACTGTCATCAGACAAGAAACTAAGAAGCTATCATTGTTATTACCAATCCTTCTATTAGTCGGAGCAGGTTTACTTGGTGCGGTCGCTGGATCAATATTAAGCTCATTACTACATATCAGGATGATAATCGGGATTAGTATCGGGCTACTGATTTTTGACATTATTACCGGTATTTTAGTCGGATTCGTTTTGCTCAACCAAAATCGTAAGTTACATAATGAAAAGAACAAGCGTCTCAATGCTCAGGCACAACTAGATGAGAAGCGCGCGGTGTTTCAAGATTTACTGAAACCTATTGAGCCAATAGTTCAGGCGAACAACGGTACCGATGTGTCTTTTGAGATTTTAGCTGAAAGATGGACACAATATCAAAAATTACAGCAGAAGCTTGCCAGTGTTCAGGAGAGGCGAAAAGTACTTTCCGAACGCGATATATTTAAAATCCGTGATGACCCGAAGTTGAAATCAATAATCGAATCTTCACCAGCGGCCTCGTTGAGAGATCGTTTGAAAGATTTCCGAGCACTTAAAACCAAACTGGATACCAACAGGGAAAACCTTCAAAATAACGAATCAATACCGTTTTCTATTACATCAGGCGAAAATCCCGATAATCGATTCAGAGAACTCGTCATCCTAATTAACGAGCTCGAAAAAAAGCATACCGATTTTGCATCCTTCCAGACGGATCAACGCGCAGGAGGACTACGTCAGAGTTCTTTGCAAAAGGAACAGGAAACCCTTTCGGTAGATATTAATACATCAAACGATACAATTCGTTCACTGCAAGTACGCCAAGGACAATTACAGGTATCGTTTTATAGACCTCCTCTATTGATCCAGGAGGAAATCCAAAATGTTGATACCGAAATTCAAAGAGTCGAGGTTCGAATTTCCGCTCAAAAAATCGCGATCGAGGCATTAGGCGAAGCTATTTCTGAATACGAGGAAAGCCATCTCTCTCGTTTGTCGAAGTGGGTATCTGCTTATTTTGCAAAGTTCACCGATGGCAAGTATGAGCAGGTTGAGATTGTTCCAGGTGAACGGCCTCAAATAACCACAAACAAAGGAGTGATCGTTGAACCGGAATTGCTAAGCACTGGAGCTCAAGATCAATTGTTTTTTGCTTTGCGATTGGCGATAGCCGATATTCTCTCATCAGAGCTATCATTGCCGTTGATTCTTGATGATACGTTTGTAAATTTCGACGAAAAACGGCTTAGTATAGTTCATCTAGTTCTGGATAAAATTATCGAATCCAGGCAAATAATCCTTTTATCTCATAATCCGGATTATAAGGATTGGTCCGGATGTCTAATAAATATCTAAAACTCTTCTTAACTTGAAAATAGAATTATCAGTGCTTGAGTAAGTTCCCTCGCGGGGGTGCGAATTCCCTTGGGGACGAGAGCATCCACAAAGATAACGGCTCGCTACCCCAGAAAAAGGGGTAGCAGGGGGAATCGATGTAACTCGGCTTCTCGAGCTACCTAAATGATTGTCTTTAAACCAAATGGGACTGTCCTAAAGCAAAGGATAGCCCCATTAGTGCTTACACAAATTGGTATTGATGAGTGAGTTCTGTCTCGACTGCCTGCAGCTGACCGCGGTTGAGCCAGCGGCAGATGCGCGGGAGGGCTTCCTCGGGGGAAACCGTTCCGACCGCTACCGATTGCAAGGTCCTCATCAGGACCTCCTGTCCGGTCGGTTGATTCAGTCTGGTTTCGATGGCTTCCAATCTGTGACCAGATTCCTCGACCTCGTTCACCCACTTGCGCAGGGGAAGGAAGTCGTGCTCGATCTCGGCGAAGCCAATCGCCTGGCGAAGGATCCGGATCGTGTAATCGAAATCGTAGTCAGCTCATGGTGCTTACATGATGGATAGACGGTGACTCCAGACCTCGGTAAACAGGCTGGCGAGAGGACATGTCGCTGGTCGGTGAAGTTTTTACCAGAGGTCAGGACGATTTTTCAGGAAGCTTCGTCCCGCAGGAAGCACAAAAACGCGCTTCAGCCGGGTTGGACGCGCCGAATTTAATGCAGAAGTTTCCGGCAGAAGCTGAAGCAACAGCCAGGGCGGGAGCAGCGGATCCCTCGACAGGAGTATCCTTTCAGGATCAGAAATCACAGGAAGGGACTTTACTTCACATTGTAAGAAGCGAACCTGTTGGCGTAGAACGAAGATTTCCAGATTTTTGCCCCTTATCGTGACCCCCAGGATCGTGAATATGTCCAGATAAAATGTGAGTATCTGCATCAGCGACCAGGAGACCATGGAACCCTCGCCTGTTTCAAGATCTTTAGAACTTACCATATTCGTCGAGGTTTAGCTGTTTTATCGAATTGGTAGATCATTTTGCATGGAGCTGTGATCGGATGGAATATCTGTACCAGGCAGGATCATTCCATTTGAAAACCCACCAGAACAGGCGGGTGGTGCGAATGGATTTACGTTGGAAATCCGGGGGAGTTGGAATGGCAATGCTGTCCAACTCCCCCGACCAGTTGTTACGCCGGCTTGACGGCCGTGATCTTGTACGGGACGATCATCGTCGTCTTAATATTCTCCCAGTTGCGGAGATCAGCGAGGATCTTTTTCTTCAGCTCTTCCTTTGAAAGATCCTGTTCTGTCCGCACCTGCCCGCTGTCGATCGCCTTGAGGATCATATCGATGTTCGGCTCGAAGCGGATCTCCGTAAATCCGGCCTTGCCCAGTTCCTCAATATAATCCCTTATCCCAAGAGCGCCGGAGGTGCAGCCGCACCACTTTTCCTTGTCCCTGCGTTGCTCATCAGAGAGCACCCGGTTTGCGACCATATCCGAGACGGCAATGCGGCCTCCCGGTTTCAGCAC
>Ga0209777_10008704_pt1 | contig 11067 bp, 6 predicted proteins | sample FrelakmetHBP12HB_FD_187147 | JGI IMG/M metagenome (GOLD analysis project Ga0209777, IMG submission 187147) | Freshwater lake sediment microbial communities from the University of Notre Dame, USA, for methane emissions studies -HBP12 HB (SPAdes)... | ecosystem: Environmental > Aquatic >...
TAAAAGACACATAGGTTATTCGATTTTTAGGTTATCCATCTTGAAAACAAGCGGAATTGATTTCGATGAAGACTGTGTTGTTGATTTAATACTGTCAAATTTTACAAAGAAACCGCAGCACGCAGCAGCATTTTGTAGCTTTTTGTCTCTTTTCCCCAACAACGAGAACATTCAAAAATTTATGATTAATTTTGTAAATTCAAAAGAAAATATTTACGAACAGCAATTTATGCATGTGCTAAGGTCGTTATTAGAAATTAGAATAAGTCTACCAAAAAGAATAATAAAACGTTTTATCGAAATATTTAAAGATAAAAATAATCATTGGGCAATTCGTTCACTCTGCGCCTTATTGATTGGTAAGTGTGGTATCCAACAAGACAAAGAATTATTAGTCGATGGATTCAGTGCTTTTGATCAGAATGAATTAAAACAAAATATTATTTTATCAGTGCAAGAGCTTGGTACTGCGTCAAAAAATGATTTTTTCAGCAGTATTTCTAAAAACGACATTGACATGAAGGAATATATAAATTATATAAAAGGACTTAGTGCGCCTATGTATTTTAGACCATATGATAAAGTAAAAATTGATAATTTTACAATAGAACTTGAAGCTGATGGTTACTATTAGTTATGAAAAATAAATGGCAAATAAAAAAATTAGGAAAAAAATATGTGGGATAAAATTACAACTTTATTAAGTTTTACCGGCGTTGAAGATAAATCTGTTTGGCAAGATGTCATTTTTAGCTCCTTTTTAATTCCAGTAATGATTTTTTTGGGCATCAAATTATTAAAGTGGTGGAATAAAATAAGACCATCTCGGTTAGTTTTTAAAGACTATATTGACAAAGATTCTCGTGTTTTTATATTCCACTCCCAAATGTCGAGCGCGGATGATAATTGGAATTTAAAAAATAATCCAAAATATGTTACCCGTTTCCCCCAACCATCTCCAACTGACCATGCCAATCTTGGGGTGCAGCAAAAGTTCAATATTGATCCGGTATCTTCTTGTGCAGATAGCGAATGCGTTGCTGATGTTTTTAATATTTTAGGACTTGTTCATAAAACAAAAAATATTTTTATTGGAGATCTGATAAATGATTGGAATATTTGGTCAGATCCTATATTTTCGGTCGGGTTTAATCCTAAAACTCATAAGTTAATTGAAAGATGTAGCCCAATACTTTTTGAGTTAGATAATACAGCCTTAAAGGTAAAAAATACGAATATCAGCTTTGATTCTTATTTGCCGAATGATGCAGGGGTAATACAAAAAACATTCGATAAAGAATCCAAAAAATCCGTTTTCATTTTGGCTGGGCTGGGAACAATGGGGACGAGTGAGGCAGGATATGTCTTGAAAAACAATTTTATTAAACTTGGAAAATTATTCGGCGACAACTCGTTTTGTGTGTTTTTTAAAGTAAAAATTGATGAAGGAAAAAATTCGGCTTTAATACAAAAAATTACTCCTAAGCCAAAATGGTTTAGAATTATTTTTTATCCTATTTTATATTTTAGTTTTAGAAAAAAAGGTTATTTCGATTATGAAAACTAACTGGAAAACAAAAAAACTCGGCGAGGTTTGTGAATTTCAAAATGGATTTGCTTTTAAAAGCAAATTATTTAAAGAGGATGGATTTCCCGTATTAAGAATTTCAAATATTCAAAACGATGGGATTTCTTATAAGAGGCTTGTTTTTTTTGACAAAAAGAGCTACAAAGATAATTTTGATAGGTACCAGATTTTAAAAGGAGATTTGGTGATAGCAATGTCTGGTGCAACAACTGGAAAATTAGCAATTAGTGATGCAGATGAGACTTTTTATTTAAATCAACGGGTTGGAAAATTTAAACCAAAAAAAGATTTAGCAAAAGATTATCTATACTATTTTTTATCAACTAGAATCGAAGAAAATTTACGGATATCAGCTGGATCTGCTCAGCCAAATTTAAGTACGGAGCAGATAAAAGATTTTAAAATACCCTTGCCATCTCTCCCTGAACAACACCGTATCGTGAAAATTTTAGACGAGGTTTTTGAGAAGGTGGCGAAAGCTAAGAAAAATGCCGAAAAAAATCTACAAAACACCAAAGAACTTTTTGAGTCGTATTTGCAGAGTATTTTTGCAAATCCGGGGAAGGATTGGGAAGAGAAAAAACTGATTGATATTTTTCAAATAAAACCACCCAAAAAAGAAGCAAGAGAAAAGTTAAAAGATACTGATTTTGTTTCGTTTGTGCCAATGGAGGATATGCAAATTATGTCAAAAGAGTTTGCCTGTAATAAGGAAAGAAAATTAAAAGAAGTTTCTGGAAGTTATACTTATTTTGCGAATGAGGATGTACTGTTGGCGAAAATTACTCCGTGTTTTGAAAATGGAAAATTGGGCATTGCTCGAAATTTAAAAAATGGAATCGGATTTGGTTCCAGTGAATATATTGTTTTTCGATCAAGCGGCGATGTGCTCTCTGATTATTTATATTATTTTTTAGCGCGAGAATCTTTTAGAAAAGATGGAGCAAAAATAATGTCTGGAGCAGTTGGTCACAAAAGAGTATCAAAAGAATTTATTGAAGGAAGTATTTTACCATTCCCAAAAGCTCTTTCCGAACAAAAATCTATCGTCAAAAAACTCGACGTCCTTTCTGCCGAAACCAAAAAACTGGAAGCGATTTATAAACAAAAATTGACGAATTTAGAAGAACTAAAAAAGTCAGTTCTCAGGCGTGCTTTTAATGGAGATTTATAATAAACTAAATTTATGAACGAATCAGAAACACGAGCTGAATATATTGATCCAAAACTCAAGGCGAGTGGCTGGGGTGAAGTCGAAGGATCAAAAGTCCTGCGAGAATTTAGGATTACCGAAGGCAAAATCCAAACTGGCGGATTGCGAGGCAAACCGGAAATTGCAGACTATGTTTTGGTCTATAAAAATCGTAAAATTGGCGTGATTGAAGCCAAGGCCGAAAATCTTGAAGCGACTGAAGGTGTGGTTCAAGCCAAAACATATGCAGAAAAATTACAGATCAATTATACTTATGCAACGAACGGCAGAGAGATTTATGAAATGTCTATGAATAATGGGCAGGAAAGAAATATCGTTGATTTTCCAACTCCTGACGAACTTTGGAATAAAACTTTTTCAGACCAGAATGAATGGAAAGAAAAATTTACCAGTGTGCCCAATGAGGGCGAATACGGCAAGCGCTATTATCAAGAAATTGCCATCAATAATGTTTTGAACGCTATCGCAGAAGAAAAAAACAGAATCCTTTTGACTATGGCCACTGGAACCGGAAAAACTGCTATAGCTTTTCAAATTGCCTGGAAACTTTTTCAAACTCGCTGGAATTTGAAGCGTGATGGTGCGCGGAGGCCGAGAATTTTGTTTTTGGCTGATAGAAATATTTTAGCTGATCAAGCGTTTAATGCTTTTTCCGCTTTTGATAAAGATGCATTGGTGCGTATCAATACTTTAGATATTCGCAAAAAAGGTGGAGTGCCAATGAGTGGAAGTGTCTATTTTACGATCTTTCAAACATTTATGAGCGGACCAAGCGGAACGCCATATTTTGGAGATTACCCACCTGATTTTTTTGATTTTATTGTTATTGACGAGTGTCATCGTGGCGGTGCGAATGATGAAGGAAATTGGCGTGGGATCATGGAATACTTTTCTCCAGCAGTTCAACTTGGCCTGACTGCTACGCCAAAAAGAAAAGACAATGTTGATACTTATAAATATTTTGGCGAGCCGGTCTATATTTACTCGCTCAAGGAAGGTGTAAATGATGGCTTCCTGACACCCTTTAAAGTTAAACGGATTAAAACTACTCTGGATGATTATGTTTATACTTCGGACGATCAAATCATTGAGGGTGAGGTGGAGGAAGGGAAAATTTATGAAGAACCAGATTTTAACAAAATCATTGTTATTAAAGAACGCGAAGCGAAAAGAGTTCGCATAGTATTGGATGAAATAAACCAAAATGAAAAGACAATTATATTTTGCGCCACTCAAGATCATGCGTTAGCTGTTCGTGATTTGGTAAATCAAATGAAGGAAAGCAAAGATCCAAACTATTGTCAGCGCGTAACGGCTAATGATGGTGCTCGTGGAGAGCAATTTCTACGCGAATTTCAAGATAACGAAAAAACAATCCCGACGATTCTTACAACTTCGCAAAAACTTTCTACTGGTGTAGATGCGCGCAATATCCGAAATATTGTTTTGATGCGGCCGGTAAATTCCATGATTGAATTCAAGCAAATTATCGGTCGCGGAACGAGACTTTTTGACGGAAAGGAATATTTCACAATTTATGATTTCGTGGACGCTTATCATCATTTTTCTGATCCGGAATGGGACGGCAATCCAATAGAGGAAATATGCTCAAAATGCGGAAAAGATCCTTGTGTTTGTGAAAATAAACCTCCCCGAGCATGTTCTATCTGCGGTAAAACCCCATGTGAGTGTGAAAAACCTCCCAAGATTTGTCCTGTATGTGGAAAAGATCCTTGTGAATGTGAAAATCCGCCGAAGAAAAAATTGAAAATAAAATTGCGTGATGGCAAAGAACGAGAAATCCAACACATGATTTCTACCTCATTTTGGAGTGCTGATGGCAAACCGATTTCTGTTCAGGAATTTATGGACAATATGTTTGGCGCTATGCCGGAATTTTTCAAAAGCGAAGAAGAACTCCGAAAAATTTGGTCAAACCCAACAACGCGCAAAGCATTTTTAGAAAAAATTGCCGAAGCTGGTTATGGCAAGGATGAATTGGAAACACTGCAAAAAATGATTGACGCTGAACAAAGTGACCTGTTTGATGTCCTAACATACATTTCATTTTTGACTCAACCGATTTCGAGAGTGCAAAGAGTAGCTCAATCAAAGGATAAGATTTTTGAAGGTTTAGAGGAAAAACAAAAAGAATTCTTGGATTTTGTTTTATCTAAATACGAAGATAAGGGCGTTGAGGAACTAGATGAAGAAAAATTGCCGATATTATTAAATTTGAAATATCACGCTATTGCTGATGCGGAACAATCGCTTGGTAGTGTAGAAAAAATTCGCTCAATCTTCTTTGCGTTTCAGAAAAATCTGTATGCAAAAGTTGGGCGGATTGGAATAAATTAGAGGATAAATAATAAATTATGCCCGAAGATTTAGAATTCAAATTTTTAGAGGAACGTCCACTTGAAAATAGTGATGAATTTACTCACGCAAAGTTTGGGCATGAAGAAATTTCATCAGCCCTTTGCAAGGTTATTTCAAAATGTCCAACTCCATTTACTCTCGGTCTTTTTGGTAGATGGGGCGCGGGTAAAAGTACCATTGCGAATTCGATAAAGGATAAATTGCTACCAAAAAATATTGCAGTAGTTATCTTTGATGTTTGGAAACATGAGGGAGATGCTTTGCGACGGACGTTTTTGAAAGAGGCGGTCCAACAATTAAGAGCGCTCGGAGTAATTTTCTTCGATCAGAATTTTATTCTCGACGAAAGATTGGAGCAAAGTGTTAGCCGAAGCTCGGACTCAAAATTTAAATTTTCGTCTGGAAAATTTAAACAACTAGGTCCTTGGGTCATCGGCGGCCTTTTCATCCTTGCCATAGGAGCTTTTGTTGCAGACAAATACGGATTTTTTGAATCTTTCACATACTTCATATCAGCACTTTTTGGTTCTGCAACTGCCGGAGGGCTGTTGCTATGGCTGATAAAACAATCCCTTCAACTATTTTCAACCGAAATTGTTACGTACGGAGTTGATAAACTTCAAGATCCGCACCAATTTGAGGTTGAGTTCGGAAGAATACTTGGCGGATTGAAAAACCAGCGACTATTGGTCGTTTTTGATAACCTCGATCGCGTTACTCACGACAAAGCACTTGAGGTACTATCAACGGTGAAAACATTCCTTGAACCTAAGGATATTGAAAATACTAAAAAGGAAGTTGTATTTTTAGTGCCCTGCGATGCGCGAGCAATCAAAAGTCATGTTGCGAATGTTTACAAATCGAATGGTGTTGATACCCCATTTGATCCGGATGAGTTTCTGAGAAAGTTTTTCAATTCTATAATTTGGATTCCTGACTTTATTCCGAGCGAGCTTGAAAGTTTTGCCAGAACATCTCTAAAAAACACAAAAGTTTCTGACCTAGAAGATGACAGGGTGGCTTGGATCATAACAAAGGCCTTCCGAGAAAATCCGCGGCAAATTATTCAATTTACAAATATTCTTTTAGCTAATTATCTTTTAGTAAAGGAGCGGGAGCAGAAAAAGGATCTGCCAGATGATTTTGTAAAAACAAATATTGCCCAGCTAACAAAATACTTAATTTTGAGCGAATTATTCCCGGATGAAGTGGAGTCCTTGCGGGATATGAAGGTAGTTGATCTCGAGGAAGTTAAGGAGGAAGATTTAGACACAAAAAATAAAAAGGTGTTTCTTCAGTTTCTTGCTGAAACACGATCTGATATTCCAATAAACAACCTCCGCATTTTCTTTACTCTCCGCCGTTCGGAACAGGAGAAGGAGCTTCCTGGAGTTGAATCATTCATATCGCTTTTGGAAGACAAAAAGCTAGACGAAGCACGAAAATATTTTGATAAATTGGGGGATTTTTCACAAGCTCAAACACGTGAAGATTTCAGTCAAGTAATAAAAACTGAACTAGAAAATAAAACGAATCCGGTCTCAATCATAGGCCTTGTCGGCTCCCTCCTCACACTTCTTAACGAGAAAGGTATTACTCTGAGCAACACAGCCTACGGAGAAATTAATAATAAACTCTGTGGAGTCTGCCTTAATTCCCTGCACAACATAGATCCAGTCGTATTAAACCAACAGTTACTCATTCCTTTTACTCCATACCGTAAAACAATAGTTGGGCAGTGGGTCGAAGTCATCGAAAATCACCTAGATGGGAAGGGTAGCTATAAAGTTTCAGAGTTGTTCGTTTCTGCCGTTTTGCAAATTTTTGCTGAAAACATAAGTTATCTGGACGCATCATTGTTAGGAAGAATTAAGAAATTACTACACGAAAAATTAGCTGCTGATGACAGCATCGCGGAAATATTTATCAAAAATGCAAAGACACAAAAAAACTTTATCACTCCGGACTATGTTAAGGCTATCTTTAATACAATTCCTGCTGAAGGCGAACCAACTGATATATCAAATGGCTTGAATAAGTTGGCAAAGATAGACAGCGGAATCATGAATAATGTTGGGGGAGATTTTATTGTTAATAAATTGTCTGAGTTACAAACTGCTGAAAATAAAAAAACTACCCCCGAAAGACTGCCCGCAAAAGAAACTATCGTAGACACTTTCGTCAATTTCATCGATGCTCAGAAAACTACCTTTTCAACCGCTAAAGAAACAGCTAGTGATGCTTTCGCAACCAGTTTTATCGCCGCGATGAATGCAATACCCGACCATAATGATAAAAAAGCTTTTATTCCTATTCTGACTCGAGTTTTGACCATAGTAAGCGTGGCAAAAAAATCTGAAATTCAAACACAACTTCAAGATTTTTTCTCCCATGCAAGCACTGCAAATATCGATCATGTCTTAAATAAAATAGATAATTCAGAGGAACTCGTTGAACAGCAACAGTACCCCACGTTGGAAAGTAGATCACTTGGAGATCAGTCATTCTTCGAATATCTGTTCGAAAAACTATCCAAGGCAAGGAAAGAGGAGATATTAAACAAACTCTTTGATCGTGATTTCAATCGAGCCTTACAATATGTCGAAAAAATTGGTTACAAATTGCCAAATCCTAAATCATTCGCCGAAAAAGCACTGGCAAAGTTTGACGCCGTACCCTCTGCTCCGGAAAAGAAACGAATGTTTGACGTCGTTATAACACTTAGGGGAGCTAATGATGCTGACATAAGAGATGTTTTTGCAGAAAAGATTCAAACATCACTTGCTACAACAGATACTCAACTACAAGATATTGCCCATAATTCTTTAATTGCCTCGGAAAAATTTCTAAGTGATACCAGAAAAAGACAAATTCTAAAATATGTCTTTGATTGGTTGAAAAAACCAGAGGTGCCAAAATATCAGCCCGCCTCAATTAGGGCTGTTTACGCACTGAAATCTCAATTTAATAATGAGGAAGATAAGGAGTTTTTGCAATTCATTTTTGAGGAGTTAATTCGTAAGGCCACAAACAATCAAGGTATTGATCTTGGATTTAGTTTATTAGTTGGCATCGCCCCAAAATATGAGACAAGAAAACAAAATTTTGATGATATCAAAACTCGCGTTGAAACGGAACCAGACGAGATTATAAAACAATCTCTTATAAAAGGCCTAAAGACTTTACGTCCTGAAGGTACAAATCAGAAGAATAAAGATTATTGGGAATGGGTCAATTCGCTCTCGTGACAAAAATAATACTACTATATACCTATCCAAAAAATAAAATCTGCTATAGCGAGCTCTATGATAAATCTATAATAGAAGCAAGTGGACGTTGGGAAGACGAGTAATTATTATAATATTTTGACTTGTTACGCTGATTATATGAAACCGAGAATATGAATAAGAAAAAGAAATTCGGAATTATCATTGGAGTAGTTTTCATTGCTATTGCAGGTCTGTTTATAACGAACCGTGTATTTTTCAACGCACCTCAATCTCAGGAAGATAAGGCGGTTTTTATTGTTAATCGTAATCAAACCGAAACACAAACATTGGATAAATTAAAAACTCAAGGGTTGATTAAAAATAAATTAGCTTTTAAGTTGGTCTTATTTTTCAGACATAAACAAATAGCATCTGGAGGTTACAATGTTTCAAAAAATATAAGTGCTTGGCAAATAGCCAATAAGCTAACTTCTGCTCCTGATATGAAATGGGTGGTAGTTCCTGAAGGTTTGAGAAAAGAACAAATCGGGGAAATATTAGCGAAGACTTTTAACTGGAACGATGCTGAGCTGGATAAATGGAATACGGAATATACTAAGATGAGAATAGATTATATTGAAGGCACATATTTTCCCGATACTTATCTTATTCCAGTGGATGAAGGCGGATTCAAAATCGCCGAGCGCATGACAAGACATTTTGATGAGCAATTTGCGCCATATATTACTCAGTTTGCAAAGCAAAATATTATTTGGACTACCGGACTCAAATTAGCTTCAATTATTCAAAGGGAAGCGGGAGGGAAAGACGATATGTCTCTTATCGCTGGAATACTTTGGAACAGGCTTAATCAGGATATGAATTTGGAAATTGATGCGACTGTCCAGTATGCACGAGGGAAAACTGAAACTGGCTGGTGGGCACCAGTTACATCTGAAGATATACAAAACATTGACTCTCCCTACAATACCTATAAATACAAAGGACTGCCTCCCTTTCCTATTTCCAATCCAGGGATAGATGCAATTGAAGCGGTTTTACATCCAGCCGAAACGGATTGCTTATATTATCTCCACGACAGCAATCGGCAAATCCATTGTGCTAAGACGTTTGAAGAGCACAAGACAAACATAGAGAAATACCTGTAAAAAACTTACCTTTACGGAACATCCAAGAAAGAGACATTATGCTGTCTTATTTCCCAAAATGATACAGGGGTTGTCTCGTGTCTCATTTGTCTCATTTTGCTTTCAAAAATGCGACCCGAGCACTTCAGATTTCTAATCTGGACTTATCATCAAAAAACCCTTACAATGCTTGATAGTTGTGGGTTCCAGACTCTAACAGCCCGCCAGTTAAAAAATGGCAAAGATTAAAAAGGTAGCAGTTTTTTGAAGAAATGGTAGAATAAATTGTATGGTTATCTTCAATCCCAATTGGTACAACAAGTTTGTGAGAAGCACCAATGAGAAGAACTTGTTGGTTAATAAGATTTCTGACATTCTCGCTGGCAAGCCGCACAAAAGCTGTCTCGAAATAGGGCTTGGTACATCTCCATACTTCGCGCAGCAAATTGCCGGAAATTTTGAAAAATATGTAGTTGTAGAACGGCATATGGTAAAAGATCCGCTTCCTAATGGGGCGCAACTGGTAAATACTGATTGGGAGGACGTCCAACTGGAAGAAAAATTTGATGCTATTATTGCCTCGCATGTCATCTATTATTTCAAAAACAAGAAAAATGCGGTAGAAAAAATGTTCGACTCGCTCAATAATGGTGGGCGAGTCATTTTTGTTGTAAATGGAAAGGAATCGGATTATGGCCCGCTAAAGTTATTCTTCTCTGAATTAGTCGGCGAAAAGTACAAATTTACTTATGATGAATTGTTAAAAATTTTAAAAGGACGGGAAATCAGGGAATATACTCTGTCTTCAGAAATCCGCTTTTCATCCTTTGAGGAATTGTTTGACACTTTGCGTCTGTCATTTGATAATTATCCTGACAAATATGAAAAGTTCAGAGCAGAAATCATTGAGTATTTCAAAAAAAATATCCGGGGAAAGAAATTCATACTTGACCAGAAAATTATTGAAATTCAGAAATAATTTTTTTTCCAAATAAAACAAAAATATGATCCTGAATTTTTTAATTATCGTTTTTGGCTTGGCTCTTTTTGAAATTATCAGCAGCATCGACAATGCGGTGGTTAATGCGCATGTTTTGAAAACTTTGCCAGAGAAGTATCGCCAGATATTTCTCTTTTGGGGTTTGCTTTTCGCGGTTTTTCTGGTGCGTGGGCTGCTGCCTTTTGTTATTGTCAAGATAGCTAATCCATCTTTGAGTATTGTTCAAGTTTTTACCGCGGCTTTTTCTCAAAATTCACAAATCACAAATTATGTAGAGCAGTCAAAGCCACTGCTTCTTTTGGCCGGAGGCATATATCTTTTCTTGGTATTTTTGAGTTGGCTTTTTCTGGAAGAAAAAAAGTATGCTTTTCTCGTGGAACATTTTATTCATCGCCAGGGAGTCTGGTTTTATGCGATTGCTTCTATATCCTTGACAGTAATTATTTTTATTGCCATTCGAATTAATCCAATTTTAGCCCTCTCGGCTTCTATCGGGGCGACCATGTTTTTTATTACTGATGGATTTAAGA
>Ga0209777_10008705_pt1 | contig 11066 bp, 11 predicted proteins | sample FrelakmetHBP12HB_FD_187147 | JGI IMG/M metagenome (GOLD analysis project Ga0209777, IMG submission 187147) | Freshwater lake sediment microbial communities from the University of Notre Dame, USA, for methane emissions studies -HBP12 HB (SPAdes)... | ecosystem: Environmental > Aquatic >...
CGATCTTTGGCTTCGAGAGCATGGATCAACTCCTGGAGCACTTTAAGACCGTCATCGGCGGCAAGCTGAATACAAAGATCATGGGCGGTCATGCCACATGCGAGAGCTTCTGGGATCCGCATCTGGTTCGCGCCCCGTGGGGCGGCGAGGTTTCATTCTTCCAGATGCACTCGCCTTATGACCTTGACGGAAAGAAGGAAAACTGGGAGAAAAGAGGCCCCGAAATCAAGGAAGCCGTGTTGAAGAAGTGGCAGAAGGTTGCCCCGAACTTCACAAAGGACAATATCATAAACGAGCTTGCCGAGACGCCCGTGGACATCGAGATACGCTTCCCGAATATGAAGCGCGGCGCGATCAAGCACGGAGACTACCGCCCGACACAGCTGGCCTCGATGCGACCTAACCTGGATTGTTCCAACCATCGCACGCCAATAAAAGGCCTGTATGTTGGCGGCGTTTCTTCCTATCCTGGCGGTCTGGTGCTGGGAGGCTCAGGATACCTGGCAGCTAATAGAGTAGCCGAGGACCTGGGAGCCAAGAAATGGTGGAAGCCAACTAAAGAGATGGAGAAATTCACCAAGACATATATGAAATAAAGACAAAAATACAAATAATCCGGCGTTGTCCGTCCGATATCAAGCCTGCCTTATGATTCTGTCACAACGGCAGGCTTGATATTTTAGCCTGTGGATATACATAACTTCATTTAGATAGGAAATAACCAGTTCTTAGTGCTATAATTAGGCCACTCAAATAAGAAGGATAGGAGCAGCTTTGATCTGGTTAGGTTATATTGCAGGGGCATTAACGACTTTCAGCTTCATCCCACAAATCATACGGGTATTCAAAACTAAGAGCGCTCATGACATAAGCCTAATATTTAATGCGATGCTATTTACCGGCATTTTGCTCTGGCTATGCTATGGCATCTTTGACAAAAATAAACCAATAATCATATGGAACGCAATAGCGGCTGTTCTTACCTGCACCCTTCTTTATGCAAAAATCAGATACGGGAGAGATAGGAGAACATAAATGAAGGTCTTAGTCACCGGCGCATTTGGTAATATCGGCAGCAACGCTGTAAAAAGCCTGCTGGAACAGAGGCATAAAGTAAGATGCTTCGATATCAAAACGGAAACGAACGAAATAGCAGCGAAGAAATTCAATGGTAAAATAGAGATGTGCTGGGGAGACATACGCAATCCCCATGACGTAGCCGCCGCGGTTAAAGGACAGGACGTCGTCGTTCATTTGGCAGCAATAATCCCCATCGACAGCGAAGTAAAGCCTGATTGGGCTAAAGAGATCAACGTCGCCGGCACGAAAAACATTATCGATGAGATAAAGAAGTTATCGCCCTGTCCGAAACTGATCTTTGCCTCGTCAACGACCATATTCGGATACACGCAGGAGAAAAAGCCTCCGATTAAGGTAACCGACCCGATAAATCCATCGAGCAACTACACCAGACACAAGGCGGAAGGAGAGAAGATGGTGCAGGAATCCGGCCTGAAATGGTGCATCATGCGCTTTGCCGCCGTCACCCCGGTAGAGTACAAGCCAAACCCTATGGCTTTCTATATTTCGCTGGACTCGCGCATGGAGTTCACCCATACCAAGGATGCCGGACTAGCCCTGGCCAACGCCGTAAGCTCCGACAAAGTATGGGGTAAGATACTTCTCATCGGTGGCGGCTCCAGAAACCAAATTCGATATCGCGATTATATACACCGCTCGATGGAGGCGACAGGCATCGGCAAGTTCCCCGAGGAGGCCTTCGGCAATCTCCCCGCCACCCCTGACTGGATCGACACCAGCGAGAGCCAGGCCCTGCTCAACTACCAGCACCATACTTTAGACGACTGGGTCAAGGACAGGGTGGCCTCACTGGGACCAAAAAAGGCCGAGCTCATAGCGCAGCGGGAGAAGATAAGGAAGGAATGGCTGGATCAATCGCCGTTCTACAAAGCGTTCCTGGAGAAAAAACAACAGGGGTGAGATTATGAAAGTACTGCTAACAGGCGCATTTGGCAACGTTGGCTCAAACACTCTGGAATCCCTCATTGAGCAAAAACACAGCGTAACATGCTTCGATATTAAAACGAAGGCAACTGCTAAATCGGCCAGGCGCTTTCAAGACAAGGTCGATATTGTATGGGGCGACCTGCGGCGTCCGGACGATGTCACAAACGCTGTAAAAGAACATGACCTAGTCATTCACCTTGCATATATCATACCGCCCGCAAGCGAAAAGAATCCCGATTTGGCTAAAGCGATCAATGTCGGCGGCACACAGAACTTGCTGAACGCGCTGAAGTCGTTGCCGCACCCGCCGAAGCTGATATTCTCCTCATCGATCAGCGTCTATGGCCCATGCCATGATATGAAACCGCCGCGACGCTGGGACGACCCCGTACACCCGACCGATAATTACACCCATCACAAGGTGGAATGTGAAAAAATGGTGCAGGAATCCGGTCTCGGCTGGTCGATACTGAGATTCGGCGCCGTGCCGCTGCTCGGTCAAGTCGACCCGATGATGTTCGAAGTGCCGCTCAATACCCGTATCGAGTTTGTACACCCGAAAGATGTTGGGCTGGCCGTAGCCAACGCTGCGGTGTCAGATAAGATATGGGGCAAGATACTGCTCATCGGTGGCGGTCCGACTGGACAGTTCCAGTATAAAGAATACCTCACAGGACTGATGGACGGCGCCGGCATCGGGATGCCACCCGACGAAGCCTTCAGTACCAAGCCCTTCTACACCGATTGGATGGACACAGAAGAAAGCCAGCGTCTTTTAAAATACCAGCGGTATTCATTTGAACAGTATGTCGCAGAAATGCCATCGGCGCTCGGATACAAATATCACATATCCAAAATGCTCAGACCGCTTATTAGAAAGTTCGTACTGAGCAAATCTCCGTATTACAAGTCGCAAAAAACGACGACATAGGATTCATACTGTATCGCTGAAAACGACAAAGGAGATGAAGATGAAAGTACTTATCACCGGCGCATTAGGCAATCTCGGCGGCAACGCCACCAGGAGACTGCTGGAGCAGGGCTACCAGGTAAGATGTTTCGATATCAAGACCAAGACCAACGGAAAAAAGGCCGGTAAACTTCGCGACAAAGTGGAAGTTATATGGGGTGATATTAGGAAGAGCGACGACCTGGCAGCCGCGGTGAAAGATATCGACGTCGTCATCCACCTTGCTTTCCTTCTCCCGCCACTGACCGACACCAAGCCGGAACTGGCACGTGATATTAATGTAGGCGGAACGCAGAAACTTATCGAAGCTATGAAGAAAGTCTCTCCGAAATCGAAGATAATATTCTCATCTTCATTTACTGTCTTCGGCAACACCCAGCACCTGGAACCGCCCAGAAAAGCGACCGACCCGGTGCAGGCGACCGATAACTACACCCAGCACAAGATCGAATGTGAGAAGCTCTGTGCCACATCTGGCCTCGACTGGTGTGTCATGCGCTTCGCCGTAGTACCACCGATATCGATAAGCGGCGTGACACCCAAGATGTTCGCCTTCCCCTTCAAGACACGCATAGAATTCCTCGACCCCAGGGATGCAGGACTGGCCATGGCTAACGCCGTAAGCTCCAAAGATATATGGGGCAAAACATTACTGATAGGTGGCGGCAAGAAGAGCCAGATACATTACGGCGACTTCGTCAGCCGCATGATGGAATCGATGGGCGTCGGCCGGTTGCCCGAGGAAGCGTTTGGAGTGGATGCATCCTACACCGACTGGCTCGACACATCAGAGAGCCAGAGGCTTTTAAACTACCAGCAGCATTCCTTCGAAGTCTTTGTAAAAGAACTGCCCAAGATGATGGGCCCGGTAAGATTTGTTGTGCCGCTGGTGCGCCCGATTGCCATGTGGTATGTGCTAAGGCAATCTCCCTACCCGAAGGCCAACAAGGCAGCGAAAAAAGCAAAAGCTTAAGAGATTACTCCTTATACACCTTACAGCGCTGCCAGCGGAAGATGAAATTGCCCGACACGGCGACACCGCAAAGATACAAATGCTATATAATAACTGCGTAATCAGCATAAAATCCCGCGGAGGTCAGTAATGTTAAAATGGATGACGCTCGTTATAGGACTCATCATCCTGGCACTAGGAATAGTTGTACTGGTTGAAGGCAGTCAGGAAATAGCCGGAATAGTCATCTTAGCCGTCTCAGGCCTTGTAATCTTACTGGGCATTGGTTTACTGCTAAAAAAGAAGGTGAAAACTCAGAAGAGCACACCAGCAGCAACCGAACCGGACGAGGAACCTCCCGTATTTTAATGATCAATCAAAGTCTGCTTAATCATACCATTGTAGATACTCCCATCGGACAGATATTAGTCGTCGGTTCTGGAAAAGGCTTGCGAAAAGTCTCAATCCACACATCTCAAAAATCGGTTTCTGAAAGCATCGCACAGCAATGCCCTCAATCGATAGAATTACCAGACGGCTTTGGAGGCCTGCCGCAGCGCCTAAAACGATATGTACACGGCGAGAAAATCATATTCAACGATAAGCTCGATCTCGGCAACGCCACACCATTCAGGCGAGCGGTATGGGAAGCGACACGTTCCATCCCATACGGTGAAACCCGCAGCTACGAATGGATAGCTCAACGCATCGGCAAACCCAAAGCGGCCCGCGCCGTAGGACAAGCGCTGAAAAGCAATCCTTTCCCCATCATCGTGCCCTGCCACCGGGTTATCGGCAAAGACGGCAGCCTCACCGGATTCAGCTGCGGTATCGACGTTAAGAAACGCCTGCTCGACATGGAAGCTTCACCTCACGCAACAAACAGGGCGCATTAATCACGAGCCAACCTGCGCCGTTGCACCGCATTTTCTCATGTGCTATACTCTCTACCTGTGAGCGCATAAACGTAATGTCGGTTTGGAGCGCTCTAGAGCAGGCTGAAGCCTGCAAATTTCATCAAAAGGAGCGAGAGCAAATGCGAAAGTACTTTAAGTCATCCTTATTCGTACTCATGGCGATAGCGCTAGTCTCAATGTGTGCTATCGGCTGCGGGAGTAAAGAAGAAAAGGCGACGCCGACACCAACGGCAACGGCGATCCTGACGCCAACGCCGACAGCAACCGCGGCGACGGAAACTTATAAAATCGGCGCAATCGTTGCCCTTACCGGAACCTATGCAAATCTCGGTATCCCGGAAGGAAACACGATAGATATGTTCGTGGATCAAATTAATGCTAATGGCGGCATAAATGGACATCCCTTAGAAGTTATTGTCTATGACGATGGTGGGGTTGCATCAACTGCCGCCACCCTAGCAAATAGACTGCTCGAACAAGATAATGTATTAGCGATAATAGGACCGACAACCACAGGCTCCAGCATTGGTGTCGCCGATTTTGCCGAAGTCAATGAAATACCTTTGATTTCCATGTGCGGCGCCATTAGTATCGTGACCCCGGTTGAAAACCGAAGCTGGTCATTCAAGACCCCACCCTCGGAATATCAGGTACTGGACATGCTGTTCCCCTACATAGTAAGCCAGAACATCAGTAAGATAGCACTTATACACTCTACTTCCGGCTGGGGAATGGCAGGTAAGGCTGCTTGTACAGCTGAGGCTGCTAAATTCAATCTATCTATTGTAGATACCCAATCTTATGCTCCAGAGGACGTCACCATGCAATCTCAGTTAACTCATATCCAGGGTACGGATGCTCAAGCAGTGATGTGCTGGGACACCGAGAAGGGCTCTGCCCTTGTCGCCATGGATATGAAGACTCTGGGTATAGACCTGCCGTTCTTCTGCAGCCATGGTATTGCCAACAAGGGGTACATGGACCAGGCAGGTGATGCCGCCGACGGCACTGTCATTGCCGCAGGTAAGATATTAATCGCCAATGAAGTCGAGGAAGACGATCCTCAGAAAGACGTCCTGACGCAATATAAGGCCGATTACGAAGCTATTTATGGCGAAGGCACTGCCAACACATTCGGCGGACATGCGTTAGATGCCCTTAATATCTTAGTCCCAGTACTGGAAAACTTGGATGAAAACCTGGATCTTACTCAGTCCGATGATCTTGCCCTGGCCAGAGCTGACATCCGGGATGGCATAGAGCAAACCACTAACTATGCCGGTACCGGCGGCATCTACACCATGTCGCCCACAGATCACTTGGGAATACAAACGAATACTTCTTATGGCTTCATAGTTCTGATCAAGGTGCTAGACGGCCAATGGACATGGCTGAAGGAATAGGATACTAGATATCCCATAAACTCTATCGCCATATAAGGGGGAAAGTTATACTTTCCCCCTTTATTATTTTATAATTCTATCGTATATTTAATTCATGTCGGCAGAGCACTTTTTTCAATACCTCGTGACCGGACTCTACCAGGGCAGCATCTACGCCTTAGTAGGGCTGGGCTTCACAATGATTTATGCCGTGACTCAGATCATCAACTTCGCCCAGGGCGAGTTCGTGATGCTGGGCGGCATGCTTTCATTCACTCTTATCAACTCTGCCAAACTTCCTATGCCGCTGGCGATTATCCTCTCAGTCATCGCTACGGCGATAATCGGCGGCATTATGTATCTGCTTGCTATTCGCACCGCGAAAAAGGCCTCCATTGTTAGCCTCATCATCGTCACAATCGGGGTATCCATATTCATTAGAGGCATCGCAAGCGAGATATGGGGAATCGAGCCTGTTCACACTCCCGCCTTTTCCAGCGGAGCCCCGATATTATTTTGGGGTGCCCACATCCAACGGCAGGAGTTGTGGATTATAGGCACAACCGTAGTTGCAACAATTTTATTGCATCTCTTCCTGAGATATACCATGATCGGCAAGGCATTGAAGGCATGCTCCGTGAATCCGGAGGCTGCGGGATTAGTAGGCATTAACGCTAAGTCAATGGCGCTTATTGCCTTCTTCATAGCAGCAATCCTGGGCAGCATAGGTGGAGTAGTCCTGGCTCCGGTATTACCCATATCCTACGAGACTGGTGTCGGACTCGCCCTCAGGGGTTTCATAGCAGCATCCATCGGCGGATTCCAGAGTCCGATTATCACAGTAGTAGGAGGTGTCCTCCTTGGAATCGTCGAGTCAATAGCCATAGGCGTGAGCTGGGGGCCCTTCAGCTCAGCCTATAAAGACGTTATCGCGCTGCTGGTTCTACTAGCAATACTACTGATCCGATCCGGAAAGCTGGCATCAGAAGAGAGGGCAAGCTGATGCTGGGAAAACTAAAAAATAAGCTCGTGCCGTCAAACAAGCACGATCCTTCTGTTGAGAAACCTACTGCTCAAAGGCATTCCCCCATCAGCATCACCCAACTAAAGATAGGGAAAATAAGCATCAGATGGACATACATCGCAGTTGCCATGCTGCTCACATTCTTCATTTTAGCCCCCTTCAGCTGGTTCCTGGGCAAATACAATTTCGTGATGATCTCCATGGGCATCAACACCATAGTGATCGTGGGGCTATGCTTATTGATGGGGTACACCGGACAGGTGTCATTAGGACAAGCTGCTTACTTTGGTATCGGCGCATATTTCTCCGGATACTTGAGCAAAAGCTACGACGTCAATCCATGGCTGGCAATGCTGATCGCAGCCATAGCCACAGGTGCTTTCGCTTATATCATCGGTTATCCAATATTCAAACTTAGAGGCAATTACTTGGCTATGGCCACTCTTGCAATAGGATTGATAATGGTGACATTTTTTAAGCAATGGGATGTGTATACAGACCATGCAGAAGGCTTGTCCGGAATCCCTTTCCTGTCTATCGGAGGATTTGCTTTTAACACTCCGTTCAGGCGATATTTCCTGGTCTGGGCATTTTGCCTTTTTATTCTCCTAATCTCTCAAAACATCGTCAGGTCCAGGACAGGTAGGGCGCTACGTGCCATTCACGGAAATGAAGCCGCAGCGGAATCTATAGGCATTAACGTAACCCAGTTCAAAGTAAAGGTATTCGTGTTAAGCGCCGTGTACGCTTCGTTGGCGGGCAGCCTCTTCGCTCACCACATGCCCTCCATCGGCCCGCAGCCGTTCGACTTCCTCGCCTCGGTAAAGCTCGTGGTAATGGCGGTTATAGGCGGACTGGCAAGCATCTGGGGCGCTATCTTCGGAGCCGGAACAATAACCATACTCAGCGAAGACCTGCTGGTCAGGCTCACCCAGCTAGCTCCCGTGGCATATGGCCTAATCCTAGTGATTGTAATGATATTTATGCCGCAAGGTGTGTTCGTTGCGCTGAAGTCTAGTGCCAAATGGTTACAAGTCAACTGGATAAACCTGCCTGCCATAATGAACAGGAAACGAAAAGAGTTCCCCAGCCAGATGAAAAACCGCATGATCCGATTGGTGCCCGCGCGATTGTGGAGAAAGTCTGAGCCATGAGCCAGCCGATACTTGAGACCAAAAACCTGAGCAAGGCCTTCGGTGGCCTAATCGCTGTTGATAAAGTTGATCTGACTATAGATATAGGCAAAATCACTGCAATCATAGGACCTAATGGCGCAGGAAAGACCTCTCTCTTCAACCTCATTACCGGCGTCTACCGGCCAACTTCGGGCGAGATAGTATTTGATGGCAAGTCGTTGAAATACAACCCCTGGTACGCAAAGGCCGTCGCGCCGATGCTGAAACAGCGAATGCTCAAGAACAAGCTGCAGCGTCACGCCTCGGCACATAAAAGAGCGGCTCTGGGCATCGCACGTACATTCCAGCACGTCCACCTGTTTGGCAATATGACCGTCCTGGAAAATATAATGACAGGCCAGCACACGCGCAGCCGCTCCGGATTTCTCGGAGCCGCAATTCGCCTCCCCAAGATGAGGAGGGAGGAAGATACCATACGATTAAATGCCATGAAATACCTCAACATGGTAGGGTTGGGAAGGCAGGCAGAGCAGAACGCAATGAGCCTGCCGCTGGGACAACAAAAATTACTAGCTATCGCTAGAGCCCTGGCCACCGAGCCAAAGCTGATACTGCTGGACGAGCCCGGTGCCGGTCTTAACGCCCTGGAGAAACGCGAACTGAGCGACCTGATGAAGCGTATCCGTGATATGGGGATCACGGTAGTGCTGGTGGAACATGACATGCCGCTGGTGATGGGCATAGCGGAATGGATAATCGTTCTGGACAGCGGCAGGAAAATAGCGGAGGGCACCGCCGCCCAGGTACAGAAAGACCACAAGGTTATCGCTGCATATCTCGGGGAGGAGGACGATGGTGCTGAGGGTTGAAAATGCATCGGTTGTCTACGGTCAGGTAACTGCAGTCAGGGAGGTGTCGCTGACGGTAAACGACGGCGAGATCGTGACAATAATCGGGTCCAACGGCGCGGGCAAGACCAGCCTGCTAAACACCATATCAGGTGCATTACCATTGAAAAGCGGTGATATCTGGCTCGACAACAAGAAGATATCACGAATGCCCTCACATAAAATTGTAAAGCTTGGACTGGCATATATACCGGAGGGCAGACAGATATTCGGGGCAATGTCCGTGAAGGATAATCTAACCATGGGCGCCTATATCCAGTGCTCAAAGAAGCGCTTCAGCAGCCTGGGTTACGCCGGATGGTTCATGCGGCGACAGGATGTTCAGGCTAATCTCGAAACGGTATACAAACTCTTCCCGATACTCAAGGAACGGCTCAAGCAGAAGGCGGGCAATCTAAGCGGCGGCGAGCAGCAGATGCTGGCCATAGGCCGTGCCCTGATGTCTTCACCCAAGATGATTTTGCTCGATGAACCATCGCTGGGACTAGCGCCGAATCTGGTGCGCGAGATTCTCAAGCTAATCGTCAGGCTCAGGGATGAAGGTTTAACGATCCTGCTTGTCGAGCAGGACGCCAATGCAGCGCTCAAGATAGCCGACCGCGGATACGTTATGGAAAGGGGACAAATCACCATCGAAGGGACAGCCAAAGAGCTCCTTGGCAACGATAGGGTGAGACAGGCATATCTGGGAAAAAGCGTGGCCTAGTAAATTATAAGCGTGGTACAATAGAAATCAGGTATTACTAAGAATGAAACAATTACTATCAGGAAACGAAGCAATAGCTCTCGGCGCATATCACGCCGGCATGGCGGTTGCGACTGCCTACCCCGGAACCCCGAGCACCGAGATACTGGAAAACATAGCCCGCATGGAGGGCGTATACGCCGAGTGGTCGATTAATGAAAAGGTGGCCCTTGAGGTGGGGCTGGGGGCATCCTACGCCGGGGTGCGCACGCTGGTCTCGATGAAACATGTAGGCCTCAACGTTGCCGCTGACCCGTTATTCGCGGCATCGACCACAGGCGTAGTGGGAGGATTGGTTATCGTGTCATGCGACGACCCGGGCGAGCACAGTTCACAGGGCGAGCAGGATAACCGCCACTTCGCCAGGTTCGCCAAGGTGCCCATGATCGAGCCCACGGACAGCCAAGAGGCCTACGACCTGATGGGACTGGCCTTCGAGATAAGCGAGAAGTTCGACACGCCGGTGCTGTTCCGATCGACGACGCGCATCTCGCATTGCAAGTCAGTGGTTGATGTGACCAGAGAGCGCAGCTCCGAACTGAAGAAAGCCTCGTTCAAGCGCTTGCCGGAGAAGTTCGTCATGGTTCCTTCTTACGCCCGCATCAGGCGCGTGGCCATGGAGGAGCGCATCGCAAAACTGCAGGATTACGTGGAGCAATTCCCGTTCAACGAAATGATAATAGCCGACAGGAAACTCGGCGTAATATCCAACGGCGTGGCCTATCAATACGCCCGCGAGGTGTTCAAAAACGCCTCTCATCTCAAGCTGACAACGCTGTACCCGCTACCGGTGAACCTGATAAAGAAATTCGCTAAAGAAGTAGAGAAAATCATCGTGGTCGAGGAGCTCGACCCGTACATAGAAGATGAAGTGCGCCTACTGGGCATAGCGGTCGAGGGCAAGAAGCTCATACCGATAATCGGCGAGCTGAACCCGGAGATCGTCGAAAGCGGTGCCGTGAAGGCCGGGCTACTGAAAGCGGCAGCGTCAAGCTCAGCTAAAA
>Ga0209777_10008707_pt1 | contig 11064 bp, 20 predicted proteins | sample FrelakmetHBP12HB_FD_187147 | JGI IMG/M metagenome (GOLD analysis project Ga0209777, IMG submission 187147) | Freshwater lake sediment microbial communities from the University of Notre Dame, USA, for methane emissions studies -HBP12 HB (SPAdes)... | ecosystem: Environmental > Aquatic >...
CGATCTTTCCCGCTTCGACGACCTCGTGGCCCACGCGCGGCACTCCGGGTGGCTCGTCACGGCGAAGCAGATCCTCGAAGCGGGAATCATCCAGATGCCCTACGTGTCGTTGCAGGTCACCGAGGCCGACTACCACCCATCGATCTGGCAGCGTCTACGGCACCTGTGGTGGAGGCTGCGCGGCTACGTGCCTTCGAGCGTGTTCATCGAGGAGCAGGTTGTCACTGGAACGATCAAGCCGCCGAAGGATTCCTCTTCCGCTCTGGCAGCATTGACAGATGTTGAGGTCCGCGTAGGAGAAGACGGAAAGTCGAAGCTGTACTTTCCGACCAAGGAAGAATTTGATGCAAACTGGCGCGACGTGGTGAGGTACGAAGAACTTGAGGCCCAGCGCCGCAGCTTCTCCTACGGGAACTGCAAGCTCGACAACGAGGGCATCACCCGGGAGATGGTCGATCAGGAAGCCGAGAAGCTGAAGGCGGAGAAGGCGTGACAGCGGAATTCAAGTGCCGTAACTGCGGGGACTGCTGCATGGCCTTCGAGATCGGTCCGCTGGACGACAACGAAGGCGTCAACTTCAGGACCTACTTCGACAAGGACGGTTGGGAGTACCTGGAGAAGCGCCGCCCTGCTTGGTCCCCCGACTGGGCGAAGATGGGTGTGTGCGTCTACCTGGGCGAGGACAGGAAGTGCACGATCTACGACAAGCGCCCGCTCGTGTGCCAGGAGTTCACCTGCGAAGACGGCGACGAGGACCTCCGTCGTGCCAAGCGCAGGTGCAGCAACCCGGGAACGTGGAGCGCGGAGGCTTTCCGTCTGTTCTTCTGGAAGACGCTGCGGGAGAAGGAGAGGCAAGGCGATGACCGACTCGGATGACGAGTTCAAGGCGCTCGTGCGTAGCTTCGACAGCGAGGCGCTCAACGCGGCGCGCGTGAGCGAGATGTACGGATTCCCCGTTCTGGAGGACAACCGGGTGCCTCCTGGCGAGGTGTGGCTCCTGGCACCCTTGTCCGCAGACGAGGTCCCTGCCGCGAAGCTGAAGAACATCCGGCGTGCCGGGGACGCCTTCATCTTCGATGTAGAGCTTCGTCCTCCCGCCCAGGTGCTCCTGGGAAAAATCGTCGGCCTCGCGCGGGAGAAAAAGTAGCAGCCTTGTGTCGCGGATTTTAAGGTTCCTGCGACACAACCGTTATAATGTGGCGCAGGCTACCAACAAGGAGGCACCCATGAAGCTGTTCCACGTTTCCGACCTGCACATCCGGACCGACATGGAGAATAACAAGGTCGTCAAGGACAAGCTGAAGCTGGCCAACTCCCTCATGCACGAGGGGGACCGCCTCATCCTCACGGGCGACATCGTGGACGACGGGAAGGAGGAGCAGTACAAGCACGCCTTCGACCTCCTCGGCGTCTTCAGGGACCGCATCATCCTCATCCCGGGAAACCATGACTTCGGCAGCGAGGGGATCATCTACGAGAAGGCCTGCGAAGATCGGTACAACAAGCTCGTCAAGGATCTGGGGAGCCCCTCGACGTCCGTCTCGGGGAACGTGGGCGTCATCGTGCTCGACTCGAACATGCGCTGGCTCCGTTTCTTCGCCGAGGGCGAGGTCGGCTTCGTCCAGCGGACGAAGCTCGGGCTGACGCTCTCCGCGTTCAAGCGCAAGAACCTCTACACCGTGGTCGCGCTGCACCACTCGCCTTTCGATCACGACATCGGGATGAAGCTCCGGGACCACGACGAGTTCCTGACGAAGGTCTACGGCAAGGCGGACCTCGTCCTGTTCGGGCACACGCATCACCGGGACTCCTATAGGTGGCCGAAGACCGGCGAGAAGCCTCCGCTGACCCGCCTGGAGTGCGCCGGGGCCCTGTTCTACGAGGACACCGAGATCCTGACCTTCGAGGTGGGGACGAAGGCATGAAGCGTCTTTCGGACAACGCTCTGGCCGCCTTGGAGAGGATCTTGCGCTCCCCGTCCCGGAGCATCCCCAGGGACTCCATTCCCAAGCACACCTTGCAGGCGCTCTTGCGTCAGGGGTTGGTCTTTGTAAAGGGAAACGAAGTCATGGATACGACGCGAGGTGTCATGCAGTACGGAAAAGCAGGGAGGAGATCATGAAGGGTGAGGAGAAGCTGGCGTGTGTGCACAGACATCTGGCGCAGGGAGAAGAATCTGCGCTGACGTTTGATGGCTTCGATGAAGCCATCGTCGGTGTCGGGCGGCAGTACACGAAGCCACCCCTGGTCGTCTACGACTACTCCAAAATGGTCCAGATCCTCATGAAGCGGGACAAGATGAGCTATGGGGAGGCTATCGAGTACATCGATTTCAATACTGCGGGAGCGTGGATGGGGGATTCGACACCGTTCATCTTGAACCGTGTCGAGGAACTGGAGACCTAGTCGGTGTCGTCTTCGTCGTAGCTGTCGCGCCGGTCGTCTTCCAGGGCCTCGTTCACCATGTCGTCGGTCGGCTCGATTCCGTCCTGCGCGATATCGTCGTACTTGTCTTCCCAGGGACCTTTCATCATCTCCTCCTTCGGCCTGCGGCCGGTTGTTGAAAACGCGGCGCTCACGAGCCGGATGTGGGGGGAGCATCCTGGTAGCTCGGAGCGCCGCAGAGGACCCGTCCGGAATCGAACCGGAGTCCTGGCAGATTCAATGGTCGCGTCTACGTGTGTAGCTCGAATGTCGTCGAGCACCTGGGCACGGGCGTCGGGGCATTCTTGTTCAGCCCCTGAAACCCGGCGGTCCACCACCAGCTTACGGGGAAAGCTGGAACCCGGTCCCCTTGTCCGTGTGCTTGCGCTCCATCCCGCTACTCGGACTCCTTGCAGGTGGAACGGACGGCCTAAGCCGACATACGGTAGTCTTCCGCATTTGTGTTTGCTGGCCTCTGTACCCTGTGAGCCAGCATCAGGGACACGCAACGACTCATCTCCGCTGTCAGTCGAAACCATGTCGGGCCCGAGTTGTCAAAGAGTCTCTTCCCTCAATATACCAGAAAGCACCTGAGAGGGATCTGGTATCTTCTACCCATGAACCGAAAGGAGAAATCATGTTTCAACCGCTAAACGACAACGTCCTGCTGAAAGAGATTCGCGAGGAGGTATCTCCCGGGGGCATCCATATGCCTATCACAGAGCGGAGCAACGCCCTGCCGGTCGAGATCGTCGCAGTCAGCCTCAAGGGGCTGAAGGTGGAGGAGAAGAAGCAGCGGATGCGGCTACTGGGAAAGCGAGCCCTCGTGCCGGTCGATCTGATCCTCGACGCCAAGATCGACGGAGAGGACTTCCTCCTGGCGAAGGAGAAGGACCTGCTCGGGGTGTTCGAGAAGTAGAACAAGAAGAAGGAGAAGAAGTGATGTCGAAGATCAAGGAACCCATTACGTGGTACTCCGCGCCGGGTGGGGATGTTCACACGGTTCCCGTGGGCAGGGAGGGCACGACCGTCGTGTTCCGGGTCCCGGGACACGAGCTTCGGGTGTCCATTCTGAACGACGGGAAGACCATGCTCCACACTCTGCACCGTATCCCCGGGAAGAAGGCCACGAAGAAGTAGATGACTGGGCCCTCCGGCAGGATCAACTCGTACCGCATTCTCCGCGAGGAGGGCCTGACGGTTGGATCCACCTGCCTCTGGGTTCTCCGCCCCGAGGGCGGCATCCGGCACAGCATCGTCTCCGACGTGGACTACGGACCCTTGGGCCTGGAGTTCGTTCGTGCCTGGAGGTCGAAGTATCCTCCATACGAGCGGAAGGTCATCCTGGCGAAGACCCAGAAGTACCGACGCATCCGGGAGAACGAGGGCATCATGCACAACTCCCGTTGGATCGTAGGCTTGGTGAAGGAAATCGTGGGAATCGGGCGATACCGGGTGGACATCGTGAAGGACATCTTTGTCGGTCGTTATAGCTGGCGGTCCAAGCCGAAGACGCTGGTAGAAGTTGAAAGCTTCTGCCAGAACCTCAACGAGAGGGAAGAGCCGAAATGACCTGGATGCAAACATACACCGGGCTGAAATTCGATCTTCAGAATCCGCAGCCCAAGGACATCAACATCATCGATATCGCGCATGCACTCGCGTACTCGAATCGCTTCAACGGACACGGTCACTTCTTCTACAGCATCGCGCAGCACTCCATCCACGTCTCCGATCTTCTGCCAACCAAGCTTAGGTTCCAGGGACTCATGCACGACGCGGCTGAGACCTACGTGGGGGATCTCATCCGCCCCCTCAAGTTCCCGGATTTCCGTGCGCTGGAGCATCGCATCCTGAAGACTATCTTCGAGACCTTCGGTGTCTCCTGGCCTGTCGATCCCCAGGTGAAAGACGCAGATCTCAGGATCCTCTTGAATGAGGCGCGCGACGTGATGGGTGGGCAGACATTCCCCTGGCAGATCGAGGGAAAGCCGTTTCCGGATCTGATCATCGGGCACTGGGATCCGAAGTTCGCAAAGGAGAAGTTCCTGGAGAAGTTCCACGACTGCGTGGAGAGGGAGAAGTACCGATGAAGATCGCTTGCGACTGTTGCCGAGACGGATACGTGGACTTCTCCCTGCTCATTCCAAGGGGTGCGGGTCCCGGGGCAATCATCCCCGACATCGCTCTCCGCTGTCAGGTATGCCACGGCACCGGAGAGGTCGATGCCGAGGAGCGCATCGCTCGGCTGAAGAAGGAGTTGAAGCACTGGCGTGTCCTGGCCGTGCAGCAGTCCTGGGAGGGGGAGGTGTTCTGCGGCGAGAGGAACAACATGCTGCTGAACACCGACATCCTGATTTACGGCTCCGACATGCCCTCGGTGCGGGAGTTCGCCTACTCGTTCGACGAGGACGCCAGCCATGATCCCTGGAACGGGCGTCTCGATGAGAGCAACCTGAAACGCTAACCAAAGAAGGAGGAGAAGATGTTCCAGAAGATCAAACAGTGGTGGAGGAAGCGTAAGATTCGGAACTACATCCAGGGCGAGAGGAACTTTCACCCATATCGTGCGTTCGGACACGAGATGGTACTGATGAATCACGTCGAGAGCGGAAATACTCCGGAAGAGCAGGACGGACGTCTCGACATTGAGAACGTGGCCTCGCTGATTCACCTGCTCGAAGCCGATGTGCAGTTCTCCACGGAGGGCCTCGACCGGAAGATCAAGACGCTGGAAGAGCGGGCTGAGTTTTTCGAGAAGACGCTGCACCAGATCGTTCCTCCCAATATCGACCATGCGCTCAAGATCCTGAAGGCGCGGAAGAAGTATCCGAAGCTGGTGTCCAAGATTCCCTGGAAGACGACGACCAAGGAGAAGATCGATGCACTGTGCAAGCAGTACAAGGTCATGTTCGGAGAGGTCGCCAACTTCCTGCCTGAGCTTCCCGAGGAAGCGGTCAAGGAGCTTGAAGCCTTCTCGAAGGTCTGGAAGAAGGCTGTGGAGGACTTCGAGGAGCAGGTAGCGATCTCCATCTGGGTCATCGCGCCCGCGTCCCTGTTCAGGGACCGTAAGGGCGATCCCATCATGCTCGCCAAGTCCCCGTTCGGGGACTTCTACTACGTCATCTGCGCCTGGGACAAAGAGGTCGAGTTCGTGAAGGACCTGCTGGCCTGACCTTTACGGCCCCGACTCCTGACGTGTTAAAATGCTCTCGTCTTGCAGGAGGTCCAGCATGCGCCGCATCGCAGATGAAGAAGCCATCGTCAGCCAAACCATTCAGCGGATACGAGAACACATCGCTATGGAACTGGCGGATCTTCCCGACGACATCCAGAACATCATCCTGAAGCGCCTTCCCGACGATCTCGCCCTCAAGCCACAGTGGCGCGGGCCCGTGACCGCTCGCCGCCGCGCACGCCTGGGGTTGTCGGATGCTGCGTTTCGTCGCGTGGCCGAGGACATGGGTGAGGACTCCTCCGAGTTGGCGAAGGGTATCGAAATCGAGAGCGAGCACGCGGGCACCTACCAGAAAATCAAGGACTACTACGAGAAGAAGGGCGAGTGGCCGAGTGAGGAGCAGGTCTTCGAATGGATCGCTTCCGACCACATCGACAACGAGGACGAGCACTACTACACCGAGATCCTGATCCCCGCCGAAGAAGCCGCCAAGAAATCCTCCTAGCCCGCGATCTGGTATATTGAAGCTGCACCCATGAGGGCTGCGGACCTTTTTATATTGACAGGTATCTTGCTATATGCTAAGACTGCTTCAAGAACACTGAACACCCGCAAAGGAGGGTAAGAGCATGGGCGACGTGAACGTGACCAAGATCGAGGACAAGGAGTTCGTGGCGCTGGAGGACTTCAAGACCGCCACGGCCAAGGTGGGGGTCCTGGAGAACGTGGTCCGGGAGTACCAGGACCTCGTGCACACCGAGAAGGGGAACGTCGAGCGCCTTCAGGAGGAGATCAAGTCCCTGGAGGACTTCAAGAAGAAGAAGGTCGAGGTCGAGTCTCTGAAGGCCAAGAACGAGGCCTTGAAGAAGAACCTGCTCGCGGTCGAGAACCGCGAGAAAGCGCGGGCCGACGCCGAAATCGAGAAGCGCGTGGCCGAGATCGAGGCCGAGATCGACAACCGCGTCTCCGCGAAGACCGCCGAGGCGGGGGAGCGCATCGCGGAGGCCGAGGGGCGCGTGGCCGAGGCGGAGCGCCTCGTGGAGCAGGCCAAGGCCCTGGAGGCGGACTTCGAGCGCCGCGTGTCCGAGGCCACCAAGGCGTTCAAGGAGGAGGCCAGCACGACCGCGAAGGATGCCTTAGCGAGGATCATCGACGCCCAGAAGAAGGCTGCTCAGGACATCCTCAAGTCGGATCGCCTCGACCGCGCCCTCCACGGGCTGAAAGGCGTCTTCAACTACATCGACAAGGGCAAGAGCCTGAACCCGAGGGATGTCGTCCCGACGGTGAAGCAGATCGCCAAGGACGCCCTGGAGGCGGACGAGAAGCTCGTCACGGACGCCGAGGACGCCAAGAAGGCCGCCCAGATCGTCGAGGCCACCCCCGCGCCGGTCGAGGAGCACGAGATCAGGTGTGCGGCCTGCGAGGAGGACCCCATAAAGTGCGGCAACACGCCCCTCCTGATTCACTGTGAGCCACAGGGCGAACTCCCGGACATGGACTCCGTCGAACGCGTCGTCGAGGCGAACTTCGAAAAGATCGAGAAATACGTGGCGGCTGCCACCAAAGGCTTCCTCTCGATGGAGGAGATTCTGAAGGACCCCCACACGGCCTACGCCCGGAAGATGTTCGGGCTCGGCCCGGACGATCCAGTCACGCCGGAGCAGCGAAGCGAGGCGAAGGCGACGTTGTTCGGGGTCCTCTACGGCTTCACCCGAGACGAGGCTGCCTCCGTCGCCGAGCCCGAGGGCGAGCAGCCGGACCTCTCGAAGATCGTCTGCGTCGAGGAGATGGGCACCATGCGCTTCAACCCCGACGCGGTGGTGGCGGCCGTGCTCGACCCCGAGAAGACGTCCGAGAAGCCCGAGGAGACCCCCAGCGAGCCGACCGGCGAAGTCCCGGCGGTCTGAGCGCCTCTCTTTAGAAATCCGACAAGGGATGTGCTACGTTATACTGCATGAGACCCATCGGCATCAGAGATCAGGGCTTTCTTCGAGTCGTGGCAGCCACGTCGTTCGAACTCGACGAAGATCAAACCGGGGCGATGCAGCCGGGGTACGCTGAAACAGGCGAAACCGGACTCGCCCAGGTCGAGCAGGACCTCAGCACACTCCACCAGTGGATCGACTACTTCATGCAGTCGAAGACCATGACGGAGCAGGAGATCCAGGGCCTGAAAGATCAAGTCGAGTACCTGGAGTCCTACGTCTACGACGCGACAGGGGGCACGGCGGGGCAGGACACCACGGAACTGGAGAACAGGCTCAATCTGCTCGAACAGCAGCTTTACGAGGGCCCTGGCACGCCGGAGGCCACTCCTGCCGTTGAGCCGCCCGCGCGGAAGCAAGCCCCTCGAAAGAGGAAGAAGAAGACGCCCGCGTGGGAGCCCGCCGGGGTTCCCTCTGACGCCGAATCGAAGAAGTGGTGGCAGTGGTAGGATGGTGTCCAAACACGACAGCAGCCGTGTCGCCGCACTCGTGAGAGAGGGCGTCCTCCCTTCACGGAAGACCGCCCAGCAGGTGGACACCTTCGGCGCTGCACAACGCATCGCGAACGGGGTGAAACAGCGGGCTCTCCAGGACTACGCGGCCATGACCGCGCCGCCAAGCGAATCGTACACCCAGTTCATCTCGGAGTTCGGACCCTTGACCACGCCCGAGGAGGAGTTTGACTTCCCGTCCGCGAAGAGGGACGTCAACCTGGAAATGGAGGGCTGGATCGAGGAGGAAATCCACAACAGCCGCCTGCCCGATCAGTATCCCGTCGAGGTCCTCGCCAACGCCTTCGCGAACGCCAACGCCTTCCAGGACGAGAGCATCGACTTCTCAGAGAAGTCATGGAACAGCGTTCTCTACGACATGGCCTTCTACGCCATGAAGGCCGACGTGTACGCCCTGCTCAAGGAGATGGGCTGGGATGAGAGAACAGGCTTTCCCTACGAGGTGAAGTGATGGCACGAGAGAACTCACGGGGACCCCGGACACACAACGGAAGATGGGAGTGCGAGGGCAAGCCCGAAGACGCCCATTTCGGCATCGTGGACGACGCGCTCAAGAGGATCGCTCAGAGCACCTCTCCCATCGCCTTCACCACGACGGGCCCCTACGACCCCAGGCGTCAGGTAGAGCAGCCGCAGCGCGGATTCCAACCCCAGGGCGCGATGCACCGCGAAGCCGACTTCGAGGACATCCAGGACGACTACGCCTACAACCTCGCGCAGGAACTCTACGGGCAAGAAGCAGACGCCACCATCGAGGCGGGACGAGTCGCCTTCATGCTCTACCGGCCGGAGATGGCGATTCTGCGCGTCGAAGCTCGCCGGGCCACGGACATCGTGAACATCGAGACGTTCCGCTCCGAGCGGGGTCTTTTCGGTGCCTGGGCCGAAATCGAATCCGAAAACGGGTGAGGACATGAGGCTCTCCGGGCTTTCAGATTGCTCCCTGCGGCGCATTTCCAAGGTGGAGAAAGACGCTGAGAGGCAGGGGTTTTTCGGCTGGTTGGACAAGCACCCCGGTATCATCCAACCCTGCTCCTGCGGAGCACGCGAGGGAAAGTCTTCAAATCCTCTTTCGCCCTGGGCGCACGAGGATGATTGCGAGTCACAAAAGTCCTGGGATGTCGCCTTCCAGGCCTGGGGAGAAGAGACGGGCGGCTGGGTTCTTCCTGAAAAATGGAAAAAACCCCTCGAAGAACCCTTCGAGGAGACCGTGTCCGATTCGTATCTCGAAGAGCACGGGATACCCGAAAGCGAGAAGTCCTGATGCGTCTAGCGGGGCTTACTGCGAGATCTTTGCGGCGCATCGCCCACCAGATGCCCAGCTTCGGCTGGCGCAGGGCCGTGCGGGGTCTTGACGCAGATCAGCTTGCGAACGAGATCCAGCGAACCTACGGACATCCCGATGCGTATGAAAACTTCGTCCACGGACGCTCCGCCCTCCTGTTCAGGGAGTGGAATGTGATCGTGTACGTCGATTGGGAGGCCTTCTACTACGAGGACGTTCTCTACGACGACGTGGATGCAGCGTGGCAGGACTACAACACCCTGGAGGAGGGCGTCAACGCCCTCTGGACAGCGGATGTTGCAGCGGCCCTGTAGACGTACATTCACAAGAATCCCCCGCCTTTAGATCCCCGACATTTCCTCGTGGTAAAGTACCCTCTGAAGAGGAGGGACAACCATGCGTCCACGAGGAATGACCAAGGCCGCCGTCTCCAGGATCAAGAAGCTGTCCAGGCCCGAGCCCGTCCAGGGCGACGTCCACAAGGAGATTGAGATGCTCGTCTCCGGGGAGCCGGAGGACGTCGAGCGTCCCGAGAAGCCCGGGAAGACGGACAAGCCCGAGCGCACGAAGGACATCCCTCTCCCGCGCAGCCCGGTGACCGACGAGTGGAAGGTCGAGGCTCGCTCCGAGGCGGACATGGCTCGCAGCATCGTGAAGCAGGAACTCGGAAAGTAGCCCACAAGGAGAGCAAGCGATGACGACGAACCTGAAAATCAAGAGCCTCATCCCCTTTGGGGGTCCGAATCTCTCCCTGGAAGGAAGCGACAAAACGTCTGCGAAGGTCAATATCCAGCCTCTCCGGGAGGTCGAAGTTTCCGTCCGCTCGGTGCAGTTCGATCAGGCGTGGCTGGAACTTTTGGCCCAGTACGTCGAGCAGGGAAAAGCCGAAACTATGCTGGAAGGCTACGTTCTCTCTCCTGCTGACATCCGGGAATTGCAGCACACGGACGTCAACGAGATCATGGGGCAGTATTTCGAGTCGAAGGAGCGCGGGGCCCCTGCGGCGAATCCCGCGCACGGCAGATACTACTCAGGTTCCGATGGACACCCGCACTACCGTGCTGGAAACGGAGCCGACTACGATCTCACGCTGGGAGGGACGTACCTGGAGCAAGTCACGCACCGCATCTACGTGGATGGCGGGCGCACTGACGTCTACGTCGAGACGGGAGCGATCACTCGTCCCTTCAAGACGATCATGGCGGCGATTGCCGCGAGTTCTCCGGGAGACTGTCTCTCGATTGCGTGCGCGAACTACGTGGAGAACGTCGTGATGGTCGGGGACCGCCACATCGACGCAGATCCAGGGACGGCGTTGACAGCACCGACAGGGTGTCCGCTCACGATCACGGATAGTCCGGTTCCTCCGGGTGGCTTCCCGATCATGTTCATGCGTGGCCTGAACGTGGTGAACCAGGATGCGAGCGATTGGTCGATCATCGTCCGTTCGACTGGGACGTGGCAGCCGTTCCTTGTCATGTTGGACAACCTCGTAGGGACCGTCGCGGGCGGAAGTGGTTTCTGGGCAGACGGTGGCGGGTTCTACTGCACGGATGCAGGCGGGATGATAGGAGATCCGGCCATCGGCGTGCGGGTCGGAGCGCCCGGCACGCAGCGTGGTGGTCAGTTCCAGGCCGGGAAGTTCAACCTGTCGTGTGCCTTCGACGGCATCATGTTCGA
>Ga0209777_10008708_pt1 | contig 11064 bp, 15 predicted proteins | sample FrelakmetHBP12HB_FD_187147 | JGI IMG/M metagenome (GOLD analysis project Ga0209777, IMG submission 187147) | Freshwater lake sediment microbial communities from the University of Notre Dame, USA, for methane emissions studies -HBP12 HB (SPAdes)... | ecosystem: Environmental > Aquatic >...
TTATTCGTGTCAATGGGATATCTCTTCAAAGTAAATATTTGGGATAATAAACACACTATTAAAAGTAAGTTTAACAAACGAACAACGTAACAACGCAAACACAGAAACAAAGCTAGGAAATAATTTATTTAAAAAATATCTTGCCGTTACTGGTAGGATATTTTTTATTTGTATTGACAATGTGTGTTAATTTATATACAATATATATACACAAGGAGATGATATTATGGATATAGTAACTATGCACTTACGTTCCCTGAAAGATACTGCAAAAAAATTAAAAATTCTTGCAGCTCAAAATGATATATCGATGGGACAAATGCTGGATTTATTGATTGAAAAGTATAATGAATCTGAAAAGGAGAATGAAGATGGCACAACGTAGAATGTTTAGTATTGCTTTAATGAATAGCTCAAAATTTTTAAAAATGCCATCAGAAACGCAGAATCTTTATTTTCATTTAGCGTTAAGAGCGGATGATGATGGAATAGTTGAGGCTTTTTCTGTAATGCGAGTAGTTGGGGCAAGCGAGGACAATATAAAATTATTGCATAACAAGGGATTTATACGAGTATTAAACGAAGAATTAGTAACTTATATTACTGACTGGAATGAGCATAATTGTATTAGAGCAGATAGAAAAGTGGATAGTATTTACAAACATTTATTAATTGAAGTTATTCCAGAAGTCAAGTTAATTGAGCCAGTAGAAAGGGCTGATAGAAAAAAAGACAAACCAGAGGACAACCATGGGACGTCCCATGGACAACCAGAGGACAACCATGGGACGGACAATGGACGGCATAGGTTAGGTAAGGTTAGGTTAGGTAAGGTTAGGTTAGGTAAAAAAAACATAGTAAACAAAGATTCTGATTCTTTTATTTTGTCAAAATTACTTTTTGATAAAATGCGAGAGAATAATCCGAAATGCAAAGAACCAAGCTTGGAAAAGTGGAGTTTAGAGATTGAAAAACTTATAAGGATTAATGGACAGAGTAGGGAAGATATTGAAAAGGTAATAAAGTGGTGCCAATCTGATAGTTTCTGGAAATCAAACATTTTAAGTGCCGAAAAGCTAAGAAAGCAATTTGACCAGTTATTAATTAAGTGTACAGCCGTTAAATCCAAACCAGAATACAAAAATCCATACAGGGAGGTAAAATGATGTTATACAATACGGAAATCGAAAAAAGCGTGTTAGGATGCATAATAATTGACAATGGATTAGTGGATAAATGTCGATTAGAAATAAAGGATGTTTATTTTAGTAATCCGCTTTTAAGGAAAACATACGAGGAAATATTGGAAATATATCCCCATAAGGGAATTGCCGATATTGCGACGATTAAAACAATTGCAGTAGAAGATATACTTGAAATTACGAATTTTGTTGTAACGACGGCAAACTTTAACCTTTATAAAGCGGAGCTTATTGATTTGGGAATTAAGCGTGAAATGCTAAAAGCTGCCGAATCTATCAAACAAAACATTATGAATTCAAATGAAACTACGTCGGATGCTTTAAAAATGGATATCCTTAACACTTTTAATTCAATTCAAGTAAAATCTTCTTGCAAGGAAAAAACTGAAATACATGACGTTATGATGTTAACTATTGACCGCCTTGAAAAGAAATATTTAGGCATTGATAGTGTTAATAAGTTGTGGGGTATTAAGTGGTTAGACGAACAAACGGGGGGTATTAAACCAGAATTAACTTATTTAGCTGCACGACCTAGTATTGGTAAAACAGCTTTAGCATTGCAGATTTGTAGGGTAGCTGCAAAACAGGGAATGAACGTTGCATTTTTCAGTCTTGAAATGGATTCAGTAAGTGTAACCAATAGACTTATTTGTAATGATGGCAATATAATCAAGGATTATTTTGATAAGAATATTATAATACCGAAAGAAATTTGGATAAAAATTTGCAGAACCACCGCCGAAGTTGGAAGCCTGCCAATGAATATTTTTGATAAATGTTTTTTGATTGAAGATATTTTATTGAACTGTGAAGAACTTAGAGCCAAGGGTAAGCTTGACTTTATTATTATTGATTATATCCAACTATGCGAAACAAGTCAACGTTATAATAATCCTAACGATAGAATAAGCATTATAAGTAGACAGTTAAAAAAATATCAGCAACAAATTGGAATTCCAGTGCTTGCATTAAGCCAATTTAATCGTGAAACCGAATTAAAAAAGTATCCTACACTTTCAAGCCTGAGAGATTCGGGATGTTTAGAACAGGATGCAAACAATGTTTTCTTTTTACATGATTCTGAACCAGATATGAGCAATGAAATAACAGATAGTAAAGAATTGCAGTTGATTATAGCAAAACAGAGGGAAGGAAATCGAAATATATTCTGCCCTTTGAAATTTTATGGAAAAACACAAAGATTTTATGATGGGAGATAGTGATATGACGTGTAAAGAATGCAAATATAGCCAAAAACATATTATTGATAAACCTTGTAAACGTTGTTATGACATGAAATTATTTAGTCCCATATATAATAAAAATGTTTTAGAAAAATTGGGACTCGACAGTGTTCCACAGTCATGATAAAATAAACATAAAGATAAACATAAACATAAAGGAGACTAATGATATTGACAAGCAAGGAAAAACGCAATGAGTATTATCGGCAGTATAGGGCAGAAAACAGTGAGAAATACAAGGCAATAACACAAAGATACTGGGCGAAGAAAGCGGGGGAAGAGAATGTTAGCACAGAAAACGAGTGTGAGGCATCTAAGCGAATCGCAGAAGCAACTCAAGAAGAATTACAACGTGCTATTAAAAAGGTGGATAACAGCGGAGTGTTACGACCAGAAGGAGACTGATATTTGTGAGAAGTTGAAATATTTACCAAACTTGATTGACGTGAATCAACAAATAGCGGACACATTGAGAAAAATTGGAACATATACACAAAATGAAGTTGAGGAGGGGTTCGATGTTGAAGAATGAATTTGAAAATCATGAGTGGAAAGGTGAATGCTTAGAACATAATTGTTTAGATTGTATCCATGCCGATAATATTAATCCAATGCAACCATGCACAAACTGCATTAACAACGTAACTGCATGTTATTTTGTAGAAAAGGAGGAATCGAAATGAGCGAAGCCGGAGTAACAAAGATATTGCAGCAACAAAGAAAAAATTGTGGTAACTGCATATTATACACACAAGTACCAATGCAGGATGGTAGCGCACATAAGGTTTGTCAGGTTGATGGATTTAGACGGAATGTAAGCGATATAGGATGTGCAGACTGGAAGGAAGGAATAACAAGCCATGGATAAGAAAATATTATCAGTTTTATTGTAACTTACATAGTGTTAATCGCCCTAGTGGCGAGAAAGTGGTGATAGTTGATGGATGTAGTGGAGTGGTTACAAACTTTTTCAAGTGATTTGAGTAAATACAATATTGCATTAATAAGCGTAAAAGATATTAACAGGGAAGTCCTTGACAGGATTTCCTTTGTTGCGTTGTCGGCTTCGCCGATGTCGGATATGCCGCATAGCAAAACTAACAAGTTTACGTCAATTGTAGAAAATCAGGTGCTTCTAAAAAATCGTGGAATCTCTATGGATACACAATACGAACTTATAAAAATGGGGGAGAGCCTGCAAAAACGTCACGAGCTTATTGATTTGATTTTATTAGCAGGTGAAGTATTTATCGTATCGTTGAAGTATTTTGAAAAGACAACGCATGGTAAAGAACACACATGGGCGGAAATCGCTGGGAAATATGCTAAAAGGTATAATATGGATTATATTGATAAGCGCACGATTAGCCGATGGCACTGGCAAATTTTGCGTAAGTTAGAAAAAAACCTCTCGTTATGAGAGGTCCTTTTTTTGTTCGTATTCTTTTTCCGCTAGCATCCTGAACCACATCGATATATTTCCTTCGGGAGCCATAGACTCCCATTGTTTTTTTTGTTCTTCTGTCATGCGGACAGATACACTGGCAAATTAAAATAACCTTAAAATTAGCCAATAGAACGAAAAAACTTTTTTCCACTATAAAAATTGTCATGCTTTTGTCTAGCTTTTGTACCTTTATTTTGCAATTGTTTTATGTTATTATATTATTGTCAGGATTTATCAAAAAATAAAACAATGCAACAAGCCATAGGGCAAACGGTTTTAGGGGTATCACACTCAGGTGATATCCTTTTTACTGTTGCATAGATTAGTGATGTGATAGGGAGGATGTGAGGGATTTGAGTAAATCCGTTTATCGCCATGGTATATTGGGAAGATATCCTAAATTTGATAGTCCTCAAGAATTATTAGATTTGTTTTTAGATTATGTCGATTATTGTATCGAAAATTATAGGTTGCCAAATATAGCAGGATTTAGATGTTATAAATTTATTTCAAAGCGTACACTATTTGAATATGAAAGAAAGGCAGAGTTTCTGCCTGTATTTGATTTGATTGAGGATGTTTTGCAAGATGAAACTATAAATAATAAAACTATTGATGCGATTACAAAAAAGTTAATTTTACAATCTAAATTTGGATATGTGGAAAAAACTGAGAATAAAAATATAGAAGTCGCAATGACTCCAGAAGAAGCCGAAAGAATTATAACTGAATATGAATCTAAGAATAGGTGATAGCATGGATGATAGATTAAAATATGCTACAGCTATTAAAGTATTACAAGAAAAACGTAATAAAGATGAAAAGTTTAAAAACTTAATTGGTAAAGGATACGAGGATTTTTGCAATTCAAAAAAACGATATAGAGTCTTAAAAGGTGGTCGTGGCAGCAAAAAATCTGTTACGACTGCATTTTGGTTTATCCATAATATAATGATGTATCCATTAGCAAATGCCGTAGTTGTTAGAAAAACTGCTAATACGCACAAAGATAGTACATGGGCACAGTTAAAATGGGCAGCCCGTAAACTTGGCGTATATGATGATTGGGAATTTAAAGTGTCACCACTTGAAGCGGTATACCTCCCAACAAAGCAAAAGATACTATTTAGAGGCTTTGACGATGTATTAAAACTTACATCTATTACAGTTGATGTAGGAGTATTATGTTGGGCGTGGATTGAAGAGGCATTTGAGATTGAATCAAAACAGGATTTTGATACATTAGATGAATCTATTCGTGGAGATATGCCAAACGGTTTATGGAAGCAACTTACTCTTACTTATAATCCATGGATAAATCAGCACTGGACAAAGGTAAGATTTTGGGATAATGAATATCCTAATACTGATAGATACACAACTACACATCATTGTAATGAGTTCCTTGACCAATCAGACCATGATAAAATTGAAAAATTACAAATAACAGACCCAGAACGATATAAAGTTGTTGGACTTGGTGAGTATGGCATACCTGGTGGAGCATACTTTGATGAATTTAGGCGAGATATACACGTAATAGAACCATTTGTAATACCGGAACATTGGCGTAGATATAGAGTACTTGATTATGGCTTAGATATGTTAGCTTGCTACTGGATAGCTACAGATACGCAGAATAAGGCGTATGTTTATAAGGAGCTATACAAATCTAACTTGATTATATCGGATGCAGCAAAAGCCATTAAAGATATGACCCTCTCCAATGAAAAGATATATATGACAATTGCACCGCCTGACCTGTGGAACAGAAGACAAGAAACAGGTAAGAGTGCGGCAGAATTATTTTTTGATAATGGTGTAAGATTAGATCGAACAAATAATGAACGTGTTCAAGGTTGGTATGCTCTCAAGGAATGGTTAAAACCTTATGATGATGAACAGGGTATCAAAACGGCATCATTAGTTATTACAAGTAATTGCGTTAACCTTATACGATGTCTACCACAAGTACAGCGAGCCGAGAAAGACCCTAACGATGTAGCTACAGAACCTCACGAGTTAACACATTCGGTGGATGCAATGAGATATTTTGTATCAGGTAGACCTAGGTCAAATATAATTCAACAAAAAGTTGACGATGCAAACGACCCGTCAAAGATAGTTTTCAAGAAAACAAATATACATAGTGGTGGTGTAATGGATTGGTAAACATAATTAGCATATTAATAGCATTTATAATCGGTTGGTTTTGTGCTACAAAATCAATTCAAGTTGGTTTACGTTGGCAGTTACAGGCTGACGCAAAAATTGAGCCTACATTAAGCAATCCAATTGTTACTCAAAAAAAGGTTGACGATATAAATAATTACAGCAAAGAGCAGATAAATGAATGGATGCATGGAGAGGCTGGTGCTAACTAATGCCAAAAGTAAATATAGATAGTGACTCGATATGGAAAGAGTTTCAGGCACAGGGATTAGATTATCAATCTAAGATGGGATTTGATGTTGCTTATCCTTTATATACAAGATTTGTAGAGGGCAAACAATGGCCAGCTGCAACGGACAAAACTAAAAATATGCCACGTCCTGTAATCAATCAGTGTGATTTTATCATTGAAAACAAAAAATCTAACATATTGTCACAGACGCTAAAGATTGTTTTTAGCCCAGAAGAAATGCCCGAAGGTGAGGACAACGAACAATTAATACAGGAAAGTCAACATTTTACAGATGCAATAGCAACAATGGATGAAGACATTGACCAAGAAGAACTTGATGAAGAGATGGTAAATGATACACTGATTTTGGGTACCGGAATTATTCACTATTATCATGACAATGGCTATAAAGGCGGTAAAAACACTCCATATGTCGGAAAGGTATGTGGAGATATTATAGACCCTATTGATATTGTATTGGGCAATCCTCACTTGCCTGCGTCTAAGATTCAAAATCAACCTTGGATTATAATACGGACTTATCCAAACACAGAGAATTTGAAGGTAAAAGCCAAAGCAAATGGTATAGACGAAACATTAATACAATCAGATAATAGTGGTACGTTCGATGCGAAATACGATTCACAGCAAGTCAATTTAAACAAGCCAAACACAACGACACTTTTAACAAAGTATTACAAACAAGATGGTCAGGTTATGTGGATGGAATCAACAAAGTATACCACCATAACCGAGGAAAAGCCTTTGTCTCCCGACGGAAGCAAGCCATTCGAGTTGTATCCTATTGATATGCTTGTATTTAAGAAACGCCGCAAGTGTTGCTTTGGTAGAAGCATAATAGAGGACATAATTCCAAATCAAAAGTCACTTAATTTTGGTATTGGTATGATGTTACTATCTATACAACAGACTGCATGGCCAAAAATACTTGCAAAGGTTGGAGCCTTGAATCAGCAGTTAACAAATATACCAGGTGAAATAATAGAAGACCATAGTTTAAGCCCTGGTGTTGATGGAATCAAGTATATGCAACCGCCAAACTTTTCATCAACTCCTATGATAATAGGCGAAAAATTACTTGATATGACAAGGCAAGTCACCGGAACAACAGAAGTAAATAGTGGTGAAATTCTTGGGGCAAATATGGCGGCATCTGCAATAATAGCTTTACAAAATCAAGCACAAAAGCCAAATCAATTATATCAAAAAATGTTTGCTAGAAGTAAGAAGAGACAAGGCAGAATAAAGGAAGAATTTGTTAAAACATTTTATTCTTTACCACGACCTATTTACGGCAAAGATGAGAACGGTTTAAAAGTTACTCGAAAGTTTACAGGAACAGACCACGCCAACAGTAATTTTAAATTAAAACTTGATATTGGAACAGCTTCCGAGTATTCTGAATCATTACAAATGTCGGTAATACAGGGAATGTATGATAAGAAAGACATAACAAAGTATCAGTTTGTAAAGTATTCGCCGAAAAATTTGGTAACGACAGAAATGAGAGAAGATTTTGAAAGGGAAGAGAAACAACTCGAAGAACAGCAACAACAACAAATGCAAATACAACAAAACGCTGAAAACATACATGCTCAATTAACGCCCGAAGAACAGGCGATGGTACAGCAAGACCCAACACTCGTCAATAAGGCTATGATGTCGCTACAGCAAGGGGGAATGTAAATGACCTGTACATCGTGCAATAATGAATTAAGAGTAATCAAGGGTGGTATGCAAACGAGTTTAGAATCACAGGATATAAAAATGGTTCAGGTATGGGGATGTATGAATAAGGATTGAGAACTATCCATGCAAGAACAGAAAAGAACAGAAGTAATAGTTGAACAATTTGTTGATTAATAGGCTGCAAATATTGCCGAGATTCGCCTACGGCTATACGAAAGGATGATATAAAATGGATGAAAACAATATAGCTGATAATGCTGTTGTTGAAACTACAACAGAGGGAGTCGCTAACCCAACAACGGAAGCAACACAAGAAACTACAACACAACCCGAAAATGTTGTTGATATTACTACAACGCAAGCATTTTCGCAAAGATTGAAAGATTCAACTCAAAAAGCTGTAGACGCAGAATATAGTTGGTTATACGGGAAAGAATATGGGATACACACAAAGGCTGACTATGACAAAGCAATTGAACAGCAAAAACAAGCCGAAGAGGCTAAAAAACTTGGAATTGACCCAGAAGCAATAAAACCATTTTTTGAGACTTGGAAGAAAAACGACCCTGATTTCCAAGAACTAAACAATATCAGACAAGCAAACAATATTGCAAAAGCCTTGTCAGATGCAAATAATGAATTTAAAGAACATGGAATTGACTTGCAATTAGCTAATTTGTCGGATGCAGAAGTGGCAAAGATACCTAACGTTTACAAAGTAATTGAATACGTTAATAAAGGTTATTCTTTGTCAGATTCCATATTTCTTGCAAACAAGAAGGATTTTATTTCGAAGCAAACACAGCAAGCACAACAAGAAGCAATAAGAAAAATTTCTGCTAATGGAGCGTCTTCACCTGGCTCATTAACAACAGGCATCGCAGAAGATAACCATATTACGCCTGAAATGTTTGAATCAAAGCGTAATGACCCAACATGGATAAGAAGTAATTATGAAAAGATTCGAAAGAGTCAATCAAAATGGTGAAAGGATGATGAATAATGAACGTTAATAATACAAACAGAGGATTTATTCCAGAAATATGGGATGCAAAAGTTTACAGGACTATTGAAGACAACATGATTCTCGAACAGATTGCAAAGGCTCCCATTGTAAAAGCTGCAGCTACTCCGGGTGAGACAGTTTATTTTACAGAAATCGAAGACCCAACAATCAGAACATACGAGGGAACATTAACATCTGAAGACCCAAAAGATTCACAGCTCATGATGACAATTGACCAAACTAGGACATTTACATTCAACTCAAATGACTTAGACCAGTTGATGGCAAATGCAGATATCGAAGGTTCGCAGACACAAAGGGCAGGCTATAACCTAGCTAATACAATCGAAAAATATGTGCTTAGGTATGCGGCTGACGAAGCAAATGCAGGAACGGCTTTAACTGCTACAGTTACAAGTGCAAATGTAATAAGCACAATTCAAGAAGTTGCTAGACAGTTAAAAGATAATAATGTAATGGAAAAAAATATGTTTATCGCAATTCCGCCTTGGTTAGCATTGAAGTTAAGGATGGCAGGAATAGTTTTTTCAATCAATCAGGGACTAAATGGTACTGGCGGTATGGCATGGACAAAAGACTTAGGATTTACTGTTCACGAAACTAATACACTTTATAATTCTGGAACGGCTGCATCTCCTATAACTGTTGTTATTGGTGGTTCTTATCAGGCCCTTGGATTCCAAAAAATACAACTACCTACGAGAGTAATTCCTCTTTCTACAACAAGGAAATCACAAATTGACGGTGGAGCTGCATTTGGTTTTAAGGCTATAAAACCAAGAGAATTATGCAAGTTAACGGCTACGTTTGGAGCAGAAACAACAATATAATAAATAGCGAAAGGATGATATAAAATGGCTAATATTGCTATAGTTAATTCAAGAATCACAACACTTGGAACTAATCAGGCGTTAACATTGACAGCGGCTGACGAAACTACCGATGCAACCGCTCAAAAATTCGTATATACTCCAACGGGAAAACACAACAAGTGCTTATTCATTGTGTATCAGAGTTCAGGCTCATATACAATCGGGTTTACAATTACGGCTGGTGCTGGCGTATTTGGAGCAGTTGCAAAAACGGGAACAATCGCTGCTGTTGCTGGAAATAAATTGATTCAAATTGAAACTGGTAAATATATGCTGGCAAATGGAACTATTGAAATTTCCTTCTTGCCTACAACTGGTAGGGATTTGGTTAATGACCACGCCTTGACGGTTGGTGTAATAGAATTACAGTAATACAGTAATACAGTAATACAGGAGAGGGGAAACCCTCTTCTTTATTCTTTTTAAGGAGGTAACAAGGTGGTAAAATATATAAATGCAAAATCATATGAAGCAAATGATACCGATAGACTTGTAAAAGTGAGTTGCCCTGCTGCGGTTAGCTTTACGTTGCCTGAAAAAGGTAATAGGATGATTACAGTAAGAAAAACCGATGCCAGCACCAACGCAATAACGATTATACCAAAAAAAGGTCAGCAATTATTTGATACTACATTACAAGTTGAAACAGCCACTGTTATTGGTGCAGTTACAAAGAGTGGAAATGCTACAATAGTTGTAACAGCGTCGGGAATGCAAGGAAGTCCAATAACAAAATCAGTAGCGGTGCTTAATGGTGATGCCATAGCTACAACGGCATTAAAAATAAGAAATGCATTGAATACAGATACAAGAATATCTGATATGTTTACAGTATCTGGTACTGGTGCAACAATTGTATTGACTCAAATATCTCCAACTGGAAATGATTCTACACTTAATATAAGTATAGACAATGGTACGTGTGAAGGATTGACTACAGCGGGTACATCAACCAATACTACAGTTGGAGTTGCTGTAACGATAAACTATGCAAATGATTATAAAACATTTATAAGCGATATTGACGGATGGTATATAATAGACCAATATGTACAAACAGGACAAGTATTAATAAGTCCTATAATATCATCTCCAGCAGTATTAGATATGTTAATGGGATATACTGTCGTTGCTGGGGAAACTCTAGCCGTTGGT
>Ga0209777_10008709_pt1 | contig 11063 bp, 4 predicted proteins | sample FrelakmetHBP12HB_FD_187147 | JGI IMG/M metagenome (GOLD analysis project Ga0209777, IMG submission 187147) | Freshwater lake sediment microbial communities from the University of Notre Dame, USA, for methane emissions studies -HBP12 HB (SPAdes)... | ecosystem: Environmental > Aquatic >...
GCCCGTAGCGCCAGTGCCCACCACAGCCGTAATCTGGGTATCCGAGCTGACACTGTAAGAGGCAGCCGCTGTGCCGCCAAACTTAACCGCACTTACCGCAGATGATGATCCACCTCCATAAAATCCGGTCCCGATGATGGTCACCGAAGTGCCCTTGCAACCCCTACTTGGGTCAAAGAAATCAATCGTCGGCGTCGGCACCGGGTTGTTCACGGTAAAGGTCTGGGGACCCGACGTGCCGCCGCCCGGTGGTGGATTGAAGACGGTGATGTTGAAGGTCCCGGCCGCGGTCAGGTCGCTGGCAGGGATGGTTGCCACCAACTGGTTGCCACCAAAATTTGTTGTCCTGTCTGACCCGTTAAAGCGCACCACCGATGCAGGCACAAAGCTGGTGCCGTGCACCGTAAGAGTGAAGCCGGCGTCACCCACATTCTTGCTCGTCGGGTTGATGCTGGTCGTGGTAGGGACCAGGGCGTTGATCGTAAAGGTCTTGGCATTGGAAGTGCCGCCGCCCGGTGCTGGATTGATGACCTGGATCCCACAATAACCGGACCCCTCCGCGTTGCCGCGAGGGAGGATTGCCGTCAAGTATTGCGAGTTCACATAGATTGTTGTCAGTTCCCCCACGCAGCCATCGTTCACCACCGATGTAGAAACAAAGTTGGCGCCGTACACCGTAAGAGTCAAGTCAGGGTCACCCGAATTCTTGCTCGTCGGAGAGATGCTGGTAACGGTAGGCACCGGGTTGTTCAGGGAAAAGGTCTGGGCATTGGACTCGCAGCCGCCCGCTACTGGAGTGAAGACGGTGATGTTGAAGGTCCCGGCCGCGATCAGGTCGCTGGCAGGGATGGTTGCCATCAACAGGGTCGAGCCCTCATGAACTGTTGTCCTGTCTGACCCGTTAAAGCGCACCACCGATGTAGACACAAAGCTGGTGCCGTACACGTAAAGAGTGAAGCCAGAGTCACCCACATTCTTGCTCGTCGGGCTGATGCTGGTCGTGTAAGGTAGGGGGCAGAGGACGGCCATTGCCGGTGTCGCCGCTAGTATAAGCATGAGCAGCATAGATACCACCACTGCCATATACAACAACTTTCTCATCTTGCTTTTCTCCCTCCCCAGTATTTATCCTGCGCTGTGATGCGCCACTCGACCAGTATCGCCAGACATTCCCGGGTGTGCTCATCGAGTATGGTCTGCTCAATTGGATGCTAAAATGTTGCTTTGCAGAGCAGTCGGTCAGTTCATGTCAACACAATACGGCTATTCAGGTATTATCTCTATGACGGCGTCTGCTACTCCGATGTCATCGATACTTTTGGTGTTTTCATCTCCGAGCTCTATATATTTTATGGTCACCGAGGAATTCCCCAGCCCGGCTTGCTCCAGGACATGGAACTTAACGGTAGCGAATATGCCGGGGGAGCTGGGCACTGTGGTATTTCCCACGCGGGCCAGCATGTAACCCAACACACCTGCCTCCTCGTCTACATCCTTGAAACCCACCAGAGGAGTTGCCCCGAAGAAGAAACCCGGACTTATGCTGGTTACAGACAGAACGCTGTTATCGTACGCCAGGTGGATTCGCCCTCCGGCGACGCCTCTCTGTCCGGGGTTGACCTCGACCTGGACAGTCACATCCTGCCCTGGATTAGCTTGCTGGGTAGCCGGGGTCAGGTAAACGCCCACCGGCATGGGAGTCGGAGAAGGGGTAGCCGCGGCTTGTTTCTCTGCGCCACCACATGCAGCGAGTCCGCTACTGAGAAGCATCAACACCATGAGCAGAAGAGCAACTTTTAAACGATACATGGAAAATCTCCCCTCTTATTAAGTTCAAATCCTTTCATGTCACCAATGACTAGGACTTACGCATGCCGCTCAAGCCGGTGGTTTCGGTGTAGGACCAGGTAGTACTAGCTTCAGGGTCCCCGCAGTGTATAGGCTACCCGTCCAGTCAGTCCATGGCTGCGCCGACCTATCAATCAGAGTAACGCGTGTGGGCGTATTACCACATTCCAGCCAATCGCCCATATGTGCTGCAAGCAGCGAGTGGTCTTTGAGTTCCGTAACACCATCTTCATTTATATCCGAGCGAGGAAAGTGCACTGGAGGCTGTCCGTAATCCTGACCCAGTGCAGACAGGTCCAAGCTGTTAACTACGCCATCTGCGTTGATATCCCACCTGGGACATTCAACCGGCTGGGGCGTTTCTCCAGGCCCGGGCGTTATATTCCCTGGAGGCAGAACCCTGCCTAGGGTAACTTTATGTCCCAGGCCTCCACCGGGCAAGAGTTCTTTTGCTGTATTTATGGTTACAGACCCGCCTTCGTTGATAACGCCGGAGATATCCAGCGCGTTCTCGTCGACAACCTGGGCCTTTTCCAGGGTGAACAAATAGGTTCCCGGCGGAAATTCTTGGGGAAATGCATGGGCCGCTGTCAGTGTTATCTTAGCGAAGACACCCTCTGCCGTGGGGGGTGTTGTGGCTCCCTGGCGTGCCGCCGCAATTTGCACGGTACCACCCGTGTTATCTATTTTGGGATAACCCGGCACTGGAATCGCGTCAGCGCCCAGCAAGTCTCCCAGCTCAACCCCACCTACGTACATCGCTGAGGCATCGAAGCGCATGATGACCTGGACAGCGCTAACCCCCTTGCCCTGAGGTCTAACCGCAATATTTAAGGTGAAGGTCTGGCCAGCGTCAACGCTCTGGCTTTGTGGGTCTATGAAAACGACAGGGACACCAGCGCCCCCGCCTACTTCAGACGGGTCTCCGATGAAGAACGTTGACAAGCTGCTCACTTTGCCGTATACAAAGTGATTGACCGTGTCAACAGATTCCGTCACATCTACCCATTGGCCTCCTTCACAGTGGTACAGCCTCAGGTTCGGCTCGTCTGTTATCCCAGATGGAGCATAGCTTATGCCCACGGCCACGGGGCTAGTATAGGTTGCCGTGGTTGAGATATCTGTGAACTGCCCCCTTACTTGGAAGCCTGACGGCAAGGTGCCGCATGTGTTGCTTTGTGATGTGGTCACAGCTGTTTGGCCTTCTCCGCTAACACTGCTGAAGGTGACAACGGCGCCAGACAAAGGAACAAACACAATCGTGCCGGTGGGTGTATTAGGTGTAGGCGTAGGAGTTGAAATTGGCGTGCCTGTAGGATTTGGAGATGGACCTAGTGTAGGTGTAGGCCCGACTACCGTTAAGGTCGTCGAACCGGGTATCCCCTCAACCTTCGCAAAGATAATGGCACCGCCTACACTATGGCCGGTGGCCTGCCCTGTGTCGGTAATCGTGACCGCGCCGCCGCCCCATAAAGTTGCCCAAGTCCCCTCTGCCTCTAGGCTGACATCCGCCGTACCGCCACCTTGATAGATTCCCGTGACTGTAAACAGCCTGGTCTCGTCTATAGCTATGTAGGCGTCGGTGGGATTTATCCTAAGAGAATAGAGCCCAGTTACACCACACCTCACGGAATACCTCATTCCGCCAAAGCTCGCTGTGATATAACAGGGGCTGTTGGCATGAACGCCGGTGACAACCCCTTTCGCGAAGCCTTGATCGCCGACCGTGGCTACATTGTTATCGGTACTCGTCCAAGCCGCCTGTGAGGTGATATCCACATCACTGCCATAGGTATAGTGTGCGAAGGCTCTAAGCTGCACCATGCCGCCTACACCTACATAGTAGGGGCCGGGGGGCCTTATCTCAACAGAAATGAGCGCGTTGCCTACCGTTATGCTCGCAGCACCGGTTTTCCCGTAACTCTGCGCAGTGATCGAAGCCGTGCCGACGCTCTTGCCGGTGACCACACCAGGCTGTGAAAGGGAGGTCTCGGCTACGCCAGGATGGGAACTATCCCAGATGGCACCTGGGGTGACATCCTCGCTAGTGGTATCGGACCAGTATAGGGTGGCTGTAAACTGCTGGGTCCCGCTTACAGCTATGGCGGCGTTGGCGGGTGTTACCGCAATATAATTGGCATATGAACTGGGAGTTAATGTAACTTCAAAATTGGCTGATGCTTGTTTAGAATCGTTATCGGTCACAACAACCGGATTGCTCCCTAAGGTCACATCGGAGGGCACGGCAAGGAACACAAACAAGAATACGCCACTCGAGCTAATCGTCACCACATTGGTATTCCATGGTTTGCCCCCAAACGTAATGCCACCTACCGGAACAGACCCATTAGCCGTAAAGCCATACCCCACAATACTAACGTAAGTGCCAACGTCGCCGGTATCAGGACTTAGAACCACCTTCTGGGTTACATTGAACTGATCGGTTACCGCGGCGGTAACACCGGCGCTATCTGTAGCCGTAACAGTTGCAGCACCGGAAGGTATCAGGGGTACAGTGCCAGTAGCAGTGAAACTACCGATGCTGTCGACGAGAGGCACAACAGCAAGAGTCTGCCCGCCCATGGTTACAGTAGCGGATACCCCGCCCCCGCTGAATCCTGTGCCCGCCACCGTAACGCTTGTCCCGTAAGGCCCACTCTTGGAATTCGGGGAGGTTATGACCACTTGCGCCTGAACAGTAAAGTTAGGCGTGGTCGTGGACGGCGCAGTGTTAGTACCGTCCGTCACCGTGATCAGGTGGAGTCCGTTTGTTGCGGTCGGAATCCATACCGCAAAAGTGGCATCCCCGTTGGAATTCGCTGTTACGGTAGACGGTAGTGTGGAGATTGTGAACCCATCGAACTTGGCGGTCAATTGCGCGTTAGGATTAAACCCTGTTGCGTTGACGAGAACTGAGGAATGCACTGGGCCACTAGAAGTCCAAAGGTCTATTCCTGCAGCTTGGCCAGCGGCCACTGTGGCTACCGCCACCGAGACGCAAACAATCGCCAGCACCACCAGCAGCCTCACCAAATTGGGAAATGTTCTTCTCATCTAAGCTCTCCTTTGCCGATGATCATTAGACAGGACACCTGCGCTGGAGGCTTCTCTGCCTCTTCTTAGGTCTACCCCTCATTGGGGGCAGAGCAAACCGCTATTTCTAGCGAACTTCTTTGTGCTGGCTTCTATTGCCCAGTGGAGTATGTATGCCTCTACCTAAGCATAGGAATAATTCCAGCTAAGATGAGCACACGACGGCAGCACCTAATAGCATCTGCCTGCTACAAAGGTCTGCCCCTCAATGGGGGCAGAGCAAACCGCCACGAAGTAACAAGGGAAGATCGTGGCTTAGTACTTTTGGAGACCCTCGCATAGTACTTTTGGACTACTCCCTAATGTTTATAGCATCACTAATTAGTTAAGTCAACGCATTTTTATTACATTTTGTAATTACATTTTAACTAACTTTTAATCAGGGTGTCCGCGGTTCGAGTCCGCGACGGATCACCCGTAGCAAAAAACATAACCATTTCTGAGCCTTAAGCCCCATCTGTCTTCGACACTATAATTTCTCAACCTGCATTGATTTTTTCTCAATTTCCTTTACAATATCCTCGCAATTGGTCAGGAGGTTGACACCCTAATCCGAAGAAACCTAAGAATAGCATGAGGGGCGTTAGGCCCAACATGTTGTGTTGTTTAATCAGTTAAACACGATATGTTTTTTGCTGGATCGGTGGCGTTTTTCACGATTGAATTTCTGCTTCGTAAACCGCCGGTCGGGTCTTCAAGACCTGGCAAAGGGCCCGCACACACATTCGCTTGTTATGTTACCCTGGATCACAAACCATCGAATTGTTACTTCGCCCATTCCATTTGATTGATGATCTGCTGCTCCAAAAACACTTGATTTTGACCATAGGAAGCACGTTTCGCTCGCTGATCTCCTCGAAGACGCCGGCTTTCCACGGCTCTCCCTAAAGGTGTATGTGCATGACATCACCAACTGAAACCGGGTATCAAATAGGCTCATTCCGGGTGGTGCAGCTTCAAAATGGGGTGTGTCAGAGACCAGAGGTTTTCCAATTATGACGTCTAAATACCAGTCGGACACTTGCCGCAGGCCGACAAGCGTGAAGGAGCAACCCCTCTTGACATCAGCCGCGACACCGCCTAAAATTTGCTCTGCTCCAAATGCAGGGGTAGACCTGTGTAGGAGGAAACAGAGTAGTCAAGCAAGAAGAACCTGCTCTTGTCCTCACAACAGGGCCAAAGAGTGTCCCGGCGAAAAATGGGGGCTATTCGGAGTACTCAGTAACCTATTTCTATTTTCCGAGCGTGTCGTCAATCAGCACCTAAGCTGCCCAGCAGGGACAAGACTACGTGAAAGGAGCGAACATTAGTAAGAAACGGGTATCCACTATTCTGCATGGTTTGCTTCTGGCGATTGTCTTGGCGAGCTTGCTTGTATTGGTATTTCCCAGTTCGACTACCAAGGCTGATACTACCGATCCCCTTTACAAACGCACATATTTGTAAATAATTTTGGGGAGGGAGAAAAGCAAGATGAGAAAGTTGTTGTATATGGGAGTGGTGGTATCTATGCTGCTCATGCTTATAGTGGCGGCGACACCGGCAATGGCGGCCCCCCTCTGCCCCCTACCTTACACGACCAGCATCAGCCCGACGAGCAAGAATGTGGGTGACGGTGGCTTCACTCTTTACGTGCACGGCACCAGCTTTGAGTCTACATCGGTGGTGCGCTTTAACGGGTCAGACAGGACAACAATTCATGAGGGCTCGACCCTGTTGATGGCAACCATCCCTGCCAGCGACATGATCGCGGCCGGGACCTTCAACATCACCGTCTTCAATCCGGCAGCGGGAGGCTGCGAGTCCAATGCCCAGACCTTTACTGTGAACAACCTGGTGCCCACCACGACCAGCATCGAACCGACGAGCAAGAATGTGGGTGACTCTGGCTTCTACCTTTGGGTGTACGGCACAAACTTTGACCTTTACTCCCCAGCGGTGGTGCGCTTTAACGGGTCAGACAGGACAACAACGGTGCACTGGGTAGGCCCCAACCCATTGATGGCATGGATCCCTGCCAGCGACATGACCGCGGCCGGGACCTTCAACATCACCGTCTTCAATCCAGCACCGGGCGGCGGCGAGTCCAATCCCCAGACCTTTACCGTGAACAACCTGGTGCCTACACCGACCAGCATCATCCCCGCTCCGACGATTAGCAGCTTTAACCCAAGCTCTGGTGGCACAGGCACTTGGGTGACCATCACTGGTACCGGATTCTATGGAGGTGGATCATCACCTGCGGTAAGTGTGGTCAAGTTTGGCGGCACTGATGCCTCCAGTTTCACGGTGAATTCAGATACCCAGATTACGGCTGTGGTGGGCAATGGCACTACTACAGGCGTGATCTCAGTGACTACACCCTGCGGCACTGTTGCCCCCGGCGGCGCCATCTTTACCTTCATACCTTTGACGATTAGCGGCTTTACCCCAGGCTCGGGTGGCACGGGCACTTGGGTGACCATCACCGGGACCGGATTCTATGGATGTGAATCATCATATCCGTTCCCTGATAATGCGTGGATAAACCCTTGGGTAAGTGTGGTCAAGTTTGGCGGCACTGCTGCCTCCAGTTTCACGGCGGATTCGCCTACCCAGATTACGGCTGTGGTTGGCAATGGCGCTACGGGCCCGGTCTCGGTGACCACACGACACAGCGGCCCTGCTGTTAGCACGGACACCTTTACCTTTACACCTACACCAGCATCAACACCTATGCCCACACCTGTACTGCCTTGTCGCTTCTATGGTACAGTGCTGGTGAATGGAGAAAAGGTGACCGATGGGACTATCATAACAATCACCGTAGGGAGTGATGCGTATACCACTACCACAACAACCGTAGCAGGTGTTTCAAGTTACTCTTATACCGTAAATCCATCGACGAGCTATGCCAACGGGACTCCTGTGACCTTCAAAATCGCAGGCACTGTCGTAACTCAGACGGCTACCTGGACAAATGGTAGCAACGTGGAGGTGGACCTGACTGCAGCGACCATAACTCCACCACTGCCTTGTCGCTTCTATGGCACAGTGCTGGTGAAGGGACAGAATGTGGCTGATGGCACTGTCATAACGGCCACGATAGGGAATGATACGTATACCACTACCACAACAACCGCAGCAGGCGCTTCAACATACCGGATAACCATAGCTCAACCTGGTAACGAGAACTACGACGGATTGACTGTGGCTTTCAAGATTGGCAGCGCTACCGCAGACCAGACTGGTATCTGGCAAACGGGTATGAATGTGCTATTGAACCTAACCAGCGCACCTGTTCCCACACCCACACCTGTGCCCACACCTATGCCAACAACGCCTATCCCTACCCTGGAGTTAGCCAGGTGGAATTGCGATAAAAATCAGGACGGGTACATATCCAAGTCGGAGTTGTCTCATGCGATACGAGGTCTCTTCGCACCGATTAGCCCACCTCCTTCGGGAGGAGCGCCCGGTGCTACCCCTACCCGGTCTATAGCCAGGATCCACATCAACGTGGCTCAGCTCATGGATATCGCGCAGCTCTACGGCAGGAAGGTATCTATTTCTTCTTTTACGACGACTCCCATGGTGTCAGCAGGGGTTGTCCAGACTGTGGGCCTCAAAAGGGATGGCCGTGTGGTCGCTACTGGGGGCAATGCCTCGGGGGAGTGCAATGTGCGCTCCTGGGCTAATGTCACGCAGGTAGCAGCAGGGGCGGGCTTCACTGTGGGCCTACAACAGGTGGGAAGCGACTACCATAACACCAAGTGGCTCAGCACCGCTGTTCTGATAAGCGGGGCGCCTGACGTCGTCGGGGGATCTTGGTTCAGGCAGGTAGCAGCATCGGATTATGTATACCCTTTCGCTGTCTGGGTAGGGTGGAACGGCTTTGTGGACTTATACTGCCCGCAGTTGTATAGTAGTTCCTTCTATTTAGACCCCACAATTAAGGACTCGATCCGACAAGGTCTGCAAGACCCCTCCGGCTGGGCGGAATCGGCGTCGTTCTGGCCACATATCACGCAGGTGGCAGCAGGGGGTGAGCACATCGTGGGCCTCATTTATACGGGGGGCACCGTGGTCGCTGCGGGGGATAACACCTACGGGCAGTGCAATGTGGGCAACTGGACCAACATCAGACAAGTGGCAGCAGGGGGCGATCACACTGTGGGCCTCAAATGGGACGGCACCGTGGTCGCTACGGGTGACAACGGGGCCGAGCAGTGGGGCCGGGGGGCCGGGCAGTGCAATGTGGGCAACTGGACCAACATCAGACAAGTGGCAGCAGGGTATGATTTCACTGTGGGACTCTGCGGCAACGGCACCGTGGTCGCTACGGGTGACAACAGTGCCGGGCAGTGCAATGTGGGCAACTGGACCAACATCACACAAGTGGCAGCAGGGAACTATCACACTGTGGGCCTCAAATCGGACGGCACCGTGGTCGCTACGGGTGACAACTCTGTCGGGCAGTGCGATGTGTCCCATTGGAATCTTGAAGCTCCCTAATATTCCAGGCACCAAAGCTAAAAGAAGCGATATGGAAGCGACTGGGGGAGGCTCTACCGGCAGGAGATATATGCCAGTCCGACCTGACTAATCTCATCGGCTTAGATGCTCCAGTGAGGCGTCGTGATAACCGCTGCGGTGTGGGAGAAACCGAAGTAAGGAAATTATGGGTGATTATATGCTGCGCACAAAAGTGTAAATCCATATGTCGAGAAAGAACTGGTAGCAAAGGAGCTATAAAGTGAAAAAATTGGGGGTCCTGCTGGCGGCATCTCTTTTAGTGACGCTGGTCTTCTGCGCCATCGGATGCGGCAGTGGTGGAGGCGGGGGAACTGGAAATCTGAGCGAGATCCTCGGACATATGAAGAGTGTAAAGAACGCATATGTTGATATAGTGGACACAGAGCCCGGGATGTCACCCGTAACGTCTAAGTACTGGGTTGAGTACCCTGCAGAAGGGTCCATGATAAGGATGGAAGGCCTCGTAACCGAAGCTACCGATATCGCTGGGGAGACCGTGGCTGCAGGAGAGACCCAGGTGATATTGTGGGTAGATACGCCAACGACCTACAGTATGTCTCTGTACTATCCGGCGCACAACAAGGCCTACTATTATGGTTATACCCCGACGCCAACTTCACCAGGAACTACCCCTGAGCCAGGACTATTCGAGAACAACATCTTTGCGCCGGATTTGCTCTCTTATAATCCCACGGTTATTGATAGCGAAAAATACGACGGTAAGGACTGCCTTGTCGTACAATACACAGATATGGGGGAGACGGTGAAAATGTGGATCTGGAAAGATAAAGGATTAACCATTAAAGAAGAGCGAACGACAGACCAGGGTACAAGTATATTCGAGTACAAGAATATTAGCTTCAGCGACATCCCCGACAGCAAGTTCCAGCTGCCGGCAGGTGTGGAGAAAATCGAGATACCTCAGTAAATGGCAAGCTTGACAGAGTATCTGCCCTGGAGGTGATGAACGATTACCTGCTGCGAAAATCGATATCAGTAACAGTGAAGATACCAACGGTGACACCAAAACAGCAGCCATGAGCAAATCAGGAAAGTGTCTGAAGCGGGATGCAAGTACTAGAAGCAGCGCTGGCTTCCCAAGAGGTGATGGGTCTGATTCTAGCTGTCGGGCACTATTGTTTTGACTGCACCAACATCTGGGTTGCCATGATAGCCCAGGTAGAACGGTAGAAACAGAGGCTGAAACGTAGTGTTTTCGGAGCGCGCACGTTGGAAGAACAGAACCCTACCTACCGGTGTCTGCACAAAATGGCCAATTAGTTATAGGTCTCAAAAGGGGTCATGACTAGCACTTTGGTGTTGTTCAGTATCTCAGTTGCCTTATTCTGTTGTAACACTATCCTGCGGAGAGACGAAGCGCTCATCTTTTGTGCTCCGTTCAGAAAGCGCGGACGCTATGACATCGGTGGTTCTATCGACATTGCGGTAAGTTCGATTAAGTTCGTGGACAGTTTCATCGCCGGCAAACGCCTTACATCGATTTATTTAAGAATTTATCAATTCTATTAGCGGCATTTTCGCGTATATTATAGTAGTAAAAGTAATAATCAAAGCCATGATACACTCCTCTACCCATCGATGGAGCC
>Ga0209777_10008710_pt1 | contig 11062 bp, 10 predicted proteins | sample FrelakmetHBP12HB_FD_187147 | JGI IMG/M metagenome (GOLD analysis project Ga0209777, IMG submission 187147) | Freshwater lake sediment microbial communities from the University of Notre Dame, USA, for methane emissions studies -HBP12 HB (SPAdes)... | ecosystem: Environmental > Aquatic >...
GATCTGGGCCATGCTAAATAAACGAATTTATTATGTGGTGATCTTTTTCACGCTCTGGTTGGTACCCCGCCTGGGGAGCTGGTTGGTTGCCATCCCAGGCGCCCTGCTGGCAGGATATGGAATTGTCTATCTGGTTTGGCCTCTGTTCCAGAAAGCATTTTCAACGCGCAAGGTAAATGAGCGACCGCCTCTGGCACCCGGGATACTTTTACTGATCTTGACCATGGCGATAATTGCCTCTCCCTTGCTTGCAATCCATGACATGCTTAATCAGGGTGAATTGAAGTTCACTCCCATTGAGGCTGTCACCCTGAGCCAGGAGCAGGCTGCCATCCCGGCAGATGCGCATGTGCTGATCGCCGGGAACGGCGCCCTGCGTGAGTGGGCACCGGCCTTGTTGGAACGTGAAGTGGTTAATTGCGAATTTGGCCTAGAGTGGAAACCGGACGAGTTACAGACAGTATATCTTATCAATGATGCACTCGATGCGAATGATCTCGCCAAAGTCATGGAGATCATCCACACCTACACTGGTGATACAGTAGTTTGGCTGGTTGGTAATCCCATCCAGGTTGCCAAACTGACCGCGGTGGCTCACCCATCGCTTGATATCTCCATCCAGGATCAAACCCCGGAACTCGTTTTTGCTATAATCCGGACAAAGTAAGCGATTGTGTAAAAACAATCCATCCAGGAGCTTTCCCCAATGAAATCCAACCTCGACGCCTTTATGCAAAAGAAGAATCTCGATGCTATCCTTATCATGGGAAACGCTTCTCACAACCCACCCATGTATTATTTGACCGGCGGCGGGCATGTCAGCTCTGCTATGCTCATTAAAAAGCGTAACGGGAAAGCTGTGCTGTTTTGCAACGATATGGAGCGCGAGGAGGCTGCCAAATCGGGGCTAAAGGTCATACCCTTAAGCACCTACAATTATGAGGCCGCCCTTAGAGGAGCCGGCGGCGATCCGGCACTGGCTTCAGCCATTCGAACCAAACAGATCTTCAATGACTATGGCATCCAGGGTAGGGTTGGAGTATACGGAATAACTGACCTGGGATCTGCATTCGCCACATTTGCACACCTGCAAATACTCATGCCAGATCTTCAACTGGTCGGTGAGGCGCATGACGATTCACTCTTTATGTTAGCCATGGAAACAAAGGACAAAACCGAAGTAGCCCGCATCCGCAAAATGGGCAAGGTAACCACCACGGTTGTAGGTCGCGTGGCAAAATACCTTACCGACTGCAATGTAAGGGAAGATGAAGTCTTGCTGAAAGAAGACGGCTCACCGCTCACAATAGCAACTGTGAAATCCAAGATCGACATGTGGTTGGCCGAACTGGGCGCTGAAAACCCTGAAGGTTGCATCTTTGCCATCGGACGGGACGCTGGTATCCCCCACTCCACCGGCACACCCACCGATTTGCTCCGGCTGGGACAGACTATCGTCTTTGATATCTACCCATGTGAAGCTGGTGGGGGTTATTTCTATGATTTCACCCGCACTTGGAGTCTGGGGTATGCCACCCCTGAGGCACAAGAATTGTATAATGAAGTGAAAGCTGTCTACGACAAAGTAGCGGAAAACCTCGACCTGAATGCCCCGTTCAAGGATTACCAGCGGCTGGTTTGTGAGGAGTTCGAGAAGAATGGACACAAGACCCCCCTCAATACATCCGCTCCAACCGAAGGCTACGTCCACTCGTTAGGACACGGCGTGGGGTTGAACGTCCACGAGCGCCCATGGTCCGGTTTGAGTGTTACAGAAGATAACATCCTGAAACCGGGTGTGATCATCACATGTGAACCTGGCCTCTATTACCCTGATAAAGGAATGGGGGTGCGCATTGAAGATACACTCTGGGTACGTCCAGATGGGACGATGGAAATCCTGGCCGAGTATCCATACGATTTTGTGCTGAAGATGAAAAAATGGAAAAAGAAGAAATGAATACCTTTCCTCCCGCTCGAATCCTTGCCATCGAAACTTCCTGCGATGAAACCGCTGCGGCCGTCCTTGAAAACGGACGCGTATTGATCGCTTCCACCGTTGCATCCCAGATGGATCTACATGCCCGGTATGGCGGCGTATATCCTGAAGTGGCATCCCGCCAGCATGTGCTGTCGATCATGCCAGTCGTCGAAGACACCATGGCCAAAGCCCATCTGGCCATCAACGACATTGATGCCATTGCTGCCACACGCGGACCTGGCCTAGCCGGAGCATTGGTGGTGGGATTGAACGCAGCCAAAGGGATCGCCCTCGGCGCGAGGGTGCCCCTGATAGGCGTGAACCATCTGGAAGCGCATATCTATTCAGCCTGGGTCCATAATGCGAATGATAATCCTCCCCCAGAGCCGCATTTCCCACTGATGGCACTGCTCGTGTCGGGGGGTCATACCGAACTGAATTTGATGGAAGATCATCTAAACTATAAACGCCTGGGCGCCACCCTGGATGATGCTGCTGGCGAGGCCTTTGACAAGGTGGCGCGCCTGCTTGGGCTCCAATACCCCGGTGGCCCGTCCATCCAGAAATCTGCAGAAGAAGGCGACCCTCGGGCGTATAAATTCCCACGAGCCTGGCTGGGAGAGACCTGGGACTTCTCGTTCAGCGGTCTGAAAACCGCAGTCCTCAATGAAGTTAAAAAATTGAACGGCAGCCCGATCCCCGTGGCAAATATGGCAGCGAGTTTCCAGGCTGCTGTCGTTGATGTCCTATTCAATAAAACGCTCAAGGCAGCACGTGAATTTGATGTGAAACAAATTATTGTGGGAGGTGGTGTTTCAGCCAACAGTCCACTCCGGAATGCTTTCATGGAGCAGACGGAGTTCCCGGTCAATATCCCACCCCTATCGCTGTGTACCGACAATGCAGCCATGGTTGCTGCGGCGGGGTATTTCCGTTATTCACTTGGGTATCGTGACGGATTGGAGATAGACGTGCTACCCACATGGCCGTTATCCTGACGAGACGACCACAGAAGAGGCGACCTACCGGTCGCCTCTTTTTATTCCCCTAGAATGGTCTGATACCGTCCGGGATGGGGCATTTGTAAGGTGTTATTTTTATCTTTTTCTCGAATTCATCCCTGGCGGCCTGCAACTTGTTGGGATGAGACATGAATTCCTGTGCTGCCAACCCCATCACTTTTCCCGCATAGAGCATGCCTTTGTGTCCTATACTCATCCCCGACTGGGCAACAATCTGCCAAGAATGGCTGGGTGTGTTTAGCGCAGCACAAGTTGTTTCGATCTGCCCGGTTGGGGTCACCCAACTGACATCCCCCACGTCTGTGGAACCTGGCGTAACAAAATCCATTTGAATATTCGGCATCACCGGCTCAAGAAGTACGGTTTCCGGCGGGATCAGGTTTTTAGCTTCCTTGCCGAACATCTTGACAAGCAGTCCGGTCACATCGCCATCCGAAAAGGTGGTTGAAATTTGCCTGGCAAATTCAATTTCTTCTGGTTCATATCCAGGAGCACCTACTTGAACCATCTTTTCAAAAAGTACATCAGTGATCGTGTCATTAAGCAGAAGGTTGGACATCCCTTTTTTAAAAATAATCTCCACTTCCGTACCGGTCATCAGCGCAGCTCCTTTGGCGATATCCACCACCCGCTCGTATATTTCATATACTTGTTGGAGAAGCGGGGCACGGAGGATATACTGCGACTCTGCGAGTGGTGGGACTACATTCGCAGCAGAGCCACCTCCGTTTGTGATGATGTAGTGGATCCTGGCATCGGGGATAAGATGCTCCCGCAGATAATTTGAGCCGACATTCATCAGTTCGACAGCATCCAATGCACTGCGGCCATTATAGGGGTCGTAAGCAGCGTGGGCAGCCTTTCCATGAAAACGAAAATTGACTTTTATATTGGCAAGCGCGTTCACACCAACAATCCCATTGTACACATCCGGGTGCCAGCATAAGCTGAGATCGACATCATCGAATACGCCGGCCTTCACCATAAAAGTTTTTCCGGAACCATTCTCTTCAGCAGGACAGCCATAGAAACGAATCGTGCCCTTTACCCCTTCAGAACGGATTGCCTCCTGCACTGACATTGCAGCAGCCAGGCTGGCCACCCCCAACAAATTATGGCCACAACCATGTCCATTCCCACCCTCTTCGCGGGGTTTTTGAAAGGGTACAGCCTCCTGACTCAAGCCGGGAAGAGCATCAAATTCACCAAGAATAGCGATGACAGGTTTGCCTGTTCCATAACTGGCTATAAAAGCTGTGGGAATTTCTGCCACCCCGCTCTGGACCTGGAATCCGGCATCTTCCAAAACAGTCGCCAGGAGGTGGGAGGAATGTTGTTCAGTAAATCCCAATTCTGCAAAATTCCAGATCTGGTCGCTCAGGCCCGTAAATCGTCCTTTATTCGCTTCTATCCAATCCGGTATATTCATGGTTCTGCTCCTTCGGTGAACTCCCCCTACTATACACCCATCAGTTAAAACCGGGGTGGAATATTATTCCGGCTCCCTGATTAAAAAGGCAAACCCCTGGAGGGACTGGCCCGAGTCCCTGAGGGGTTTGTGAGGAGGAGAATACAAAGACTATTATATCTATTAAGATAAAAATGAGATGAATAAGAGTTAAAGAAAAGATTAGAGAATAGAGTTTATTAAAGTGAAGGCTGATGCAAACTGACAAGCAAACTGATCTATTATTCCATCCATTTCTGGTCAATTCCTCGATAAACTGCAAAGATTTCATCCTTCGAAATTGGGCCCTCGCGTAACACCTGCAACTCTACTCCAATGCAATCCACAACAGTGGAGGGTACCCCTCCTGGGGTTTTGCCACCGTCCAGGATCAGGGCAATCCGCCCGGAAAGTTGGCTTAAAACATCGTCAGCCGTCGAAGGGCTTGGCTGACCGGAAAGGTTGGCCGAAGTGACCGCCATCGGACCGACCAGACGCAGCAAATCTCGCGCCACAGGATAATCTGGCATACGTACAGCTACCGTCGAGGTGGATGAAATCTGATTGGGCAGTTCCAGCCGTTTCGGTACCACCAGGGTCAAAGGTCCCGGCCAGAAACGGGCAGCCAGTTTCAGCGCAATTTCAGGAATATCAACTGAAACTTTCGCCAAGTCATCAACATCACCAAGAAGAATCGGAATGGATTTTTCCAGCGGGCGGCCTTTCGCCTTATAAATACCCTCAATGGCTTGGCCGTCAAAAGCAGGCGCACCCAGGCCATAGACCGTATCCGTGGGGAAAGCCACCAAACCACCTTTGTTTAATATTTCCTGCGCGCGCCTCAAGGCTTCTGGGTTGCTTGCCGGGATTATTATCGTTTCCATAATAGATCTCAAGCGTGGATTCCAAACAAAGTGATTAGATCTGAATTTCCAACAACCGGTCACGACCGGAGAGGTCCTTGTGGAGATGGATCTGGGCCTCTGTAAATACATCACAGGCAAAAGATAGTGCAGCCAGGCCTTCCGAGGCCTCAATTTCCATGAGGAGCAATCCACCTGGAAGAAGCCGGTCAGGTGCTTCCATGAGCAGCCGGCGAATCATTACCATCCCATCCCGGCCACCATCCAGTGCCACGGTCGGTTCGCGGCCATAAACAGGCAGTTCATGCAGCCTGCCAGTGGGTATATAGGGCAGGTTGGAGACAATGAGATCAAAGGTGGAATCATCGGAAAGAAGGTCACCGCATGAAAATTCCATACGACCAGCCACCCGATACTTTGAAGCATTGCGCCTGGCGACTTCAACCGCTGCGGGGGAAATATCCAAAGCTGACACGTGTATGTCAGGAACGTTCACAGCCAGAGCAATACCAATACAGCCTGAGCCGGTGCCTACGTCTGCAGCATGACGACATTCGGGCCGCTGGCGCAACCAGCTCAGCGCCGTCTCGACCAGTAATTCAGTCTCAGGACGTGGGATGAGCACATCCGGGGTCACTTCGAAATCCAGGCCAAAAAATTCCCAGTGACCTAAAACATACGGGAGAGGTTCCCCCACCTCCATACGGGAGGCAAGCTTTTCCAAGGCAGCAGCTCTGTTACGGGTAAGGGGCTGTTCCAGGTGCGCCAAAATCCAAGATCTCGGCTTGCCCAGAAGATGCGCCAGCAAGTTTTGAGAATCAAGATCCGGCGTTTCGCTGGTTTTCTCCAAACGAATGGCGAGTCTGTTGAGGGTATACCCTACTGTCTGCACTGTGAGCTTACTGGCCATTTTCCGCCACTCCACTTGCAGAAAGGCGATCAGCCTCGTCGCGGGTGGAGAGTTCATCTATAAATTGGTCAATTGCACCTTCCATTACCCCAGGAAGATTGAAAATTGATACGTTGATACGGTGATCGGTGACGCGATTCTGGGGATAATTATAAGTGCGAATCTTTTCAGACCGTTCACCCGTCCCAACTTGTGAGCGGCGATCCGCATCCTGCTTGGAGCGACGTTTCTCATCTTCGATCTCATAGAGTCGTGCCCGCAGGATGGACATGGCCCGTAGTCTATTCTGAAGCTGCGAGCGCTCGTCCTGGACAGCCACTACCATGCCAGAGGGCAGGTGGGTGATTCGAATGGCTGTAGCATTCTTCTGGACATTCTGGCCGCCAGCCCCGGAGGAACGGAAAACATCAATTTTTAAGTCCGAATCAGGAATCTCAATATCCACGTCCTCGACCTCAGCCAGGACTGCCACAGTGGCAGTGGAAGTATGGATGCGCCCTGAAGATTCGGTGGCCGGTACACGTTGAACCCGGTGGACGCCCGACTCATATTTAAGTCTCGAATAGGCGCCCTTTCCCTTAACCTGGAAAACGACCTCCTTAAAGCCTCCCACACCGATGGAGTTCGAGTCCATCATCTCGACTTTCCAGCCCTGGCGCTCAGCATACCGTGTATACATGCGATACAAGTCAGCGGCAAAGATGGCCGCTTCCTCACCCCCTGTGCCAGCGCGGATCTCGACAAAGACGTTTTTATCATCCCGGGCGTCTTTGGGTGCCAACATTAATTTGAGCTCTTTTTCTAGAGCAGTTGTGCGCGGTTCCAGGTCGGAGATCTCGGACTCTGCCAGTGCACGCATCTCGGAATCATCTTCTGACCCGGCGACTTGGCGAGCTTCGTCGAGACGCGCCATATCGCGGCGATATTTCTTCGACTTGTCGAAGATGGGTTCCAGGTCGAGGCGTTCCTTGTTCAATTCAGCGACACGCTGGTAGTCCTCTCCTGCTTCCAAAAGGAGGCGGTTAAGTTCATCGTATCGCTTTTCAATCCCTAATAGTTTATCGAGCATAAATTCCCTTTTCTCTCCACATTAGAAAAAAGCCTCCCGATCAGATGTTCTTCGTTTATCTGCTCTTGTTGATTGTGAACAAATCCAATTTAAATAAGGATCCATCCACATCGCAAATCATCATCTCATCCCTGTGACAGCAAGTTCGCCCCAATTACTTGACGATCAATGACAAAATCATAGTTAAAAGAATAATGACCGAAAAGATAACAAATACTATCCGATACGCACGCGTCTGGCGCTGCGCCCTGGTCAGTTTTTGAGATTTTCCTTTTGCCATACTAATCCATCCTCACTTCAACCGTTTTCATAAAGAGCCATGGGGCCTGAACACCATTTTTATAGCCTCTTCCATTTCTTCAATGGCAACCGCCTTTGTCATGTAAGCATTCAACGCCAGAGTCATTCGATATTCCAATAATCCATTAGCTGCTTCAGCGGAGAACATGACAACCGGAATATTCAGTATGCCTTCCGATGTCGCAAGATTTCCAAAAAGTCAATCCTGCTCACTTCCGCCATCCTAATATCCAAGATGAACAGGACGAGGCGTTTATCATTCTGCATGGCATTATCGCCAGGGACGCTGAGTAGAATAGGCGCACTTGGCTTTCCTTTAATTTGATCAGCAACTGTACAACGAGGGAACATCCTTATCATCGTCAACGATCCAGATCGTTATTATTCCAATTGTGCCTTGATACTCTCGGCCAATGTCTTGGTGATACCCGGCACGGCGGTCAATTCTACCACCGATGCCTCCCTTATCTTATCCACGGAACCGAAATATTTCAAGAGCGATCTGCGCCTGACCGGGCCAATTCCAGGGATGGAATCCAGTACCGAGGCCATGCCTTGCTTCACCCGCCTCGCCCGATGTGCAGTTATGGCAAAACGATGGGCTTCATCGCGTATGCGTTGAACGAGATACAGTCCCTGTGAATGGCGTGGGAGAAGCAACGAATCGGGTTTGTTGGGGAAAAAAAGTTCCTCTTCCTGCTTGGCCAACCCCACTACAGGGACTTTTTCCAACAGATCAAAATTCTGGAGAACTTCGACTGCCCGCGATAACTGTCCCTTGCCTCCATCCACGATCAAGAGGTCAGGGAGAAATGCAAATGATTCGTCCGGTTTGGAACCAGGCGCAGCTACCGCTTCCTGGGATGCACTCCAACGCCTGAATCGTCGTGTCAGCACTTCCTGCATGCTGGCAAAGTCATCGGGAGCACCAATCGAACTTTCGATATTAAATCGGCGGTAGAGCTTTTTATCGGGCACTCCCTGAGTGAAGACAACCATACTGCCCACAGTTGCCACCCCCTGGGTATGGGAGATGTCATAACATTCCACACGGTTGGGCGGACAAGGCAACTGCAATGCCGACTGAAGTTCAGCAAGTGCCTGCTCCTGTTTGTGCGTATCAGCCTGCCACTGAGATCGCAGAGCTTTCAAGGTCTCGGCTGCATTTTCGGCAGCCATCTGGACCAATTCATGCGGCTGCCCCTTGCGCGGCACGACCATTTCCGTCTTCTCACCGCCACGCCGTGTGCGCAGCCATTGACCAATGATCTGCCCTTCCTCGATCTCCTGCGGCAGGAGCACTTGTTGAGGAATCACTGCTGCTTCGGTGTAGAACTGCTTGACAAACTCAGCCATTACTTTTTTGTCAGCGGTGTCTTCCGTGCCTTCCAATATAAAATATTCACGACCAATGAGTTTACCGCCTCGAATAAAGAAAATCTGCACACAGGCCTCGTTATCGGCGCGTGCCATGGCGATGACGTCCGAGTCTTTATAATCCGCCGAAAAGACCACTTTCTGGCGCTCAACGATCGAGTGCATTGCCTTCAATTGATCACGCAAGGCAGCAGCTTTCTCGAAACGCATCTCCCCGGCAGCTTTTTCCATTTCCCGCTCGACACGCTGTATGATCAGTTCAGAGTGACCGTTCAGAAACTCCTGCAGATCAGATATCATCTGGCGATATTGCTGTTGATTGACAGCTCCAATACAAGGAGCTATGCATAACTTGATATCAAAGTAGATACAGGCGCGCTTGTCCTGACCGGTGATTTCACGGTCACAGGTCAGGAACGGGAAGACGTGCCGCAGAACATCCAGGGTTTGATAGACAGCCCAAGCAGAGGTGTACGGTCCAAAATAACGTGCCCCGTCGTCCTGCATCATGCGGGTAACGGTGACCTTGGGAAACGGCTCATTCCAATGGATCTTGATATAAGGGTAGCGCTTGTCGTCCTTCAAGCGGATGTTGTATTTGGGGCGGTGTTTTTTAATGAGATTCATCTCGAGGATAAGCGCCTCGAGTTCTGATCCAACAAGAATCCATTCGATATGAGCTATTTCGCGCACCAGGCGGCGCGTCTTCTGGTCGTGACTGGAATCAGCGTGAAAATAGGAGCGAACGCGGTTTTTCAGACTGATGGCTTTGCCGACATAAATGATCGTCCCATCAGCATTTTTCATCAGGTAACAACCTGGTTTGGGTGGGAGGGTATCGAGAATACCTTTAATGTGCTCGGAAATATCCATAGGCATGATTCTAATGCCAAAGGGATGAAAATGGAGTGAGAATCAACAGACCGTCACATGTGAGCAAACCATTCAAATGTTTTAACCCGGCAGAGGTTCAGCAACCCGAATAATTAATAATATTTTCAAAAAAACAAAAGAGGAACAATTCCCCTATGTAGTTCCTCCATATATTGAGGATAAGCCTAGTGACTTGATTTGCAAAATAATGAAGAACAAATCTTTTGTTTAAAAACCTTTCTATAATATATCTACACGCAATTGGTGTATTTTCACAAATTATCTTATTAAATACTGCACCAGAAGCGACGTAAAGCAACCGCAACATCCATGGTTCCACATTTAATAGGACAAGCCAGATGCCGACTTATTGTAAAACATATGTTCTAATCATGCAATCTTAAAATAGAACCCGGCTGCGCCATGCTATAATTCGGCGAGAGAGGAAAGGGCCATGCCAGAAGAGTTGGAAGTCGCCATTGGTGAACTGTTGCGCCAGCACGGCCTAAAACTCGCCACAGCAGAATCGTGCACCGGCGGGCTGGTAGCCGACCATATAACCAATGTACCAGGCTCGTCCGATTATTTTATTGGCGGAGTGGTGGCTTACTCTTACGAGGCGAAAGTTGCCCTGCTGCACGTTTCCTGGGATACCCTGCGCGCCGACGGGGCAGTCAGCCGTGAAACCGTGGTCGAGATGGCACGCGGCGTGCGTACCGCGCTGGGTGCGGATATCGGGGTCAGTGTCAGCGGCATCGCTGGACCTGGCGGGGGCATGCCGGATAAACCAGTCGGCTCCACCTGGATCGGCCTATCCGCCAACGACGGGGACTGGGCGCGCAGGTTCGTGTGGAAAGGCGACCGGCGCACCAATAAAGAGGCCTCGGCACAGGCTGCCCTACAATTCGTACTTGATTACCTGAATAACAAACTGGTCAATGAGTAACCGGTGTTGTGTTGTATTGATCTCGGACAGTTCAGAATGGCAGGCGGTAAAGGAAATCCTAGCTCCTGCTGATATTATGACTTCCCCTTTTGGGGAAACCTTCTCGGTTAAGACCCTGACTTATTTTCACGGCGGGTGGGGGAAGATTTCCGCGGCAGCGACAACACAATATGTCATTGACCACTTCCAGCCGGACCTGCTGGTCAACCTGGGAACCTGCGGCGGATTTGCCGGTCGGATCGAACGGGGGACAATCCTGCTGGTCACCAGGACG
>Ga0209777_10008711_pt1 | contig 11061 bp, 9 predicted proteins | sample FrelakmetHBP12HB_FD_187147 | JGI IMG/M metagenome (GOLD analysis project Ga0209777, IMG submission 187147) | Freshwater lake sediment microbial communities from the University of Notre Dame, USA, for methane emissions studies -HBP12 HB (SPAdes)... | ecosystem: Environmental > Aquatic >...
ACGGCAAACCGCTTGCGATCGGAATAGCGCTCCTTGATGCGCCCGATATGCGTGCCAGAATTTCAGGAAAGATGTGTAAAAATTTTCATCACGTCAGCGATGAGATATGGAACATTGAAATCTAACATAAACTGGTCCAAATCGATTGTGCGGAAAATCGGTCATTTTCTCTATTTTATGGTAAAAAAACCCTGTTAGGTGCTTTCAAAATAGATACTATTAAATAAGTTTCATCATACAGTTTTTTTATGGTTAAAATCATTGATACCCTTCTTGGAAAAAGTTCCGCAAATTCGGACGACGATTACATGGAGCTCGATCTTGCATCCTATGAAGAGCATGGGGGTTCTGCCCCGGCACTGCTCGTAAAGATCGCTACGATTACTGATCTCAAGGATACCCCGCGGGTTAAGGATGAAGTATACAGCGGCAACATAGTCATTGTTGACATTTCCCGTCTCAAAATGGACAAGATATCCTATGAACGGGTTTTAAAAGACCTAAAAGAAGTAGCAAAGGATGTCAATGGTGACATTATCGGTCTCGGAGACCAGAGGTATGTCGTACTTACACCCATGTCGGTAAAAATTTCCCGAGACAAGATTGGTGGAGTTTAACGTTGCGAACGGTCGTTCCAGGTCCTTGTCCCATTTGCAATACTGAAATCAAATATATTTACCAGACAGAAAATATCCCTTATTTTTCTGATATTCTGATCATTTCTGCTATCTGCGATTCATGCGGATACAAATATGTTGATACCCAGCTCCTCAGGACAAACGAACCAGTCCGGTACGAGGTGGCAGTTGACACAGAAGAAGACCTTGGGATCCGCGTAGTGCGGAGTATGAGTGCAAGCCTTGAAATTCCCGAGCTGGGTGTGCGAATAGATCCTGGACCGGCCTGCCAGGGCTTTGTTTCCAACATTGAAGGGGTCCTTGATCGTGTCGAACAAATAGTGGAGGGTGCCTTGCTCTGGGGAGAGAATGAGGAACGGGAAAATGCTCGGACACTTCTGGAGAAAATTGAGCAAGTGAAATGTGGAGCCATCCCAATAACACTCATTCTTGAAGATCGATGTGGCAACAGCGCGATCATAGCAGGAAAAGCACAAAAGAGTGTGTATACACCAGAACCAGATTAATAAAAAAATGTTATATAATTTCGATATCTCTCAGCCACGCCCCGGGCTCTTTGGTAATTTCACCCACAACTTTTGCACCTTCGATAACTTTCTGCACACCGGCAACACTGTCTGTTGGCACTATGTATGCATATCCCATTCCCATGTTGAATGTACGGTACATCTCGACCGTTGAAATATCCCCGGTTTTCTGGAGCCATGAGAAGATTTCCGGGGGAGTAATTGGTGTATCGACCATGAAACCATACAGACTGAGCCGCTTGAAATTAAGCAGTCCTCCACCAGTGATATGGCACATGCCGTGAACCGTGCAGGTTGAGGCAACCTGCAGGCTTTCATGGTAGATTCGTGTCGGTGTGAGGAGTTCTTCGCCAAGCGTCCGGCCATTTTTCAGTTGTTCATCGTAATTTGCATTTTTTTCCACAACAGCCCGGGCAAGTGAAAGTCCGTTACTGTGAATCCCGGTTGAGGGAACCCCGATGATTTTGTCTCCCGGCCGTATTGTACTGCCAGTGATGATTTTATCCTTTTTCTGCATCCCCAGACAGGTGCCTGCGAGGTCAAGACCATTGACAAGACCCCGCAGAGACGCCGTTTCACCGCCGACAATATCGATATTTGCCTGGCGGGCGCCTTCGTTTAACCCGATTCCTATCTGCGCCATCTTCTCAACCGAGAGTTTGTCAGTGGCGATGTAGTCAACAAACGCGATAGGTTCCATATTCATGACATAGAGGTCATTGACGTTCATCGCAATGCAGTCTATTCCTACGGTGCTCCAGTCCTGCATGTGATCGGCAACCAGCATCTTTGTACCGACACCATCCGTGGTCAGTGCAAGTGCCATGTCACCGAAATCAATGAGTCCGGCAAAATGACCTACACTCCCAACTATCGTATATCTGCCTTTCCGTTTGTAGGTCAGGTTTTTAATCAGGGCTTTGATTGCTGCTGCCTCGAGATCGATGTCAACTCCTGCCTCACGGTACGAGGTGCTACTCATCAGACTCCTCCGATAGCCTGAACTCATCGTGAAGGACACGTACCGCCCGGGGGCCATCCTGCTGATTCACCACAAATGAGATATTCGCTTCAGATGACCCCTGCGAAATCATCATGACATTAACGCCGGTTTTTCCCAGTGCTGTGAAGATCCTTCCCCCGGTGCCTGGTGCGCCAGCCATACCAGCACCGACAACAGCAACTGCACACACATCATGATTGTGGGTAACTTCACGCACGATACCCTGCTTCACCAGATCGGCAAGCGCATGCACTGCAGCATTGAGATGCGCTTCATCAACAATAAGCGATATGTTTGCTTCAGATGACCCCTGCGAAATCATCATGACATTCACTTCATGATCCGCAAGGATTGTGAAAATTGCTTTTGCAACTCCAGGTCTCCCGATCATCTGGGCACCATTGATATTTATCGCAGCGACTTTGTCGATGTAGGTCAGGGCTTTAACCACGCGGTTGTCCCGTTGTCCGTTCCTGATAATCACGGTGCCGGGATGAGAGGGATTGAAAGTATTTTTTACCCGGACAAGGATATTCTTCCGCATTGCGGGTTCGATGGATCGCGGGTGCATCACTTTTGCACCGAAGTAAGAGAGCTCCATCACCTCGATATAGGACAGGGAGGGCATGACCCGTGCATCGTTGATTACCCGTGGATCGCAGGTCATTATACCATCCACGTCCGTCCAGATCCAAATCTCGTCCGCGTCTATTCCGGCACCGATGATCGATGCAGAGTAATCCGAACCGCTCCTGCCAAGGGTCGTTACGATCCCGTTTCTGGTGCAGCCCATGAACCCCATGATCACGGGGATTTCTTTTTCCAGCAACGGACCAACCCTTTTTTTTATCCGTTCATCGCATTCCAGAAGTGCCGTGGATTCACCATGTTGAAGTGTCGTGAGGATACCGGCATCGCAACCATCCAGTACGGTTGAAGGGATGCCGCGCTGGCGGAGAGCTGCACCAAGGATCGGGGCAAGCAACCGCTCCCCAAATGAGATGATATAGTCCTTTGAGCGGGGAGTGAGCTCCCGCAGATTATAAACCGCAAAGAGAATGTTCTGGAGACTGATGAGCCGTTCCTCAATGACCGAGCCGGTTTCAGCAATATAATCGGGTGCAGCCCCTTCGAGAGTGGTCATGTGCCTTTTTCCCAGTGCCTGGATGAGCGGTGCAATGGCAGTATCATCCTTCGCTGTCGGAAGTTTGCTGGTAATTTCGATGAGCTGGTCAGTCACACCACGCTGTGCGGATACGACAACTGCCAGTTCGTCTCCGGCTTTGTGATGTTTTTCTAAAATATCCACGACGTGTCTGATACATTGTGCATCGGTAACTGAAGTCCCACCGAATTTCATTAATAATCTCATTTCGCTCTCACTTTGGCTGTGCCATTTATTTATGTAACTATACGATCCACAAAATAATAAGATGCTTGCAGGGGAGGTTGTAGATTGCCATGTACTGGTGATCGGGAGCGGGGGCGCAGGTGTAAGAGCAGCCATAGAGGCAGCACAGTATGGCGACACGGTGCTCATTTCAAAGACTATCGTCGGTAAAGGAGGCTGTACCACGATGGCGGAAGGAGGCTATAATGCAGTCCTTCGGGAACAGGATTCATGCGGGATTCATTTCGAGGATACGCTCAAGGGAGGGGCGTACCTCAACGATCCCGAACTGGTACATATTCTCGTCAGGGAAGCTCCGTTGCGGATGGGCGATCTCATAAAGTGGGGAGCGGTGTTCGATTTCACCGATACTGATGAAATTGCCCAGCGCCCCTTTGGCGGCCAGCGGTTCCCGCGAACCTGTTATGCTGGTGACCGGACCGGCCATGAAATGATGACCACATTAGTTGAGCGGCTCGATTCATCGAATGTTACCTTACTGCAGGAATTCACTGTTATTGACCTGCTTAAAACTGGTGAAGCGGTCATCGGTGCGATAGCACTGGACGAGAAAGGAAATATCGTCTTACTGAAAGCGGACAGCACAATCCTTGCAACCGGTGGCGGGACAAAAGTGTATGATATCTCCACAAATTCATCAAGCGGTACCGGGGACGGTTTTGCCATTGGCTACCGTGCCGGTGCTGAACTGATCGATATGGAGATGATCCAGTTTCACCCGACCGGAGCGGTGTTCCCCTACGATGCACGGGGGAGGCTCGTGACCGAAGCAGTGAGAAGTGAAGGGGGCGTCCTGATCAATAACATCGGCGAGCGGTTCATGAAACAGTACGATCCCGAACGGATGGAGCTTTCCACACGGGATGTAGTTGCACGTGCGATCGCAACGGAGATAGAGGCCGGGCGGGGAACAAAAAATGGCGGTGTATATCTCGATGTTACACATCTTCCCCGCAAGCAGATAGAGACCCGGCTCCCGGTCATGCTCGAACAGTTCCTGAAATTCGGTGTGGACATACGGGAAAAACCTATGGAGGTCGCTCCCACAGCTCACCATATTATGGGCGGTCTTCGGATAACACCGGAATGCCGGACCACACGTCCCGGGTTATTTGCATGCGGCGAAGTCGCCGGGGGGGTTCACGGGGCAAACCGTCTTGGGGGAAATGCCCTTGCTGATACACAGGTCTTCGGGAAACGGGCGGGTGAATTTGCAGGTAAAACGGAAAAACGGATAAAAAAAGTAAATGATGAACAGGTAAAACATCAGCAGGATCTTCTTTATGCATTCCTTACTGGAAGCGAGAATCCGGCACAGGTTCGGACGCATCTCCAGCGGGCAATGTGGCAGGGTGCGGGGATCTTCCGGAACGCAACAGATCTCAATAAAACACTGGAGACTATCAATAGCCTGTCTCATGCGCAAATCCGGGCTGAATCTCTTAGAAACCTTGCAGAATGCAGCACCGTCCAAAACATGTGCCTGACCGCTTCGCTTATCTGCCGAAGTGCGCTGATCAGGAAGGAGTCACGGGGGGCGCATGTCCGGAGGGATGTGGAACAGACATACGATGCACAACACTCCCCCTTTGGCCATACCTACCTCTCGCAATTTCACGAAGGTATCGAACAAAACGGGGCGGGCACATGAAGACACTTACCGTAAGGGTTCGCCGTTTTGACCCGGAGAAGGACAAGGAGTCGCACTATGAGACCTATACAGTGAATGTCAACGAAGGTGCTCGTGTTCTCCATGTTCTCCATGCCATCCATGATGAACTGGATCCGACACTCTCGTACAGGCACAGTTGCGGTTCGGGGCAATGCGGGAGCTGTGCAGTTCGTGTCAACGGTGAACCGGCACTTGCCTGCATGGAAGAGGCTCAAAATAACATCACCATCGAGCCCCTGAATTTTTCAGTAAAAAAGGATCTTGTCGTTGATCTCCTGCCAACGCTTGAAACGATTGCGTCCCTGAAACCGTCAGATACACTGAAAATGCCGACACAGTCCGATATTGATGCGATAAAACCGCTTCGGGATTGCATCGAGTGCCTCTGCTGTGTATCGGTCTGCCCGGCAATGGATGTTACAAAGTTCCTGGGACCCACAGCCATGCGGCAGGAAATGCGGCTCGCGCTTGATCCTCGTGACAGCGGGGACCGGGTAGATGATGCTGTGAAGGAGGGGCTGTTCACCTGCACCAGCTGCCAGGCCTGCTGGAAGGCATGCCCCAAAGATATTGAGATTCCGTCAAAAGCAATCGAAAAACTTCGGGCGCTGGCAAACAGGCGTGGATTTACCCTGCCACGGCACCAGGAAGTAGCAGCACTTGTGAAAGAGTCAGGCCGTTCCGTTATACGGATCGAACCGACCTTTATGGAACTCTTAAAGGCGGAAGTGATCGAGCCGACAGGTCCTGTGAAAGCAACGGTCGGTTTCTTTGTCGGTTGTATGTACAACATGCGCCTGCCCAAAGCAGCACTGGATGCAATCGAAGTTTTGAAACGCAACGGTATCCGGGTCATCATTCCCAAAGAGCAGGTCTGCTGCGGTTCGCCGCTCATCCGTACTGGTCAGCTGGCCTTCCTCGATTCCCTCAAGAAACGCAATATCGACGCCTTCCGGTTCCTTAACCTCGATACGGTGATGACTATGTGTGCCGGGTGCGGTTCCACACTGAAAAATGATTACAAGACACCCTTTGTGGTGATGGATATCAATGAAGTGCTCACAAAATACGGGATTGAACCTCCGGCACGCCTGCCTGTCAAGGCCACTTACCACGATCCCTGCCACCTCCTTCGCGGGCAGGGTATTCACGAACAACCCCGTCAGCTGATCCGGCAGGTAGTGGATCTTGTTGATATGCCGTCCATCTGTTGTGGTTCTGGGGGGGGGGTGAAATCCGGAATGCCGGATGAAGCAGCAGCGCTGGGTAAACGAAGGGGGGAGGAGATCAAAAAGTGCGGTGCAGACCTTGTGATATCATCCTGCCCGTTCTGTGAATTCCATATCGCAGGGCACACAAATAAACCCGTCAAAAATATCACCACTGTGTTGCTCGAAGGGTATAAGGAAAAAGACCGGAAAAAGGGTATTCTGATAGTGCCCTGAGAAAAATGGGAGGACGACTATGACATTTTTCAATGCTTTTTTTCCTTTTTTAAAATGAAAAACATGAAATGATGAAGATTTTTTTTCATCTGGATGCGGACTTCAGCAAATATTCATGGGCTTCAAGCGCTGCCTTTGCCCCATCTCCGGAAGCAATGATGATTTGCTTGCCTTTTACTGAAGTGACATCCCCTGCTGCAAAAACGCCAGCCGTGCTCGTGTGGCAGTTTATGTCTACAATGATTTCCTTCTTCTCATTCAGAGCGACGAAGCCATCGAGAATATCTGTATTGGGTAGCCAGCCGATCTCAATAAAAACCCCATCGAGATCGATTTTCTGCTCTTCCCCTAATTCATTCCTGATAGTTATTGCCGAGAGGAACTTATCCCCATGAAGGGCAATAATCTGTGTGTTTAAATGAATGGAAATATTCTGTTTTGATTCGAGCATCTTGACGTATATCGGATCGGCCCTGATACTGCTTCGTACGATGAGACGTGCCGATTGTGCGATTTCGCTCATCTCAACAGCAGTCTGCAGCGCGGAGTTGCCGCCACCTACTACAGCCACCCGTTTTCCCTGATATAAAGGTCCATCGCACGTTGAACAGATGGAAAGACCGCGTCCGAGATACTGCTCCTCGTTTGCCACACCAAGTTTTTTCGGACGGTTGCCCTGGGCTAAGATCAGGGTTTTTGCCTTTAACGTATTTTCTGAAATTGTCCGAATAGTAAAAACGTCGTCTTCTTTAGATATGCTGACAATCCGGTCGAGTTCAAGCCTCATATTAAGTGTGCGGACCTGTTCTTCGAATTTTTTCATCAGATCTTCACCGGTAATCATCCGGTAACCCATGTAATTTTCGATTACCCATGATTCCAGTGCCTGGCCACCAATGTTTTCACTAATGATAATCGTATTCAACATTTTTCTGGCGCAGTATACACCTGCTGTTAATCCTGCCGGGCCAGCACCAACGATCAGAACATCATACACTTCACCGGATACAGGTTCGCCAAAAAGTTCATTCAGCTTCTGCGAATCAAACCCAATAATCACCTCATTATCAACAAGAATAACCGGAACACCGCGTTGTCCAGACAGATCTATCATTTTTTTTGCAGCATCAGTATTTTCACCGACATCAATACTCTCATAAGGAACGCCATGTTTGTCGAGGAATGCCTTTGCCATCCGACAATAAGGGCAATTTTTTGTTGAATAGACGGTGACTTTTCTCATCATTTCGAAAATGGTGCAATGTCTTATAAAGATATTGATACGGGAAAAAGAAAATTTTTATCCAATATCATAGCAACTTTCTTTTTGGACGAGCCCCAATACACCTTTGATAGGATATTATGAGCGTACTGCCTGGAACGGGGGGACTGAAAAAATACACTCTTTTTTGTATTATACTCCTGTGCATAATAAGCGGGGCATGTGCCTACTCAGACAACTCTTTCTCTGTTCCTGAGCCGGGGTTATATTTCAACTTCAACGAGGGCAGCGGTAATTATGCCCTTGATGTATCTGGTAATGGCAACGCAGGAACCATGCATGGCGTATCAAGGCTTGAAAACGGGGGTTGCGGTCAGGCCGTATTCTTTAACGGGATTAATAATTACGGTGAAATACCCTTCAGCTCCCAGAATCACCCCGCAAAGGAAATAACTGTTTCATTGTTGTTTTATACGGACTCGTTCGAACCACAGGTTTTGATCTCATCGTACGAGGATGGGGGATACAGGTTGGGATTTGATGATGGCAAAGATCTCTGGTGGACTATAAACCTGGAAAAACGCGGGGAGGTCTCAATACCGGTTCAGCATGAAAGTATCTCACCCCACCAGTGGCACCAGGTTACGGGAACGTATGATGGGCAGACATTGAAGATATATCTCGATGGTGTGCTCAGAAACCAGTTGAATGCAACGGGTGCGATCCACTATGAATACAACAATTATATCATGCTCGGGGCTGATGCGGGCATCTATAACCTGACAGACCAGAACTGCCCGCAGTATTTCGGGGGGGGGCTTGATGAAGTCAGGATTTACCCCGTTGCGTTGACCTATGGCCAGGTAATGGATGACAGGTTCAGTTGCTCCCAAGAACCTGTCGCTCCTAAGGATTTTTTAGTACAGACTCGACCTTTGTCTTCTTGTGCTGCTACATCAGGTTCAGTAATAATCGGTCCAAACGAATTGACTTCACGGATCCTTACCTTCTCAAACCAGATTGAGAACGGCATATGGAACGTTACGCTGTCACCGGGTTCAACACTCGTTGTGAAGGCCAGGGACTTCTATTCCACATCATACCCTGATGCCTGGTATATTGAGATATCTGATGAAAAAGGGAGAATAACACGGTCCATAGCATTCCCCAACACCAACAACGCCCCGGTAAAGGGCGTTATACCATCAGGAAACGCAATTGTGCGCGTCAAATATTTCGATGGCAGGGAACGGTTTCCCGCCAAGGTTGCCATCCAGTTTGAGAGTATTGCACCCCCACCCCCATCCATAGCCCCGCAGACAATACTGAATTATCCCATTATTGTAATCTACTCTGTATCCTGGGTGACACTGATTGCTATCGTCCTTGTCATGGTGTGGTTACACCGGCGGAAAAATGAGGGGGGAAAAGAGAAAGATAATGAAAATGGGAAAGACGAGGAAAAAATTATAAAGTAATTTCCCGGAACTGTTTCCCGAAAACACCGCAAATCGGACACTTATCTGGGACTTTGCCGATCTCGATGTTCCCGCAGACCGGACAGAGGAAGATTTTTTCCCGCCCCATATCTTTTCCGGATTTTACCGCATCGAGGGCTTTCTTGTAGAGTGTTGCATGAACCTGCTCGGCTTTCATGGCATAGGTGAAAGCAAGCACAGCATCACTTTTGCCTTCTGCCTCTGCCAGCTTAACAAATTCCGGGTACATTTGTGTGAACTCGTACGTCTCACCCGCGATGCTGGTTTCAAGATTTTTCTGCGTGGGTTCGATAGCCGCAAGCACCTTTAAGAGTTTTTTTGCATGGATTGCCTCAGCTTCGGAGGCTGCCTTGTAGAGAGTTGCAACGTTGTTGAACCCTTCGGCTGCAGCTTTTTCAGAAAACGCTAAATATTTTCGGTTTGCCTGGGATTCACCGGCAAACGCCTCTTTTGCATTCTCAATGGTTACCATGCAGGAATGGTATTGCATAATTTTTACTTAAAGATTCTTCATGGGGCAGTGTGCTGCCGAAACTAAAAAAGAAAGGTTTTTGTTTTTCTACAGGTACCCTGTTTCACCACAGGATCACCGGTTTTTTCATTTCCTGATTACCGGATTTTTTTTATGAAAACGATGAAAGATATTTCCCCAGACGACAGGCCACGTGAAAAGATCGCTAAAAAAGGCGCATCTGTCCTGTCAGACACCGAACTGATCGAGGCTATCATTGGGCGGGGTACAAAAAACAAAGACGTCCGCATGCTTGCAAAAGAAATCTACGGGCTTATCCAGAAACATCGGGAGAAAATCCGGTATGATGATTTGGCAGCTATAGAAGGAATCGGACCTTCAAAGGCGTCGCAGATCACTGCATGCTTTGAACTCTCCCGGAGATATTCCCCAAAAGGAGGCTTGGATACGCACGTGACAAAACCCGAAGATATCCTTCCCCATGTTGCTTATTTAAAAGAAAAACGACAGGAGCATTTCATCTGTATCACCCTCAATGGCGCGGGAGAGATTCTCGGCAACAGAACGATAACAATGGGTCTGCTCAACCACAGCCTTGTCCATCCGCGGGAGGTGTTTGCCGATGCAATCACGGACAGAGCCGCATCCATCATCTGTGTTCACAATCACCCTTCGGGTTCACTTGATCCCAGCCCGCAGGATATTGCGATAACCACGCAGCTCAAAGAGGCGGGATCGCTTCTCGGCATCCAGTTAATCGACCATATCATTGTCACAAAAAATGGGCATCTCAGCATGCGGGAGCGGGGTTTACTCTAACAGCAAAAATAGCATATTGAACTGGCAGGCATCCTTATAGTCAAATCATTATCAGCAATCAATCGTAACATCATTCGAGGTTAATTCATACCACAGAAAATATTGGGATGAAACATTTTTGATCTTAAATTATTCTATGGTGCACTCATTCATCCGCTGTTCATTGTTAACATGTGAGAAATAACATTATAATGTATTATTTTTAGGCTTTGTAGAAAACCTACCTTCTTCGAAGTACCCAACTGACCACAAAAGCTAAGGTACGGTGCCTCCTTACCTTGTTATGCGAATAACCAGCAAGGAGACGAAATAATGTCAGCAAACCGGTATATCAGGTTTGTTGAATTATCGTC
>Ga0209777_10008712_pt1 | contig 11060 bp, 7 predicted proteins | sample FrelakmetHBP12HB_FD_187147 | JGI IMG/M metagenome (GOLD analysis project Ga0209777, IMG submission 187147) | Freshwater lake sediment microbial communities from the University of Notre Dame, USA, for methane emissions studies -HBP12 HB (SPAdes)... | ecosystem: Environmental > Aquatic >...
GCAATTGCACCGCACCTCTGGCCTGACTCCGCCGACGCTGAGCAAATAGCCGCGCTTTCTGATGCCGCGCTCATCCTATTCGTGCCTCTGCCGGCTGGTAGGGAAAGGTCGCCATGGTATAGGCCGCCCTACAGGCATTTATTGACTGAGAACAATTCGCTGCTTTTCCTCGTTTCCCGGAGGCCGGTCCGTGACGCTCATTTGTCCAGAAACGGCGTTCGGAAATAGCTCCTGCCTTGTCGCCGAGGGTTTACCTATCGGCTGGGTTGGGATTCAAACTGACCGACCGCCGGAAATTCAAACTGTACTGCTAACGAACGATGAATGACGGACTGGAAAAACCGTTCATCGTTCATCATTCATAATTCATCGTTTTCTTTTCCTCAGAATTCCAGGTGCTGGTGGCCGGGGTGCAAGGCCCGGCTCTTCCCAAGCCAATAGAACGACCCGGTGAGTTTCCCCGGCAGGGTGACGTCTGCGATCAGGCCTCGACCGTTTCTGCGATACGCGACGGTGATTTCTCCTTGCGGGTGGGGAAGTGTGGTTTGGAGCAGGTAGCACAGCCACTCCTGGCTGTGCGCGCACAGGCAAGAGTGCCTGTGCCACCGCGCGCTGCGCAAACCGCGGCGTGATAGAAAAAGGAGAAACGGTGTCAAGTCCCGTTTCCAGGGCCAGCGCCAAGTAGACCATGCTGCCGACATCCACCCGTCTTACCCTTCCCATGACGGAATCCTACAGCTTCTTTCCTGATAAGAAAACGGTACCTGACACCATTTCTCCCAGTCTTGCTCTTGTTGGCGACTTGTGCTCCCGCTGACGTCAAGAGGAAGACCGCCATTAACGAGACCGGTAGGGAAGACTTCCGGTGCTTCCTGCCTGGGGAATTTACCTCAATGGTGCTGAAGCTTCGGGATCCCAGGTCGCTCTTTTCAGATTGCTGCTCTTGCATGATTTCTCCTGCGATATGCTGCGGGTTACTTGAGCGGACGCGTCAACCCTTGTGCTTCCAGCCACCAGTAGAACTCGTCGACCCAGTGATCGCTCGTTGTGCCTTGCTTGCGCATGCCCCAGCCGTGACCGCCGTGGTTATAGATGTGAAATTCCGGTTTGTATCCGGCCGCCTTGAGTGCATCGTAGAAGGCGACGATTTGGGGGCCGGCGAGTGTGTCGTCTTGCGCCATCTCCATGAAGAAGGGCGGCAGTCCTTTTGGTATCGGAGGCACGTCAGGAAAAGGCGCGCCGTAGATCGGAGCAGCGTAGTTCGGGCGCGCGCTCACATCCGGCTGTACGGCCGTAAACTCCGTGATCATCCCGCCGGCTGAGAATCCCATGAAGACGATGCGATCCGGGGCGATTCCCCATTCGGCGGCGTGCGCGCGCACCACTTTGATGGCCTGAATGCCGTCAGCAATACCGTACTTTCCGTCCTCGGCGATCAAGGCGTGGTCGCGAAGCTGAGCGCCGAAGCGTGCGCCGCCGGACTGGTTTAACTGCGCTTCGGTCTGACCTTCGAGTTGAACGGTCCGGTACTTCAAGACGAATGCCGCAAGGCCTCGGGCTGCTAGCCACTCCGCGATTTCGTGGGTATCCGTGCCAAGGAAAATAAAGCCTCCGCCGGGAGCAATAATGACCGCGGTGCCTGTCGCCTTGGCTGGGTCAGGCAGGTAGGCTGTCAGGGTTGGCGTAGTCACGTTGACAATGCGCTGCATGACGCCGGAACCAAGCGTGGCCTCCGGCTGCTTCCATTGTTCGGACCCGGGCGCGACGCCGGGCCAAACATTGATGACCTTTTTGGTCATCGCTGGCGTCGGCGACTGCTCTGGCTTGCTGTTGTTGGTCTCCTGTGCACTCGCTGCAGTCAAAGAACAGGCTGCAATCAGCGCGAGCGCGATGAGAGACTTCCGATGCTTCCTGTTCGTGGAATTTATCCCTATGACTCTGAGGTCCGAGAATTTCAGGTTGCTCTTTCCAGGTTCCTGCTTTTGCATGATTCCTCCTGCGATACGCCCTTCGTAACTCGTTTCTTCTCGAAGACTTCCTTCTGCTCGGCCGCCGTTGAGATTGCACCTTAGCGGTAAGACATTCGGAGGATTGATTCAGGAAGGCGCGCGCCCTGAATTTGGATCTTGGAAGCTGCCGTATTGATCTCGTCGAGATCCTCCGACGTTAGCTCGAGCGAAGCGGAGCCGATGTTCTCCTCCAGTCGAGGTACCTTCGTCGTTCCTGGAATCGGAACGATCCAAGGCTTCTGCGCGAGCAGCCAAGCCAGTGCGATTTGTGCGGGGGTGGCATTCTTTCTTTGAGCGATCTGCTTCAGGAGATCCACCACAGCCAGGTTTCCGCGGCGCGCCTTCTCGGTGAACCGAGGGAATGCCGCTCGGAAGTCTGTGCTTTCGAACTTCGTTGAGGCATCAATCTTCCCCGTCAAGAATCCTTGTCCAAGCGGACTCCAGGGAACAAAACCGACCCCCAATTCCTCGCAGGTTGGAAGCACCTCTGGTTCAGGGTCTCTCGTCCATATCGAATACTCGCTCTGGACTGCGGTGACCGGCTGGACCGCGTGTGCGCGACGAATCGTGTTTGCTCCCGCCTCAGAAAGGCCGAAGTGCTTGACCTTGCCGCCGTGAATCAGATCCTTCACTGTGCCCGCGACATCCTCGATCGGCACCTCTGGATCGACGCGGTGCTGGTAGAAGAGATCAATGACTTCGGTCTTGAGGCGTTTTAGTGACGCTTCAGCAACCTGCTTGATATGCTCTGGCCGGCTGTTGAGCCCACCCCGCCGCTGCCCGTCGGGAGCGATATCGAAACCGAACTTGGTGGCAATCACTACCTGTTCGCGGTGCGGGGCGAGTGCCTCGCCTACGAGCTCTTCGTTCGTGAATGGCCCGTACGCTTCCGCCGTATCGAAGAATGTCACGCCGCGTTCGACCGCTGTCCGGATCACAGCTATGGCTTTCTGCTTTTCGATAGCCGGACCGTAGCCATAGCTCAACCCCATGCAACCGAATCCCAGAGCCGAGACCTCCAGTCCGCTTTTTCCTAGTTTGCGCTCCTTCATGTCGTTCTCCCTGCCTAGTTGCTCACCCCATCCCGACATTAGGAGCAGACGACCAAGAAGCGGTAGCCCGATCCTGCCTACTTATTGCCTATTTCTCTTGTCAGGCGAAAAATCAATTGCGTCACTGCAGCCAGGCGGCTATCTTTAGAAGCGCGCAGTATCGGTGATTAACATGAAAAAGCTCAAGGAAAATGCCGCCCTGAAGCCAAACCTAGCCCGCGAGTTGCGCGCAGCGCTGGCGCGCAAGATTGCCTCATTCGTGGGCCAAGAAGAGAATCGGATAACGGAGATTCCCGGCGTGAGCCTTCACCGGCGGACATCCCCTACCCCTCCATGCCGGACAACCTACCATGCGGGCGTCATGGTGGTCGCCCAGGGCCGCAAGCAGGTGAACCTTGGCCGGACCAGCTTCATCTACGACGAGTCGCGCTTCCTCCTGACTGCGGTCGATTTGCCGATCGTCAGCTGGGTGGCCGAGGCAACCGAAGAGGTTCCCTGTCTCGTACTGTCGCTCAAACTGGACATGTCCATGGTCCGGGAGGTGCTCGGCCGTGAGGAAATTCATGTCGCGGAGGCAGCGCCGGACAGTCCCGCCATGTCCACCGGCGAAACCACGCCCGAATTCTTGGGCGCGTGCTGCCGCCTGGTGGATCTTCTGGACAGCCCGCTGGACATCCCATTCCTAAGCGGACTGATTCAGCGCGAGATCGTTTACCGGATTTTGCGTGGACCGGAGGGAGCGCGCTTGCGCGCAGTTGCAACACTCGGAGATCAAAGTCACCGTACGGCAAAAGCGGTAGCGTGGATAACCGCGAACTACGCTAAGCCGCTACACGTGGAGGAACTCGCCCAAATTGCCAGCATGGGTGCATCGACGCTACACCATCATTTCCGGATGCTGACGGCGATGAGCCCGCTTCAGTATCAGAAACAGCTCCGGCTGCAGGCGGCTCGCAGCCTGATGCTCAACAGCGGCCTTGATGCTGCGGGCGCGGCTTATGAGGTTGGGTACGAAAGCCCCACCCAATTCAATCGCGAATACAGCCGCTTTTTCGGCCAACCTCCTATGCGGGACATTCGAGCGCTTCTTTCCCCAGGTGCCCCGAAACTCGAATTGGTCGGTAGTCGTTGAGTCAGTTGTTTGTCGCCTTCATCCATAGCTTCAGGCCTGCGCTTGAGGTCTAATCGAACTCCCGTAGACAGAGTGCGCTTTTCTGAGCGAGTGGTCGGCCACACGGAAGTTGGCCGGAAACGGGGCTCGAGGAAATAGCTCCTGCCTTGTCGCCGAGGGTTTACCTATCGGATGGGTTGGGATTCAAACTGACCGACCGCCGAGAATTCAAACTGTACCACTACCGAAGGATGAATGACGGACTGGAAAAACCGTTCATCGTTCATCATTCATAATTCATCGTTTTCTTTTTCTCAGAATTCCAGTCGCTGGTGGCCGGGGTGTAAGGCCTTGCTCTTCCCAAGCCAATAGAATGATCCGCTGAGTTTCCCCGGCAGGGTGACGTCTGCAATCAGGCCTCGGCCGTTTCTGCGATACGCGACGGTGATTTCTCCTTGCGGGTGAGGGAGCGTCGCCTGGAGTTGCGGGAGCGAACCCAAGTTCGGCCGGATGGCGACCTCGCGAAAGCCCGCCGCGGCGGGTTCGATGCCCGCTACGGTGGCCAGAAGATCGAAGTTCGGGTGCGCGCTCCAGGCGTGACAATCGGAACGAGTGGGCTCCGGGGTTTCCGCCCAGGTCGTGAGGCCGAGCTTCAGCATGTTTCGCCAGGGACCGAGTTGGTCCAAGTACTCGTCGGCCAGGCCGGCTTTCTTCATGGCGCGAAACAGATAGAAGCGGAAATAGTACGAGGCTTGCGTCAGTTTCGCGTCCCCCAGCACCGTCTGCATTACGGCGCGCTGTTCCGGGGCAGGGACGACGTCCTCGAGCACGGCCAGGATGTTGGCGTGCTGGCTGAAGTGGTGGCGCGACGGCGTATCGGCAAGCAAGTGGCGAGAAGGGTCCCAGCAAGTTTTGCGAACGGACGCGACGAGCTTTGCGGCGAGGGCGCGGTCATGCTCGGCGCGTTCCGCGCTGCCGAGCGCCGATTCCAGGTCGGCGGCGTCGCGCAGGGCCGCAACGAATTGCAAGGTGAGGATAGACGATTCCCCGCCCGCTTCCTGGGGTGGATCGCCGTCCTGAAAGTCCTTCGTCCAGTCCGCGAAGTTCCACCAGTCCAGATGCCCGAGCAGTCCTGAGGGCGCCAGGCGAGATTCAAACCAGCCCAGCACCCCGCGTTCGCCGGGCAAGTAAGCGCGCAGGAAATCGGATTCGCCCCGATACCACCACAGGTCGTGCATCATTCCAATCCAGAACAGGGAAAACGGCGGGATGTACTGAGGCAGCCAGGAAGGATAGCGGCTTTGCGTCAAGCCTTCCGGCGTGCGCGATTCGTCCAGGGACTCGATGGCATTCTTCACCAGGCGGTCGTCGCCCGTCATGTAGAGCGAGACGAGCGCCTGAATGCGCGTGTCCCCCACGTACTGGAGTTGCTCGTAGTACGGGCAATCCATGTAAGTCTCGTGCGCGCAGAGCCGCGCGGTGCGCCAACCCACTTCCCACATCTTCGCAAGCTCGGGGTCCGGCGTCTCGAACTTCGCCGCGACCTTGAAAGGGTAGGCGGTGAATTGCGCGCGCAGGTCCTCGAGGACCACGGGCTCGTCTTGGGTCTGGATATCGAGCTGGAGGTATCGGAAGGTTCGCCACCAGAGAGGGCGGAACAGCCGATGCTCGCCGCCGTCGGGCAGGAAGCGGTCTTCGAATCCGCGCATCTCCTTGCCCTCCGTGTCATCGCGGTTTCCTTTCTGGCGGTCCTTATAGAGCGCTTCGGCGTAAGCCACGGTGATTTGCGCGCCGCGCCCTCCGCTGACCAGAAGTTCCGGATAGGCAGTGGTCAGATGGCTCTGATCGAAGAGCAAGGTGGTCCGGTGGGTGGCGGGAATGGTCAGGTGCGTCCCGCCTTGGAGGAAGTCCGGCGGGACCTCGGCCCCGCTGGAGCGCACCACGCGGGAGAGGCGCTCGAGCTTCTCCTCCATGAGCGGGATGGTGCGCGGCACCAGCATCCAGCGCGAGGGGCTATCCTGAATGCCGCGCGGCCCGGCTTCGCTGATGGTCGCGGCGGGCTTCCAGGCGGAGTCGTCGAAGTCCGGCTGTTCCCATCCCCAGGGGTGATGCGCGGCGTCGAGGCTTTCGCCCGGGCCGACCACGAAATAGCCGTCCACCTTTCGCCAGTCCCATGGAATCATGCTGATAGAGGCATCTTGATAGCATTTCCACGACTGGTCGGTATTGACGGCAGCCTCGTCCTGGCCGTCGCCAGCGACAATAAGCCCGGTCTCGTCGGTCATTTGGGCCATGGGTGCCTGGTCGGCAAAGTTCCAGACCACCGCTGCCAGCACGTTCTTGCCGGCGCGAAGCTGCGGCGCGATGTCGAGCGTCTCGAAGCGCCAATGATTCAGGTCGCCGCGCGCCGGGCCCTCCACCACGCGCGTCCCATTGACAAAAAGTTCATATCGATTGTCGCCGCTGGCGTGAATCACGAAGTGGTTCGTTCGCACCTTCGCGTCAAACATTTTGCGAAAGCGATATACCCCGAATTCCCGGCGCGGCCCTTCCGCGCAACGAATCCAGTTCGCCTTCCAGCGATGGTTGAGCAGGTCCGAGTTAACGCTCTGCCCGCGCGAAATCGGAGCGGGGAAGAGAAGTAGGAGCAAGCCTAAAGTCAGGATGCGATAGTTTGAGAACATGGCGGGAACAGGTTTAGCACAGCACGGCCTTGGGCCGCAACTGAACTGGTTACAGGTGACAGGTCACAGCCAGGGGCCCCTCGATTCAGTCGTCAGTCGTCTGTACCCTATACCCTGCCACCTGATCTTCCCTCTAGGGGCGGCGCGTGAGGAGGCGGTAAAGTCTCGTGCCGGAGCCTATCAAGACGAGGGCGAAGACTGCTTTGAGGATGGCCTTGACCAGGAAATCAACCCTGAACAAGGGCGGCCCCGTGATGACGAGGTAGAGGATCACAGCGCCGTAGAGCCCCAGAGCGAGTTCCGCCGCACGCGTCTCGCGCCGCCAGCGTCCCTGGCGAAGCACGATCAGGTGCAAAGCGAAATCCGATGCCCAGAAGGCGTTCATCAGCGGCAGGTAAGCGGCGAAGGCAGGCAGAAGGAAACTCGTTAAATGGACTCTGCCGTTGACGACCCCCATGCCCACCCATTCCGGGTAGAAATTGAAGAGCACCGCGACCGCCAGGATCAGGTACATCTCGAGCACCATGCCGGCCTGCGAAGGGCGATCCGGATCTTTCACCGGAGGCAGCATGGCCGGGCTCCACGCCGGGGCGGTCGCCATGCGGCGCGCTTGGACGCGCTCGATGATGGCAAACACCAGGGTGACCAGCGCCAGATTGATGAAGACTCCCGTGGCGACATTCCAGATCGTGTGGGCTACTGCAAACAGGTCCGGGGCTTCGCGGTGGCCCGCAGCGGAGCCGACGATAGCGGCAATGAAGAGTCCGCCGGAGGCTGCGGCGATGACGATCAAGGCGATTTTGACGGCCAGTTGGTAAGCGGGGAAGAGGCGCGGGCCGATCAGATACTGGTCCTGCGGCAAATACCGCTTGGCTACTTCCTCCGGCGCGCCGAATTCACGAATCACCGCTTCGGCGAGCAGAGGGTCCGGAGGCCTCTGCTCGGCGCGCGCACGCTCCTCCAGGCTGTCCAGGAGCAGCGAGCGCAATTCCGCTTCGACGTCTGCGCGGAGATTCCACGGCAGGTGCTCCCCGATTGCGTGGACGTACCGGTCGATGACTTCCATAGCGCTTCTCCCTCCTCAGCGGAGCAGGCGCTCCATAGCGCGGGCCAGGGATTGCCAGTCCGCCGCCAGGTCGCGTTGCATCGCCTCACCGAGCGCGCTGGTGCGGTAGTAGCGGCGCGGGCGCACGTCCTCCAGGCTCCAACGGCTGCGCAGCAGGCCCTGCGCCTCCAGCCGCCGCAACAGCGGGTACAAGGTGCCCTCATCTATCTCCAGGCCGCGATCCGCCAGCGCTTTCTTGAGTGAATAGCCGTACTCCTCCTGCTGGAGCTGGCTCAAGACCGCCAGCACCAGAGCGCCGCGCCGGAACTCGAGTCCCAGGTTCTCTCGCAGGGAATCGCGCCGCGCAGCTTGTACCATGCGCCGCACTATACGATGTGCCACCTAGTATGTCAAGGGAAAGGATTGGCCGCTGCGGGGGCGCACCTCGGTGCGCCCTCACGAACTGCGTTAGGCTGTCTCCCCCTACTACGCCCACGCGGGTGGGGGCGGTGAACCGTGCGGTAGGGGCGCATCGCTATGCAGGGCTGTCCAAATTAGCCGTCCACCTTGGTATTTGGACGGGTTAAGCCCTTTGATTTCAATCAGCATGGCGGGCATGACAGAATCAGGTTCGCGTTGTGGCCACCTGCTGTCCCAATAAGCGCCGGGTGCTTTGCAGGGGTCGAAATGCCTCCAAGCCCTCTTCAAAGCGGCGAATTTCGACCTTCTGCGCGCACCCCAAGCCTGGGTGAGGCGCACGGATTGGGCGGCGGCTGTCCAAATTAAACGGGTTTGAAAACCTAATTTGGACAAGCCTGCATCGCTATGCGCCCCTACATTGTCCCCGCGTGCGCGGGAATGAGGGCCAGTTGTCCCCGCGATACCTGTCTACCCGCCAGCGCCCGGCGCCGCAGACCAGAGCGGCAATTGCGTTCAGGGAGAGTCCGGTGTATTTTATCGGTCGGGCCGGAATTGGATAATGGAAATCCCGGTTCAGTTTTGAGATCCGGGGCGGGGAAGGCGAGGGGGGCGTTCGGGGTGCCCGCACGCCTCTGAGCTCGCGTCAATCCTCGACCGGCAATTACCAATCGGCCATTTGGAAACTCTGGGTCGCGAGGGACAATGATGGGAACAGCACCTTATGCCGAACCGATCTCAGGAACCATGAGTTTTGTTGGACGCCAGCCTGAAAGCGTGGAGGAGACGCGCATCCCGCGCAGCCTGCTCGAAGACCTGGCCCTGAAGATGCTCTATATCGCCGGCCAACTGACGGTCACGGAGTTGGGCAAGCGGATGCGGCTCGCCTACAGTACCATTCATGAGATTTTCGAATACCTCCGCAAGGATCAGTTCGTCGAAGTCGTCGGCATGACCGGCAATGTCCATAAGATTGTCGCGACGGAGAAAGGGCAAGCTAAGGCGCAAAAGATCATGGCGCGGGATATGTACACAGGTCCCGCCCCCGTATCCCTTGCGGCTTACACCGAAGTGATCGGCGCCCAAAGCGTCAGGGAGGTCGTACTCCACCGGTCCGATCTTCAAAAGGGCTTCGAGAATCTCGTGGTCACCGACACCATGTTAGATCAATTGGGCGCGGCGTTTGTCTCCGGGCAATCGATCATCCTGTACGGCCCCACCGGCACGGGAAAGACCCTGATCGCGGAGACTCTGCCCCGGCTCTATAAGGACTCGGTGTGGATTCCGTACGCGGTGGAGGTCCAGGGACAGATTATTACGGTCTTTGATACGCATCTCCACAAATCGCGGGAGGAGATTGTGGAGGGCGACTACGACCGGCGCTGGGCCCTTTGCCGTCGCCCGCGGGTGATGGTCGGCGGCGAACTGACCATGGACCTGCTGGACCTTCAGTTCAAGCCCTCCCTGGGCTTCTATTACGCCCCGCTTCAGATGAAGGCGAACAACGGCATCCTCATTATCGATGACTTCGGCCGGCAACGGATAACTCCCGCGGAGCTGCTCAATCGCTGGATCGTCCCCATGGACCGCGCGATCGACTTCCTGACCCTGGCGGGCGGTAGCAAATTCGAAATCCCCTTTGACTTGATGGTCGCCTTTTCTACGAACTTGAATCCTCTCAGCTTGGCCGATGAAGCCTTCATGCGCAGAATCCAGACCAAGGTCAAGGTGAATTACGTGACTGAAGAAGCATTCCACGAGATCTGGCGCCGGTTTTGCGTGAAGTCCGGCCTGGAGTATGACGCCTCCATCGTGAACGCGTTCATTAAACTCCTTGCTGAACTGGGCCAACCCCTCCGGGCTTGCTATCCGCGGGACATCATCCAGCACATTTGTTGGAAGGCAAAATACGAAGCGAAACAGCCCCTGCTCACTATGGAGGCGATTCGAGAGGCCTGCGATAGCTACTTCCTCGGTCCTAGTACGGAGGTGGACACCGCTTGAGTTCCGCCGCCGGCTGGCAACTGACAGGTGACGAGGAACAGGTGATAGGTCACAGGTTACAGGTGACAGGGGACGAGGGACAACTGAGAACTGACAACTGACAACTGAGATTCGCTTGGACCTTGCGTTCAGAGGCGGTCGGGCGTATGTTGGCGGTTGGCGGGCAAAAGGCAGCACAGCTCGAAGGCTGAGGCGATCAGGCCATGAATAAGCGCATCGCCATCACGCTTCTGACTGCGATTGTCGGAGCGGTGGCCCTTACAAGCTCGGCGCAGGCGCAGAGGCGCTTTTCGGCCCCAGCTCCGGCAGCTCGAATGGCGAGGGTCGTCCATTTCAGACCTGGCGTGAGAACGGGTTTCAGTGGGTACCGGTTCTTCGCTCGTTCGCGGTTCTTGCCTTATCCGTACCTGTATTCCCCATATTTCTCCCCTGACTACGATTCCGAGCCGGGCATGCCCGGCATGCCTGAACCGGAGGTGGTTTTCATCGAGGCCGCTCCCGCGCCGCCCCCCGAGCCAGAGTTACTCGAGTTGCAAGGCGATCAGTGGGTGCGGGTTACAAGCTACAGTCAGGCACCGGCCGGCGCGCCCTCCGCGCAGCCGGAGTCGCTGCCCGCCTCAGGTCCGCGATCCGTCGCCCCCCGCCAGAGCGTAGCCGCCGAACCTCCGCGCGAGCTTCCCCCGGCCGTACTGGTGTTTCGCGACGGGCATCAGGAAGAGGTCAAGAGCTACACGATCA
>Ga0209777_10008713_pt1 | contig 11060 bp, 17 predicted proteins | sample FrelakmetHBP12HB_FD_187147 | JGI IMG/M metagenome (GOLD analysis project Ga0209777, IMG submission 187147) | Freshwater lake sediment microbial communities from the University of Notre Dame, USA, for methane emissions studies -HBP12 HB (SPAdes)... | ecosystem: Environmental > Aquatic >...
AACAGCAAGTTGGTGTTGTAGAATGAGATGCGAAGGAGATATCTGGGGGCACTATGGCACCGTCAGGGGTTAAAGTCCAGATTCGAAGGATGGTCGAAGCAGACCTGGAGGCAGTGAAAGAAATAGATCGGCTGCTGTTCGGCGAGGAGCGTGCTGCATCGTGGCCGTTAAGCGTTGAGGACGAATTGGCGTTCTATCGTCCTGCACTGGGTTTTGTAGCTGAGGTAGAAGGTAAGGTCGTCGGCTTTCTGCTAGGTGACATAAGAAGAGGGAGGTATGGGATAGGGCTGAGCGGCTGGATAGATATGATAGGCGTTGCTCCTGAGTACCAGCGAAAGGGGATAGCCCGCAGTTTAGCGCTGGCATTCTGGGCAGAGTGCCAGCAAAAACATATCAGAACAAATATTATCGTTAGGGAGGATGATGAAACGCTGATACGCTTCTGTACATCTGTGGGCTTCCGCCGAGGGAAGCTGATCAACCTGGAAATGTAATTTCGAGCGACAGTTATCGGAAGGCGGGCAGGCTGGTGTTTTCTTCATTCTCTCCGACATTGAAACCACACAGGCGCAGTTGAAATACTACAGGGAAGAGTATGCTGCCAGACAAAGATAAAATCAAGATTCGAAGGATGGTCGGGGCAGACCTGGACCACGTCAAGGCTATAGATAGATCGCTTACCGGCGAAAGGCGAGTCTTATCTTGGCCATTAAGAGTTGAAGCCGAGTGGGCGGTATATCGTCCGGCGTTAAGCTTTGTGGCCGAAGTGGGGGACGAGATAGTAGGTTTCTTGTTAGGGGACATAAGAGGTGCGGAATACGGGACAGATATAAGCGGCTGGATAGATATGATGGGGGTGGCACCTCAGTATCAGCGTCAGAGAATAGGGCGAAGGCTAGTAGAGACATTTCGTGAAGAATGCAAGCGAAATGGGGTCAAGGCAAGGGTTATTATCAGGGAGGATGATGAACGCCTAACGAGATTTTGGACATCTGTGGGCTTCCAGAGGGGGAAGTTGGTTAGCTTCGAAGGGTAAAACTGAGGACATTCATCTTCTAAAATTCGAAATCATGAGCGCACACAATTACTTGTTTTGTTCAGTGAGCGACAAAGTCCATTGTGTTCAATCATGTCGCTCGGGGTGACCCGGTGATGGCGGCGCATCCGGAGTTTGATCAGGACAACCATGATAGCGGTAGACTCTGGCTAGACACAACCTCAGACGCTGGGATGTAGGGGGGGCTAGACCACGAGCGAGGTCTGACCCCATCACCTACCACACTACCTCCATGGGCATGATCACGACCACAGGAGCGCCCGGGGGGAAACCGTAAAACTGGACAGAAGATTGTGAATCTATTGTCCAGTTGATTAAAATTCACTTTGACGGCGCCCGGGGGGAAACCGACGGATATCGACGGGGCCTGGTTCAGCACGGGCAAAATTTGGTCAGCCTGTGGCGCAGAGACGGCTAGATTTTAATTGTAGGGCCTCGGAACTGGCTTTGACGGGAGGGCCTGGGGTGTTTGAAGCTAGGAGGGTTCATGCTGTGTTGGTGGCCATCTGCCAGGCATGGCCGCCAGCTCCTCGATATCTTTATCTGTAATCCCCTAACACCACGACGCCATGGCCCTGCACTCTGCCGCACTTGGTGCATTTGTACCATCCGGGCTTCCACTCTGTGCCATCGGGGTTTTTCGTCGGCTTGAGTTCGCCCTCGCATCCCTCAACTTTACATTTTTGCTGTTCCATGATATCACCTCCTTCCTAGCTTTCTTTTGCCACAAGTGGAGTATCTTCTTTCGAGTCATCCAAGTCAACAAATTTCCCATGAACACACTGACGATTGCCGTCCAGGGAAGCCTGATATGCTTGAATTACTCCAGGAGAGTATTTACATTCTCTGGTCGGCGGCGCCTTCACTGACACAAGTTTACCGCATCTGGGGCATATGAGCAGCCACACGCCGTAGATCTGCACCGCCTTCTCATCGAGAAGCAGGCTTTTGCCCTTCTTTACCAGAGATTGGAGCTTACGGTGATAGGCATGCCTGGGGTCCTTTTCCAGGAAGTCCATCACCCAGCTCGCCCTGAACATCCACCTAACCTGGCTGTGCCGGCCGCCAGGCACCTTCTCGGCCTTGAGCCATCCTCTCTTGATGTACCTCAGCAGATGATAGTCGGCCTTTATGCCCAGCATCTGGGCAACCTGGTGCCGGGTAAACCAGGGATCTCTATGCCACTCACGCTCAACCAGTCTCCTGTACCAGGAGTCGGGCATGTCTGGCAGATAGGCAAGCCAGGGGTGATCTTTGAGCATCCGGACCAGCGAGTCATCGTCGATATTCCACATGAGATTGACGCCGCAGCGGGTAGGCGACTTCTTCGCCTTGAGTAAACCCTTCCTGACCCACATGATCACGGTTTTTGAATCTGCTACGGCGCAGATCTCAGCAACGGACCTCGCGGTCATAAGGTTCATTTTCCGGTTGATGTGCTCTCGTTTAGCTTTCAACACTATGCTGACCCGAGTCCGGTGAAGATGCTTGCATAGCCTCCGATCGGGGACAATCCCGTAGCTGTCGTGCAGGTACTCAACATCGGCCTCGGTCCAGAAAGGCTCTTTCACCGTCGACTTCTTCAGCCGCTGCGCCTGGGCGGTGATGGCGTAGCGAGGCACCTTCTCCGGCCATCCCCACTTCGCCGTGAAGTACTCTACCAGGGCGGTTATCTTCTCCGATGAGCCGTCGTAATCATCGAACTTAGGGTAATCATCGGAGCGGAAGGGATATTTCTGTTTGCCTCTAGCCATGGTTGTCTCCCACGAGGTTTTTAACTTGTTTCAGCAGCTCTTCGCTATAGCGAGCGTACCAGAGGTTTTGAGGTCTGGACCAGCGAAAGCCCAAAGACTTCAACCCCTCGAGAACGGAGGTCTCCGGCTTGGCGGGGAACACGACCTCGATGCCGTTGTGCTCCTCATTGTGGCGAATCGTTACGCCGTCAACCTTTTCGCCACTTGTGATAGGCGCCGGCGACGTGGGTTGGGTACCCGGGTAATCCTTGTACGCCAGCATAGACCTGCTATGGGAGTTGAACTGGATCTCGTACCATATGCTGACCTCAGTCCGTCCGTCGTAGGCATTCTGCTTCTCAGTGCCGAATACCTCAGATTCAAGGTAGTTGCCGTGCCCCATGGAGTAAACCTCCGTGTGCCACTCCCACTTCAGCTTTGCCAGTTCGGGATAGCTCTCGAGCACGCGGCGGGCCAGGGCCTGCTTTTCAGCCTGCTTCGGCACTATGGCCAAGAGCATGTTGGGCCCAAGGCCGTGATGATAGTTAAAGTAGTCTACCATGGTGTCCGAATCGTTGAAGTTTATCTCCAGGTAGACCGCCATCATGCCTTCGGGTATCGCTACCTCTTCAGGCTTGCACCACCTGGCTCTCCAGGCTGTCGCTTCCAGGTCGCGCTCATGCTCACGAGCTATAACGTTAGCCTGCCTGAGCAGTACCTCCTCCGGGGTCTCGCGCTCGTCAGACACTGGCATGTGCTTCTTGCAGATCTCCGCGGCCTGCTGAAGGTACGGGTGCATATTCTCCTCCGTCATCACCGCAGGCAGGCCTTGGATGTAAGCCTCGAGAGCCACTTTATAGCCCTCTTCGTCCGTGAGGGGTTTATCGGGGCCAAACATGCTCATCAGTACGGAGTTGCTTTCCTTTCCCCCCACTACGCCAGTGATTTGCCTATGGTAGCGGCGGAGCTTTAGCGGCATTTTTAGCTTAGCAGCGATCGCCTCGGCGTGATCCTTGGTGGCCTTGATCCCCACGACTTTCTCAATGTTCTCCCCTTTGAACGTCACGCTGTATGTATGTAACCCCATCTTTCTCACCTCCTTTCCCAAAGTGGGGACTGGGGGACACCCCCAATCCCCACTCATTACTTATCTATAGCGATAAGGCCTCATGCTCTTCCTTCGAGTCCAGCTCCTGCTCGGTGGGTTCGTTCTCATTAGTCTCACCGGGCTCGTCTTTATCGGTTGTCTCCTCTTCGGCTTTCGCCTTGGCTTCCTCTATTGCCTCGGCTTTAACCTCCGGCTGAACCTCGTCGGGCCATATCACCTGCATGGGCATTATCGCCACTACCGGCGAGCGGCTGTGGGTGAACACTACGGGCGCCGTGCGAGTTGTGCAGGCCATGGTTATCATGCCTTCCTTCCCGGATGCATACTCCTGGAGGTAGCCCATGTTTATCGCTATCCTGCCAGCACCGTTGAAGGTGTGCACCGGGATAGTGGTTTCAACGTTGCCTTCCTTAGCTTCGCTAGATAGCACCAGCTTACTTTCGGCCCACACCATGCGCACGGATGGCTGTTTGTCTTTTGACGGCACCATGATGCGCCGCAACGCTCTCTCCAGGTCCGCGCCATAGAGCTGCACTTTATTGGCTGCATTAGCTGATGCCGACTGAATGAACTCCTTGAAGTTGGGCGGTGTGCCCTGGGTAGTTTTAGCCAGCATGGAGACGATGCCGAACTTCACGAGGATAAGGATTGGGCTTACCTCGATATCCATGTTTCCCTTGTTCACGACCAGTTCGGCAATGCCCCCTACCTTGGAGAGGTCATCTGGCATCGGTCTCGGGGCTTTACGCCATAGATGGGCCAGGGTATCAACGACCTTTGCCGACAGCAGGATGGAGCTTATGCCATCCGAACTGGGCCACCCTACCGATAGGGTCTTGAACGCCATCCTGAAGCCATCTCCTGCTGCAACCTCAAGCGGGTTACCCAGGAAGAGGATGACGCTGCTGAGCACGGGCTTAGCTTCTTCCTGGGCACAGTAATCCAGCATCGACACTAAGGCAGGCACCAGTATGTCGGCAGATACGGAATGCTTCATCACGGATTTAATCTCCGGTATCACGGGATAGTCATCGACGCTCTCTGTACCATACGTGGCGCTGCCTTCCGGCCAGGTCAAAGACACGTTATTACCCTGCATCTCGATCGTCACCTCTTGGTTGCCCGGGACATACGTCAGGAGCTTGGATACCTGCTTAAAGGGCAGCAAGTACCGGCCTAATGTAGCCTCAGGTAGGTCCACCATAATGGCTATGTCCAGGTCAGTCGCCACAGCTCTCCCGTCCTGCAGCATCACGTTGCGCAGAACAGGCCAGGTGCGCTCTTTCTTTACCGTAGTTTTGCTGCGCCCGCGTTTGTCCTTTACTGTGGTCTGCACCTTTTCCACCTTAGGCTTCGTGAGCCCCTCCAGTAGCCCCAAGGCGTTACGGAGTTTCAGAACTTCTACTTGCATCTCTCTCACCTCCTTTCCCAGGCAGATTTGCTCGGCCGCAGCGACGCCTGACCGCTGCGGCAAGTATTCCAAAAGATATTCCAGGGTGAGACTACTTTACTCGTTAAACCAACGCGGTTGCGATTGGCCCGGTGTTTCGTCCTTGGTCTTGGCCTTCGACCCGCCACCGGTGGCACTACCTGCCGGCAGCGGCGTAGGCGCGGGGGGTTCGATAATAGGGGCTTTGGGGTTCTTGGGGGTTGTGCTCCACTTCACCTCTGCCAACTGCACCAACGCAGGCAGCTCGGCAGCGATGGTGACGAGATCTCCCTCGACAGTGGAGAACACGGGGTCGCACTCAGGGCTCTGAATTCCCACCGTTCCGCGGCCATCTTTAAGCACAATGACCACTTTGATTTCGGACGCCATGGTTCACCTCCTCTCTTTTACTTCTCTTTCATAAGTCAATCCTCTGACATTTATCCTCAGCATAGCGGCAACGTTTTCAGGGGTGGCCAGGGTCGGCGTTAGCGTGCCACTGTCCATATCGAGCGAGAGCTGCATCCAGGAGCATGTGCCGTTGAGCACACGCCGCACTACCTCGAGCGCCAGGGCGCCCATGCACTGATTTATGGTGGGGCTTTGCTCGTCCCTCGCTACCGCTTCAGCGCACGCGGGCGCCGGCGGCAGCTCCAGCAAGAGATCCGGATATTGCTCTGTGGGCAGAGGCAGGGCATAGCACACCTCTGATGTTGTTTCGAAGGTCTTCTTGACAAATTCGCCGGGGCAGTTCCCGATCAGCACCTGCCCGAAGTTACGTCCGTTTCCTGCATCTATCCACCAGCCATGGGGGCCATTGTACTGTGCCCGGTATCTCTTCGTTATCTTATCCGCGATATCCCTGCGGGCCAGGCCGTTATCAACACAGCCGACGATGATTTCCGGCTGGGTCTCCAGCATGGATATCGGTTGAGTGAGGTACGCTATGCGGCGATGGTATTTCGTGCATAAGCGCCTGGCCAGGGCCTCGCTTTTCAGCATCCCCAGCTCATTCTTGTAGAAATTCTGCCGCACCAGGTTCTGCTCCTCGATGTGGTCGTGGTCGACCAGCAGAATGACAACATCATCCTCGAGTAGCCGGCACAGGCCTTCCGCGACAAAACCGCCCGTGCCGCCACAACCCACGACGCATACCTTGAGGGGCAGGTTAGTGTACTGGGGCAGTAGATGATTATTGAGCTTATACATTGCCGAACACCTCATTCAAGCTCAGCTTATCGTAGTAGCCGTAGACCCCTATGCGCACGTCAATCTCCGGTATCATCTGGTTGAGATTGCCCACCACGGCGTAGATCTGGAGCCCCAGCTCGTCGCGGTTATCTATCCCACTGAAGAAAGAGTGCATCAGGCCGTGGCTGTGCAGCTCCATGACGGTATCGGGCACGCGCTCATACAGGCAGGAAGCGGCATCCCCTACCTGCTTGGGGTAAAGCAGTTGATATCCGTCATGCCACGCTACCGCCAGGTATTGCTCGCGAAGGGCATCATTCATCATGTGCGATATGGCGGCGTGATAGATAGGCCAGGAGATTTTGCCCTGCTTCAACACCACCAAGGGCCGCACGGGCTGGAGACCTCTGACCCGGGCTTCGCCCACGCAGACGGTAGCGTTGATAAAGCGGTTCTCAGCCCTGATGAAGACGCCGTTGGCGCCCACTACATAGTCATAGTACAGGCCAGGCTCACCTACCAGGCCTTTGTCTGTGAAGTACCGGTATCCTACCTCGTTCATTACCTTCTACTCATCTATCATCGGTCATGCTTTATAGCATGATTTTGATAGTTCTCTCAGTAACCATCCCATCAGCCAGGAATTTCACTTTCCAATACTGAACTCCGCCAGCGGAGTCGAGCAACTTTAGCAGTTTTGCTTTACCCTCTGGCTTCTGTTCGGTGATGGGGTCCCAATATATCATCACGACATCACCTTTTTTCATACTCACCTCCTTTTACTCTTCGGTATCGGGTATCTCCTAGTCCTCTCGTTGTGGAAGCTCGTTCACCAAATCGAAAGACTGCTCAGTTGGCTTACGATTGGTGAAAGCATCCCGCAGAGTGCCAAACGGCATGAGGTCATCAAGCGGGTACTTCTTCTTGCCCTCTATCTCTGTCCACAGCTTCATTATGTAATTATCATATTTCTTGGAGCGGCTGGTCCTGTCTGTAACGGCTGTGAAAAAGCTGACCATGAAGGACTTGGGAATATCCTCTATCTTTGCCGGGTACTGATTTGAGCCTGCACACGTAGTACCATCAGCATAGGTGTTGAAAAAAGGCGCATGGTAGATAGTTGCCTTCATATTTTGTGGCCTTCTCTTGGCCGCATACACGCGTGGTGCCTGGCTCGGTCGGCAGATGAAGATCAGCCCCGGCATGGGCAGCTTGAGCCGGCGCACAGGCTTAAACGCTTCCGGCATCAGCGCTATGGGCCATACTTTGGCATCCACCCAGAGCGCAATCTGCCCTGGGCCCCAACAAAGCGCGTCGCGTGGCAGCAGCCCTGATATCAGGCTCGTCTCTCCCAACAGAGCCAGCGCCACATCCCGCGCTGATACTACACGTTTGGATATTAACCCTTCGCCACAAAAAAGCGCCACAACAGTAGTGTCATAGAAGTCTAGCCTGACCCTCAATTGGTCCGGTGCCACCTCCAGCGACGGCGGCAAGCTCCATTGGAGCGCCTGGGGTTCTTGTGTCAGCGTCACGGCCGCCTCCTTTCCCTGGTTCTTCCAGCACATCTGTATCGATCTGTATGCCGCCCTCTGCGCCTACGAGGACGGTGCGCTTTATGACTTCTAAGGCATCAGGTCGCAGTTTGGGGCTGGCGCTGGCTTTCTGCAGGCGTAAATGGTTCTGCCCCACCTTCTCAAAGGTGAAGCCCATCGGCGCTTTCCAGATGCCGCCGATGCTTAAATTACGCACCAGGTCGACAAGCCACTCTACGTCGGATCTGCGAGGCTTGAATTCAGGCTCCCTCGAGACTTTAGCTGGCTTGGTGGCATGCTCCTTCTGCCTTGCTTCTATGAAGTCAAGCAGCTCCGCAAAATGAGCCGGCATGTCCTCCTCGAGCCAGACGTAGAGCTTCCCCACTTTCTCTTCTATAAGCTGAGATTTAAGCCAACCCTGCGTAATAGCCTCGACGTTTTCCTTTGTCCATTCCAGCTCAGGGCCGCCCTGGGCCGCCATCTCCTCATCGTTGTCGTGGAAGCAATCGCCGGTATCGTAGTTCAGTATGTCGCTAACGTCGGCAAGTGCCTCAAAGCGAGTGCCATTCAGCAAAAGGTGCACATCATCATGGCTAATACCCCAAGCCGGCACCCGGGCGAGATCTTCTTTGCGCACAAACTTGGCACAAGCGTCTGCGAGCGCCACCCGCTCTCCCTCGGGGGAGTCGGCACTTCCATACGGGTCAGCCAGGATGTAGGCGGCGAGCATTAAGCCGTTGCGCCAATACCCCTCTGCTAACTCATGGTAGGAGTCCCAGTTGAGAGATAGCGTTATGACGGGAATTTGGTTGCAAAGGTCGTAGTATTCTTCCTGTTCGCCATCAGCGAAACTGGGATGAAGGGGGAAATACCGCCGCTCAAATGCGTTGGCAAATACCATTATTTTAGCGGCTGGGCCCACCGCCCTTCGCACATCGGCCTCTATTTCGGGAGTAAATTGCGTCACTATGCGCATGAATTCCGCATAGGTTTCGCTGGTCAGCAATAAGTCCCGGAGGTCGATGAGAGAGGGCGGGGCAGCACGCGTTATGAGCTGCCGGCTTAAAGTTGCAAGCGCAGTAGTTCCCACAATAATGTCACCGCTTTCTTAGTGTCCGCCGCATATGCGTCAGCTGACTTGGCTGCCTCCTGGATCTCTTTCATGTTGAAAGCCATAAGGTCTTCATCAAGAGTGCCATCCGGCTTTGTGAAGCGCCAGGCCAGCTCAATGAGCTCGATACGGCGCTCCGGCAGCCGCTGCAGGGCTTCGATGTACTTCGGCATAGTCTTAATTCTTGAGTGCCGGCTCAGCGATAGTGACCAGCTGGCCATACTCGAGGCGGTAGTTTGCCGGGTCCTGGCTCTCCACTGTCTGCCAGTTCAGCACAGCGGTCCAGCGCATGGCCAGGTCAAAGGCGTACATATCAGCTTCTGCCTTTGTAGCCAGGCGTATCAGATTATCAACCCAGTCCTTGTCCTCGGCGGTTTTAATCTGCATCTTCCAGGATCCCTTTGTGCCTGTTCTGCGCAGGAATTCATAGGCGATATCGCCGTTTGCCCTCTTAATTTCCTTGATTTCAGCATTGTGCAACTCCGGATAAAAGTTTCCCATAATTTGCTTGACCTGCTCCGGAGGGTAATCAGGATTCGGATCCGGATGCTCGGTCCCATCGTAGATAAATGTACGCACGATTACCTCCTTTTAGATTTTGGTTTGCTAGATTCGCTTGGGTATTAATTATCTTGATTTAGCTATCACCTCCTTCCGTTTTTAATATCCTGTTTAATAATCTGCAGGGAAGAGGGTTGTAGTCACCGACCTGTCCGCCTCAGTGATAATCCAGATCTTGGGCAAGTCCTTCTGCTCGTATGCGGAGAAGATGCGCAGGTTCCCTTCTTTGCGGGCGAACTGGTTCTCGCGCTTATCCTCAACGCAGAGATCTCCCCAGTCGCCGGCGGCGTGGCGTCTCAGGCTTCGCAGACAGAACAGGGCAAAATTGCTGTCCTCTGCCACCTGATCGGCTACACCACGGCTCATCACCAGCTGCCCCAAGGGGAACAAAGATACCTTGCTAATGTTTTGCATGGTCACGCTCTCACCTTCTTTCATTTGGCCTCATGGTGGAAGTAATAATCTTAAACGCTTCGACTATCGAGATTCCCATTCTGTCATTTTTCGCGTCGGCAACGGCTGTGGCCATATCGAAGTCTGTGCCCCAGAACCAGTCAGTTGTGTAGTATCCTTTCGTTCCCTCTGCTGCTATCAGTGCCCTGAATTCGCCCTTGTCATTAACTTGGTTCTCGAGCACGAAGAAAGCTATTCGCTCGTTTTGCATCACTCACCCCCTTGACATTTTTGGGAAAAAACAGCCCCCAAGGTGATATAATAAATAGGGGATACTTGTTTCTAGTGGTGTCTCGAGATTGTCCCCTTCTGCAGAACGATAGCCCCGGCATATTTCCACTGGCTGACATTCTGACCGTGCCAGTTATGCGCATCCCTGATTGGGATGGCGAGGTCATTCACATAGAACTCCCAGAGGTACTGCTCGTCAGCTTTGTGATATGGCCACATCACAATCTCAGGGTCTTGAGCTGTGCATGCAGAGGTTAAAAGATTGTGGAACTCATCAGCTACAGCTCGCCAGAAGTCAGCCTCGTTCTTGGGCAGGTCAGCAGCTGGTATGCCCTTGAGCATTTCAGAAGGCTCAACAAGATGTCCTTTGAGCATATTCATCTCCTTCCTGGTTAGATTGAAGGCAGAGGGACCTGGTAGCTTACGGCGGGAGCATGCTGCTTATGCCACCAGCGTCTATTCCGAAAGACCCCTCTATAAACAAGCCGCCCACAGGCAGGGCAGGTTCCTTTGAACCGCTCCACCGGTGGGCGGTAGTATGATCGCCTCATGTTTATTTTCCTGCTAGGATGGTCTCGGCCTCTTTCAGAGTCTTGGCAAAGAAGATAATTTTGCCCTCTCTCCAGACATTGAATGGCTGGAGTAGCCGGA
>Ga0209777_10008714_pt1 | contig 11057 bp, 9 predicted proteins | sample FrelakmetHBP12HB_FD_187147 | JGI IMG/M metagenome (GOLD analysis project Ga0209777, IMG submission 187147) | Freshwater lake sediment microbial communities from the University of Notre Dame, USA, for methane emissions studies -HBP12 HB (SPAdes)... | ecosystem: Environmental > Aquatic >...
TTCTCTAATCATGCCGACCTCCATAGCTCACAGAACTTGGCTCTTCTCGGCGAGGCGGGAGTCTATGGTCTCCGTTCACTGCCAAATCCATCTCTTTGCTAGTATTATCAAAGTTTTGGATAACCATATCACACTTTCACCCAGCCATTTTTAATAGCAATAGTGACGAGATGAGTGCGGTTTGTTGCCCCCAACTTCAGGAATAGACTAACAAGTTCATTTTTGATAGTTTGCTCAGAAAGACCAAGGGACTTAGCGATTTGGCGATTAGTTTTTCCCTTAGCGACAAGCTGCATAAGACGTATGTTCTTAGCTGTAACCTTGACTTCTGAAACTGATTTCTTTGAGGACATCGCTATTCCCAACGGGTAGCATTATATCATACTAATAGTACTTTAGTCAAGGGGCTTAGGTAGACATCTCGTGTCCCGTTAGCTTTTCCAAGAACTGCTTGCACTCAGGGCAGTACTCCTGCTTTGTTTCGCCTCTTAGGGGCTCGCCGCAGCGTGAGCACCTCTGCTCTTTATCTTTGGTCTTTTGCATATTCAAATATTTTAATACTGCCATTGCTATAGACCAGACTATAGGAAGCTAGGGGTTCTAAGGGGACAATTGATTGTGAGAAACTCTGCCCTGCAATAAAGTAGTTTAGGTTGGATGTTATGAAGGTTTGAGCCTCTCCGTAAGTACTGTACTGTTTTACGTCTTTAATTACCATAATTGTATTCCCCTGCACTTGCTGCGGCTGAGCCAACACGGCTAGCACTTGGCTGGGGGCAACCGCTTTGCCGTCGAAGTTGTATAGCCTTGAGCACATGGACTGATAATAGACAGGCAGGAGAAGCATCGTAGGCTGAAGCAAGCCATCCTTATCCGAATAATAGTATGTGGCCATATAGTCAGAAGCGTTCTTCCCTGCCCATGTAGCCATTGCATAGAACTTGCCCGTCGCCATTGCTGCATCTATGATGATGTACTTAGTCCCAAGCCTGTCCAGCACTGCATTGGCTTCATCCTCAGACTGCGAGGTAAAGAACAGCCCAGCATCTTTGTAGCCCATACCACCTGGATTGGCGTTTGGTATGCGATGTGCCACATATGTAATCCAGTAACCATAGTCCCACCAACTCATGACGCCGTATGATGACTCGGGATACGTGTAATCAGAAGACACTATTTCAGTGTATGTGGAGTTTGATAGGGGCTCAGGGGTATTAGCACGCAACCACACAAGAGACGAATGCCAATCTGCGTCCATGCCAGTATTTTCTCGTACCCTATCTACGGCAAGAAGCACATTGGGCAGGAATACGACAAGCCCTACAATCAGCACTGAAAGCAACGAGTAAGCTAACTGGGGGTTGAGTTTTCTTCTCTTAACCTCTTTCTTGTCTTTCTTCCTCTTCCCTTTCCTTCTCATTAGGGCTCTATTTTCCTTCCCCTTGGGAGCTATTGAGCGTACATACTCTATAGCCTTGGCACACATATAGGCAGTAAGCAGTGCAATGGGAACTGCTAGGTAGTAGCCGAAGCGGTTCTGCTGAAAGGTAGCTACCAGTATTACTATGCTCCATATGGTGAGCAGTATCTTGCCAGCATTTAGCTCCTTAATTGACTGATATGCCACAAGGGCTAGTGCGGCAAGCCCTATGTAAAAACACAATGCAAAGTAGCTCCAAATTGTATCAATGGTTATGCCTTTGGCTTCAGCAACAGTAAGCATTCCGCCAGTCGCCCTGAACCTTCCGAGTGAAATCAGCAAATCCTTGAGTAGCGTGATGTCGCCCCGTGTCGTCGTGTGAAGCTGTATCAAGGATAGTAACCCAGCGATGCCAAGCCCAATGAGAACCAGCAGTACAGGGTAGAGTAACCTTGGCATTTTTTTGCCTGTTGTTGAAAGCACCCATGCTCCTACGAAAACAGTGATTCCTATTATTACAGACAGGACTGGCATTGCCTTTACCCCATAGCCACCAAGCAGGACTACTATTAGTGCGGCTGCGAATGCGGCTATGCTAGTTATGCATAATTGGACGTTTGACTTTCCCCTCAGGTGGTTGATGATAGTTTGGAGTACTATGGCGATGAATATTATCAGGACAAATAGCACACTACCCGTCCAAGTAAGAAGGTACAAGCCAAGGAAAATGCCAGCCAGCGATGCACAAATCCATTTCTGCCTTCCGCTTCTGTTGAGTGCTATGATAAGGAAAGCCAAGGCTATAGTGGTTAGCAGAACCTCAAGTATGTGATAGTCAGGAAAGCCCAGAGTGGAGCGCCAGAGGAATTGCCCAGGGAGGATAGCTATAAGTGCAGCTGCAATAAGCCCTGCACGCTTGCCAAATAACTCCTTGCCGATGAAGAACACGGGAATGGTCACCAATGCCCCTAGGATTGCTGGCAGCCATGCCCCCACCATTTCTATGAGATGTTGACTAGGCGAACCCAGCCCGATGACCCATGCAACGAACGCAAACAGGTAGTAGAAGAATGGAGTTGGGCCGCCAGACATTCCCGTAGGGTAGAACGCATAGGGGTCAAAGGTTGGCATGTGCGGAAAGTGTTGTGCTAAGAGAGTTATTATTCGCATGTTGTGGTAACAGTCAGTCTCTTGGTAGCTTACCCAGCCGTCCTGTAAAACATGTGGGTAGGAGAAATAGACACGTAAGAATAAAGCAAGCCCAAAGATAGCCAGGAGCCCAAGCCCATATTTTATTTTCGTATTCATGGCTTCCCCTTTGTAATTTTCTCTATATACTCTTTGCATTCGGGGCAATAAGCTTGTTTATTTTGAGTCTCGAAGCTTTTCCCGCATCGGAAGCATGTTTGTTCCATGAGTAAACTCCTTGCAGACGGTGCATTGATTATTTTGCAAACTCAATTAAAATTGCTCCGCTATACTTTCTTAGTGGTTTACATACTTTGAGCACTTTGGGTTCTAATCGCTCAAGAAAATCAGCAGCCTTCTTCTTGGCTGTGTGGCTACAGGTAATCAAGTACACAAAAGAGCTTAGAAGGGTTAACAAAGCGTATTCACTATAGACTGTAGACCTGAATTGCTTACCCATTTCTGAGATGTCCGAGTATAGTAGTGGGTGTTCGTATGGAACACGAATGCTTGGACTGAGCCCTCTCCATAGGTTAGAAAGTGGGTTGTAAGACAAGGGCTCGACAAACACAGCCTTGCCATTTGGCTTTAGCACTCTGCTAACTTCTTTAGCTACTTTGGCTAAATCAACATGGTGCAGGATAGCCATGCCCACGACGAAGTCAAAGGATTCATCGGCATACAGGAGATTGCAGGCGTTCATTTGCTGAATGTCCACTTGCCTGGGAATGAACTCTCTATTTCTATCACGTGTCTCTCTCACTGCTTCAGCGGATATATCTGAGGCTGAAATGCGAGCCCCTTTTTGGGCTAGTTCATAAGTGAGTGCCCCTTGTCCACATCCTATTTCACATACATGCTTGCTATTGACTTGTCCCAATGCTCCCAACACCCTATCTATATGATTTGGCATTGCAGGAGAGAGCGATATAATCCACCTTTCAAAACAATATGTATTCATTATTATAAGAATAGCCTGAGTATGGATTCGCTCACAGGTTCAAGCATTTCTACCATAATGTCTTTTGCTGCTTGGGCTGTCGTCTTAGGATTTAGAAGCAAGGGCTCGACTGTATTGATAATGTCCTCTGGGGTGCTTACTGATTTTCTAATGTCAGGGAAATCACTCAGGTTATCTCGGTCTATGCCTAGGCTAGACTTAATATGAAGTACTGGTATTCCCAAGGCTAGGGCTTCAATTGATGTTGTGGACGAAGTATAAAGCAAAACACCGCTCTCTAGTAGGAGTTCACTAACTGTCTTGTCGGATACCACAAAATGTGCTGGGAATGTATACTGCAAGCTGTTGGCAATGGACTGGTAAGAACAATCAGGATGGAACTTAAATACCACTTTGTATTGAGGACGTTGCTCAAAGGCTTGTAGCACTTTCCAAACTAACTCGATGACCTCGTTCTTATCTATAGAGGGTGTTACTAAGATTACCTGTCTGCCACCGCCGCCTGTGGTGTTTGTCTGCTTAATCTGTTGTCGTTGTTGTACTTGGTTATATCTTAGTGCGCCACCGCAAATGACTTTGGTTGGCTCGTATCCAGATTCCTTAAATAGCCTCTCTGTGTATCTCCCAGTTGTTATTACCCTATCTGGAAATGGTATCACAGGCAACTCTGTCCTAGAAAAGAAATAAGTCAGAAGCATCTTGGGCACTGTGGCATGCTGGTATCCTGTGATTCTTATAGTGGGATAGAATTTGCGGAGTGCTGACAGGCATGCCTTTTCCCAGGCCTGGTTCTCATAGGCATAAATGAAATGCGATACGGATATGTCGGCCCTTCTCCACCTCTTGATTGCCTTATAGAGAAGTAAGCTATAGACAGGGTCATTCCCTTCTCGATTTCTGTTCAGATCGTCTATTATAAGTTCAGATATGTTGAGGTCTTCAAATCTAGGATAGTTCCTTAGCCCTACAAGAGGCAAGAGAGCCCTTATAAATATAGTTCCTATGTCTGGCATGGTTAAGTATGCCTCTGGAATTAGGCAGCGACCTGAAATCTGCTTTAATCTCTTCAGTGTTTGTCGGTAAGGCATGTTGTACCTGATGAGGGGCATGGTGATAACGGTCCGTCCTCGGCTCCTAAGATAGCTGGCTAGCTCCCCGAAGTAGTTGTCGTGGTATTTCCCATTAGCAACATCAAAGGAACGCTGGTCTACCCAGTTCTGGAGCAGCACGATTTCTTCTCCATCTACTGCAATCTGCTTAAGCTTGTAGCTGCGTGCTAACAGTGTCTTATATATGCTGCTGACGACAAAGTGCACTTTACTGATAGTTGTGTGCGCTACATTCTTTATGCCTTGCAAGGTGTCTTCCCAGGATTTAATGGTCTGAGTGTTCTGTAAGTTCTGGGCAAGGGATTTTCTCAAGGCATGGCTCTTGGCTATAATGAGCAAGTCTTCCTGCTGTTTACTGACAATGTTCTGGCATAGCTTGATATAGCAGACATGCAGAAATGTCTTGGAAGTCCAGGGGTTCTTCTCAGAAAGGGAGCTAATCCACCATAACAGGGAATTATGAGCAAGGCTTAGCTGACCTATGTAGTCTATATAGGGCTGTCGCAGCGAAGCCGCAGTCTCTTGTAATTTGTCCCCAATTTCTATTCTTTTGCCTGGGAATCGGTGTTCTATGTTTGTGGCTTGTATCGCATCTTCTCCAAGATAAACCCAAGGAAATCCTAGCAATGAGACTTTCCTGACTGACTGAGGCGAGCAAATAATTATCAAGAGAAATACCTCTTGTAGTAGACTTCTCTAAGTTCTTGGAAGATGCGATTGCCAAATTCATTGAACCTTTCTGCGAATCCAATCCTAGCCCATTCTTCCTTGGGCATTCTAGCATACAACGGGAATGTTCTCTGTAAGCCTTTGAGTTCCTGATAGGTGATGGACGGCATGTTCAACTCAGTCCCATCTACCAGCTGGTGTACTGCATTGTTCCCCAAGTATCCCTTCTCTCTGCAATATTTGTATAGCACAGTACCTTTGTAGGGCGTGAACATAAAACAGTTGATTGTAGTAGGGTGTATTTGCTGATTCAACTCTATGGTCTCAAAAATCAAATCGCGGGTCTCGTCTGGAAATCCTATGATGTTATTGACTGTGTATTGGATGCTGTTCTTTTCGAGGATTCTAGCGGTCTCCAGTATCTGCTCATTGTCGCAGAATCTATTTAGCACCTTTCTTCTGAACTGTTCATTGCCACATTCTATACCAAATTGGAAGTTCTTACAGCCCATGTTCTTAAGAAGAACAATTTTCTCTTCAGTCACGGTCTCAGGTCTAGATTGACACCAGAAGGGTAAGCCTATCCCCCTGTATCCTATTGCAAGTTCTTGGAGCTCCTCAAGTGGTCTGGCTAAGAACGACTCGGCATTAAAGTTAATATAGTCAGGCTTGTACTTGGCAACAAGGTGTTTGAGTTCTTCAAGGACACGCAAAGGGCTTTTTCTTCGATGGTAAGTATGCCCGCCTTCTGCATATAGCCCTTTAATCTGTGGAGCTTCACAATAGGTACAGGCGTAAGGACATCCACGACCTAGCTCTATGTGAATCATGGTATAGGTCTTGCCCATCATTGGTCTACATAATCGGTCTCTTCTAAAGATATCGTAATCCAGAAATGGCAAATGGTCAAGATTTATTGGTGGTCTCAATGGTTTTTTCTCATGTCCCTTGACCCATAAATTCTGGATGTCTGTATAGTCTCTGCCATTAGACATCTTGTCACAGAGTTCTGTTAATGCCAGCTCCCCTTCCCCAATACATACTATATCTACATACGGCATCACTTCCTCAGGAGCTAGACTAGTAAAGACTCCACCAGCTATAGTAGGGACATTAAAGTGCTTAATGGATTCTAACAACGATTTAGCCAATGGGAATGTGTCTTCGACTATGGTTATGGCTATTAAGTCTGGATTGAAAGATACTACTTTCTTATTCAAATCCTTATAGATATCGGATTTTATAAGGGGCACTCCTAGATTGAATTCTTTAATTTGCAGAAGGTCTACACGTCTCTGCTCAAAGCTCTTCTCTGCTGTCTTGTAGAAAGTGGTGTCAAACAATTCCACTTTAATTCCAAATGCCTTCAGACACGGGTAGAGTATAGAAATGCTAGCTGGCACCAGGGTTGCCATCATTGTATTAGGATAGATGAATAGCACTCTGAAGTCTTTCAATATATCTCCTCAAGATACTTGAGTAATCCTTGCCCTAAATCCAAATATGAGTTAGGGATAAGACGTCGGGCTACTTTTGGGCTGAATGTATATGGGGTTATCTGGTAATGTAAATCAGAATCTGTGGGTAAAAATTCAAGCTCGATTTTGTTGCCCAGCATTTCACGAATCATAATCATAACATCCCGCACCTTCATAGATTGCTGTCCAGTAATGATGACTGACTGATTAACAAAGTTATCGACTAGGATTGCCACACTACATTTAGCAGCGTCTTCAACATGGATATATTCTCTAAGTTCATCACCGTTGCCATAGCGGGTAATCTTGCCCTCAGTAATGGCCTGCTTTAGAGTCTTGCGTATCCAGTTTGTGTCGTCTGCCCTGGGTCCATATAGAGAGCCATATCGTAATATGGTATAGGGCAAGCCATAGACTTCATGATAGTTTTCGATAATGAGTTCGCAGGATTGCTTGCTACTTCGGTAGAATGAACCTGTATTGCTATACACGTAGATTGTACTGGCAAAAACGAATCTCTTTATCTTATGCAGACGGCATGCCTCTAAAATTAGGGTGTTGCCTAGAATATTATTGGACACAGTTGCAATCGGATTTTCATGTGCTTTTTGAATATCAGCTACACCCGCAAAGTTATAAACAACATCATGGTTAGCAACCGTCGTATTAACTACATCCTTGTCTAGGATATTGCCAACAATCATTTTCTGACCTCTCTGCAAATATGGTGATTGTCGCATATCAAATACAGTTACTTCATATCCTAGTGCAGTAAGAGCATCAGCCACATGGCTTCCTAGAAATCCTGAGCCGCCAAATACAATGACTTTCATTCTATCCATCCTATTAAATTCCATCCACTGGTAAGCTCCCAACTATGGCTGTTATAGGATAATGTGCAATCTTGATTTACCGAAATCCAATATCCCCTGCCATTTACAAGTTGACATAAATCCTGCCCAGTCAAATCAGAGGGATCGTATAATAACCATTCCCCTCGGCAATATCCCCAGACTCTAACTAACGAAATTTCTAGGCTTGCTAATTGTGTACTGATTTGTATTGTGGATACATTGAGATTTAGTTCTGTATTTAATCCAATTTGCCAAGTCCCAGTTTCAATGGTCTTACCATTATCTGTTGTAAATGTTACTGTTTGATTGACATAGTTTTTACCTAGTGGTTGTGGAATAATTATTGAATAATAAGAGTAATTATCTGTATATGTATAATATGTGCCCCCTTTCACTTCTGCGGTAATAACGGTATATGGAGCAACTTCATCGTCTAGCAATAAAGTTCCATGGAAACGACAAGGAGGGACAAGAGATTGTGTGCTTGTAGGAATCGGGGTAGCACTAGGAGTGGACGTTGGAGTAGGTCCTAGTGTTGGAGTAGGTGTTAATGCGGAAGTCGGAGTTGGTGTTGGGCTAGGTATTACTGTAGCTGTTGGTGTAGGAGTAGTTGTTGGCGTAACCACAGGTGTTGGTGTGGGTGTAGGAATAGGAGTGACTGTAAGAGTCGGTGTAGATGCAATTGTTGGCATTGGACTGGGCGTAGGCATCGCAGTTGGTGTTGGCATAGGTGTGGGCAAGGGATTAACGGCAACAATTGTGCTACCTTTGCACTGGCAACCGTTATCCTTTGTAATAGTGATTCCAATCCAGACAGAAGGGCCCAACCCTGCTGTCCAAGTAACTTGCGGAGTATGATTACCTGCTATTATCGTGCCTCCCGAGACAAACGGAAGACCTGAAATAGACCAATTGTAAGTAGCATTAGCCCCAGCATCTGGCACAGAAGCAGTGTTACCTGTAGACAAGGCGTATACAGCTGTAGGGGCAATGATAATACAGCTAGGTATGATACAATTAGACAGAGTAGTAAATGTGCTATCACTGCCATAAACAGCAAACGTACCATAACATGCAATACTTGCTAACACTTTTGCCCGAAAATGATAAGTTGTGTCAGGGGTAAGATTATCAATCCAATAAGCGAGGGAACAAAGACCCGAACAAGTTACACTACATGCAGGCGTCTCAAACCCATAATTTGTAGTCGTCCCCCATTGAAAACAGGAAGTACTATTTGAAGATTCAGACACCGAGGCAAACCCATGCATTACTGCGGTATAGCTACTTATGTTGTCAACAACACCAGTAATTGCCTGAGGAAATTTCAATGGCGGAACTATTTCAAATGTATCACAAATACCACCGATATTAACGAGATAATGTCCAGGTTTAAGTTCTGGTACTCTAAAAGTGGCAGTAAGATCTCCAGTGCTATCCACAGGCACATTTACAAGGTTGTACCAATACTGAGAAAGCATATCATTATAATACCCTATACGAACTGAAGCGGTAGTTCCGCTAAATCCAGTACCGACCACAGTAACATTTGTTCCTACAGAACCACATTTAGAAACAGGAGAAACTATAGTTATGGTAGGGAATATTACTGTGAAAGTATCCGTAAAAACTGCAATGTTGCCAGCACCATCTTTAGCGGAAACCACTCGACTCCCCGCTGCAATAGAGGGGACATTACCACTTGCGGTGAAGCTACCAGTGTTATCCACGCTAACAGAGGCAAGCACCGCTCCGCCGATAGTGACATCAGCGGACACACCAGCCCCACTGAATCCTGTGCCAGCCACAGTTATGCTCGTACCTACAGAACCACACTTGGATATGGGAGAAATTATAACTACTGATGGATGTGCTGGAGTGGGAGTAGGGATGCCATCTGCCATTGCAGTTCCCTTGGGCATATCTATTATAACTAAACTCAGTAGAAGCACTAGAAAAGCTAGCTTATAGATGATTTTCATACTCATTATCTTCCTTTCGCTATAGCACTTCTTCCTAGCTGTTCCTCTAGTCTGCCCACCATATTGTACTCCCACATTTAGGACACTCCATCTTATTTAGACCTCCTTTGTTTTCTTCAGCACATTCAAGAACTTGTACAACCCAAATAGAAACATGGCTCCTGAACCTATAGTCTCAGCCCAAAGTATAATTCTATTATGCTCATAGATAAGCAATTCCCCATCACTAAGAAGCAATAACACAAAATTCAAAAGGAGAACTATACCTGAGCCAACCACAAGGAGTATCACAAGATTATCGCTAAAATTAGGCTTTGCCATACTACTGCTCTCTCTTGCCCTCTCTGTTAGTACCACTCATATACAGAACTCCAAGTCTTATCTGGCTTTAGAATAACACCATAGAAACCCTCAAAGTCATATCTTATCCAGTATTCCCGTGCAAGCCAGAGCGGAGAACACCTAGGGTATTGTCGATAGACTGACTCTGTTACCACTTCCCATCCCGAGTGTTGAAATATTAATCTCCAATCCTTGGGAGACAATTCAAAGATATGAGTGTTCTCGGCATTGACCTGTTGCTTTTGACTGTGCCGAATGTGATGCAGTCCAACTCGGCTTTTGGCTATGTAAGGCACGGTTATTACTAGCGATTTACAAGGAACATGTGACAGTCTCTCAAGAAATCTAATAGGGTCGGTCAGATGTTCTAATGTTTCAAATAAAAGAAACACATCTGTTTCTATATCAAGAAACGATAACTCTTCAGCACGAGCACATAAAGCTTCTAATCCTTTGGCTCTAATCTTATTGACAGCTTCTTGGTCTATGTTTATACTCAAGGACTTTATGTTTTGCTCTGGATGTAATCCCTTTATGTACTGTATATGAGTTCCTGCGGAATCTCCGATATCAACAATGTTCGTAGAATTCTTATTGATAAGTTCTATAGTCTTGTTAACAAGGGACATTTGGAAAGCATGCAGTGCTCTTACATTTGTCTCTAGGTATTTAGAGTCTATGTTGAAGGTAGAGTACTGGTGCGTGATATCTGGTACAATCGCAACTAATTTATTATAAATATTCAATAGTTTCTGCTCGCGCAATGCAGTATAGATTGATTTTGTTAATATGGCATCTATAATCTCTTTTCGCATTTATTTCTTTCGTCCAAATAGGAATATCCAATCATTGTTTATTGGATGTTCTTTGTTATCCTCAAGATAATTAATACACTCTTCTATAATATAAGGTTTAAAATAATATAGAATGGTTATCCAAAACTTTGATAATACTAGCAAAGAGATGGATTTGGCAGTGAACGGAGACCATAGACTCCCGCCTCGCCGAGAAGAGCCAAGTTCTGTGAGCTATGGAGGTCGGCATGATTAGAGAA
>Ga0209777_10008715_pt1 | contig 11057 bp, 12 predicted proteins | sample FrelakmetHBP12HB_FD_187147 | JGI IMG/M metagenome (GOLD analysis project Ga0209777, IMG submission 187147) | Freshwater lake sediment microbial communities from the University of Notre Dame, USA, for methane emissions studies -HBP12 HB (SPAdes)... | ecosystem: Environmental > Aquatic >...
GCCGTTCGAGCGATACTTGGCAGTGGCCGAACTGAGCGCCTTGTCGGGGGCAAACGTATCGCCAGATGACCGCCGAGAGACGAACCTAGAGGTTACGACCCGCGTTTCGGCCCGGACCTTGGCGAGCCGATTGTCGTTCTACGAGTTTGTTCGCGACGGCAGCCGGCAGATCGCCACCAGCCAGGTTCTCCGTGAAGCCACGCTGTACGTCGCCCGAAATGGCATTCCGATACCTGAGATAAGGAAGCAACTTCCGGTGAAGGAAGATGCTGCGCTGCCAAACAGGCGATGCCTTCGCTATGGGACGCACGGTATTCACGAGTACCGCGGCAAGTTCTTCCCTCAGTTGGTTCGGTCCCTTATTAACATAGCCAAGGTTCCCGTGGGCGGAATCGTGGCCGACCCGATGTGTGGCAGCGGCACCACATTGGTTGAAGGGGCACTCGCTCAGTGCCGAAGTGTCGGCTTGGACATGAATCCGCTTTCAGTGTTCATGTCAAACGTCAAGTGTTCGTTGCTCAAGTCCGACCCTGACTTGCTCGCAGATGAGTACCATCGCGTTCGGGATGACCTCCTGGAGGCCAAGCCCAGGCCGGCTGCGAAGCGACTTTCGCACTTCCGAATGCTTCACCCGAAGGACCAAGAGTATCTTAAGGGATGGTTCGCTCCGCAAGTGTTGGAGGATTTGGACATCGTAGCGGCCAGGATTGCCTCGGTGAGCGATGGGGTTGTGCGTGACTTTATGCGACTATCCCTCAGCAATATCCTGAGGCGCGTCTCATGGCAGAAAGAAGACGATCTCCGCATCAGAAAGGAAATCCGACCCGATGTCGAAATCGACCCGATCCGGGAGTTCCTCGAAGAACTGGGACGGTCCGTCCGAATCGTCACCGCCTTCCTATACCAGATTCAGGGCGGCGCACTGGGGAAGGCACAAGCGACCGAGGGCGATGCACGGAAGATGACCGACCAATGGGCTGATCTGGCCGGGAAGGTCAATGCCGTAGTGACCTCTCCGCCATACGCCACGGCCCTTCCTTACCTGGACACGGATAGGTTGAGCCTGTGCTACCTGGGGCTTCTGTCACGAGACGCGCACCGGAGCCGCGACAAGGAGATGATCGGTAATCGCGAGATAACTGAGGGAATCAGACGAGAGTACTGGGGAAGGCTTCGCAAGCAAGGGAAGCTGCTGCCCAAGTCTGTTGTGAGGCTCATAGGCAAAATAGAACTGCTTAACTCCGATACCAACGTCGGTTTTCGCCGCAAGAACCTGCCCGCATTGTTGGCGAAGTATTTCTTCGACATGCGGGAAGTCCTTTCGGGGATTGCCCACGTGTTGAAACCTGGTGCTCCCGCGTTCGTCGTAGTGGGCGACAATCACACCATCGCCGGCGGAAGGCGTGTCGATATCGAAACTGCGCGGCTCTTGGCAGAGATTGGCGTGGGCGTGGGGCTTGAGGAAGGTCGGCACGTACCGATGGAGATGCTGGTATCCCGCGACATCTTTCGCCGGAATGCCGTCGGCTCTGAAACCATCCTGGAATTCAGGAAGCCAGGTTAGTAGTAGCCCCAGAGCTTGTTCGATCTTCCCTTGGCTCTGTTGACGCAGAAGGCGAGGTAGTGGCGGTGCTCCATTGTGCGTTGTGGCACAACGTGGGCCAAGTAGTCAAACCCGATCGAAGATTCCGTCTTCTCCAATCGCAGGATGTCGCCCACGCTCCCAGCGCTCCGTAGGGCCTCGCTCCTCAGCCGGAAGTCATGCTTATCGGGCCATGTCATCATGTTCACTTCAATGACTTGCGTCCCAAGCCACATCTTGACGCCGGGCCGGTCCATCTTTCCAGGCTTTGTCGCGTCTGCGGCAAAGAGGGCGGGCCATCCCCAGAAGTCTGGGGCGTAGTCACGAGCCGCCAGCGGGATGAATATTTCAGGGGATCTGCGGGAGGTTCCAGCCGTGATCTGGCCGACCCCCGCATCAGTCTGCTGCAAGGTCATGAGGAACCCTGTCGCACTTGCAGCTTGTGGCGGCTGGACAGCGGCCGAAACTACGGCCCCAGGAGGTTCGCGGAAGGGACTTGGCTCCGGCCATCTTGGAGCGGACGGAGCCCTTGAGACGACTTGCGCAGAGAAGATCGCCTTCCGCGAGCCGGCCCTCCCGCGACCGCTGCCAGATGGAGGAACGGCTGACGCTCTCGCCCTTGCAGCCTGTCGTTCGGTAACGATATAGCCTTGCTCAAGCAGCTTCTCGATCAACGCAAGGTCAACACGTCTTGCGGTGCCCGAAGACGGATTGCACCAACTGTCCAACGTGGCCTCGAACTGTCCTATCAGCGTTCGCTGGTCCGTGGAGGTGGGGCTCAGTTGGAGTAGCATCGCCGCCTCGTAGTTCGTGTAGATGCCGCCTTCCGTGAGGTTCCCAGACCCAACGGCGGCGATAACACGGCCGTCGCCGGCCTTGAAGAAGTAGAGCTTCGGGTGGAAGGTCGCCCCGCCTTCGTTGTGATGGACCCAGACCTCCCCCCCAGTGCCAACGCAGTCCATGAGTGCCTTGAGGCCTTCGGCTGTCGAACCGCCAAAGTCAACGCCGACGCATATCTGAACCTGCCCGCGTTTCGCAAACTCGGCCAAATCGCTAGCGATGTGCCGCACTCCAGAGTACTTGACGAAGGCGACTCCAGCGCGGAACTCCGTCCACACTGGGTCCGTCAGATGACTCCTCAGGAAGTCACCCAAACGAATCTGTCCGTTCGGTTGTACGATCAGGTCCATTCTCGCACCCCATCATGCCAGCCGTCCCATGGCCGGTCCAAGTCTTATATCGCGCCTTCTCGGAGGGAACAATCCTCATTTCAGGCAATCGGACCTCATGCAGCCGAACGTCTCAGGGGTTCCCCGGCTCGCTGGTAGGCGCGGCGGGCGGCTCACCATTTTCCGCCCGGGCAGTGGTTCGTGGTAATGGCCCGGAACTTGCCCAGGCAGCAGCCAGCGTAGAGGTCGCAGGCGAAACCGTCGCCGCGGACGTGTTCGCAGATCTGGCAGATGGCGAAGCGTCGCTGGGCTTCGGCGATGGCGGCGGGGGTCGGGCGCGGCGGGCAGCGGCCTGGCGGGTCAGAACCTCTTTTCGGGGCACTCGAAGGCTAGGCTCTCCAGCGCCGGGTAAAGCAGCGTCTTGGTTCCGGCCGTCAGGTCAACGCACCAGACCCCGGCAGTGCCGGGGTCCTTGACCAGGCGCGGGCACAACCGGCCGCAGGTGCTGGCGGCCAGACAATGATGCAGCCGGTGGCGCATGAGGCCCTGGCGGGCCTTTTGGTCGCCTTCGCGGGCGGCCAGGCCGGCGTACATCGCGGCGAGGACCTCGCGGTTGCTTCCGGCGGGGCGCTGGTTGCATGGGGTTTTTCGTGACAAATCGGTCATGGCCTGCCGATCGTAATGACGGCTGTCCCGGTGCAGTAGAAACCAACGGCGTTGAGCGTGAAGGTTCCACTGAGCTGTCCATTGCTGCAGGACACCGACAGGCTGTTGCCACTGAACGCGGTGGGTCCGGCCGGTGTCACCAGGTCGGCCGACCAGGTGCCGCTGGCGCTGTCATAGCTCAGGATGATCAGAGGCGGGTCGATTTGAGCACCGTATATGGGGTAGTTCAGCAGATAGAAGTACCACGTCAGGGAGCAGTAGTTTTCGTCACCAGAACAAAAGAAGGCGCCGCAATGATACTCGCCGGCAAGACTCTGGCAGGTTTGGTACTCGGTATAGTTGCCGGAGGTGCTCACAGTCACCGTAAGCTTGGGCCGGTCGTGGAGGCAGGGGCAAAGCGGCAGGGATGGATGCGTGAGGGTGACGTGTGCCGTCGCCCCGGCGCAGGCGCCTGTGCCATCGAGGTCGAAGGTTCCCGAAAGCACGCCGTTCTGGCAAAGGATGTCGTCCGTCACGTCCTTCATCGGCTGTCCGTTGTATTCCACGTCATTGCCGGCGAAGACGGCGGCCATACTGCCTGAGCCGGTCAGGTAGGCGTAGAACCGGCCGGTCGGTTTATGGCAGTAAAGGAGGACCCAATCGCCCGTATCAGGGGCCTGCAACCACCAGAGGCACAGGTCCTTTCCGGCCGGGTGATAATTCAACCACATCATGAAGTCGAATTGCGTTGCGACGGTGCAGCCCTCCGGCGGGTTGCTGACGGTCACGGCGGCCGACAGGACATCGCCTCCGCAAGGACACGGGCAGCAGGTCCCGGCGATCGTGACGCCGTTGCTGTGAACGATTCGGCCGGCCGCGATTCGGATTCTTCCGTCGCCTATCATGGGATTCTCACGGACAGGCCTGGTCTTTGGCGATCTCGCCGTAGCAGTCCAGGAGGAGCAGGGTGCCGTCGGGAGTCCTGGCAACCAGGGCGTAGCGGCTGGTGTAGTCGTTTACGTTAGGAAGGCCGCGGAATTCGCCGGCGTACCAATACTCGGTATTGCGGTATCGGGCCCGTTCGGGAACCATGTTCACGGCCGGGTCGCCATTGGCGTCCTTTTTCAAGGTCGTCTGATCGTCCAGCGTCTTGACGGTGTAGGTGTACGAACAGTCGGCCAGGCCGCCCTGGAACGGGTCGCCGTTACCGGCGTCGCCGCCGTCCTTGGTGACCAGGGCCGGGAACGTGGAGGGCTGGCTGGGGTTGCCCAAGCGGAGGACGGCCCATTTCACCCCGGTGCCTTCTTCCTTCCAGAGGATTTGTGCGGTCCCTGACAGGCCCCCGAGCAACTCGCCGCAGTAGCCATCTTCCACGTCGGCGTACTGGTTGCCGGAATCCGTGACGTTGACGCGGGCGACCGTGACGCCGGCGAGCATCGCCCGGCCGATGGCACCGGAGGCCACCGGTTCCAGCAAGACGACGAACTTCCCGGTATGATCGGTCGCGGTGGGCGTCACGCCGGCCAGGGCCACGGCGTTCTTGAAGGTGTCCGGGGCGTCTGCGGGCGCAAAGACGGGGGCGTCGATGCCCAGCACGTCGAATCGCTCGCGGTCCGCGCCGCTGTCGTTGCGGACAAAGACGATACCGCTGTGCCGGCCGGTGGGCTGCGAACCCTGTGCCTGCCCGAGCTTGCGCGATTGAAAGTCCCGCGCTGCATCGACGAAGGCGTTGTACGTCCGGGCGGGGATGGCCAGCGAGTCGCCGGGCTTGACCTTGTTGAGGGTGTCGCCCATACTCATAACCTCCCAGCAAGGAGCCAGCTATGCGCGAACGAGAGCTGCGCTGCGGCGACGCTGTTATTAGGTTGAGACATGAGGACTGCTACACACTCGGCTCGGTTGATAACCCTCGCCGATACGACAGGGAGTACAAGCTGGCAGACGACTCTTTCACGTCCTTCCACGGCGTTGAGTGCGAGCGAAGCTGCGGCAAGGCGAGCAGTTGCCTCGTGGCCGGATCGGGGGGCACGACTACCATCCATGAACATTCCGCCGTTATGCAGGAGTCCTCTCTCGTTCTGGCAGTGGGGAATTCTTTGTGCCGTCTGGCAATTCCAACCTTGGAGATGCTGTGGCACAGGAAGATCGACACCGTTACCTGCTTCGGCGTCTATTGGCACATGAAGCAGCACTGTCTTGTTGTGCATGGTGAGCTTGAAATCTCGCGGGTTTCTCTTGATGGGCAGATTGCCTGGCAAACGTCGGGAAAGGACGTTTTCTCGGAAGGCTTTGAGCTTTTTGACGACCACGCTGTTGCAGAGGACTTCAATCACAATCGTTACCGCATCGAGCTGGCTACAGGCGACACGAAGATTATCAAATGAACGCTTGCCCAAGACGTCGCGCGGCTGAGGCCCCATGTCACACGCTCCCTAAGACGGCGAAGTTGCCGTCCTCGTAGACCTTCTCCACGTAGGCGGCGATGGGCTTCTTGACGATGGCCTTGGCCGCGGCGTCCTCCGAGTCGGCGTAGCGGACCCAGAGGTACTCCCAGCCCTTCTTCGATATGCCGCCGATGTCGCCGACGGTAATGCCGGTGCGGTTGGGGCTGGCGGCGAAGCGATAGTTCACCTCGACGAACTCCGATGCGCTGGACTCGTCGCCCGACGCGCCCAGGAACAGGCATTCGCCGGGGGCGAAGCTGTAGGTGTTGCCCCGGATGGTGACGGAGAAGCTGCCGCTGTTGACCTTGCCGGTCAGCGCGTACAGCGCCCCGACGTAGGCGGCGTTCCAGTCGGCGATTGCGACCCGCCGCCGGATGGAGAAGTTGAACACCGGCACGGTGATATCGACACCCTCCACGTTGTCATGGGTGACGCCGATGGCGCCCTTGAAGTCCGGGGCCGTCTTGCCGGGCGGGGCGTATTTCTGGACCGTGGAGATCGACTGCGTGATGTGCTGCGTGCCGCCTGCGGTGTCGAAGCTGAAGGTCGATTCGCCCACTTCCGGGGGCGGCCGGACGCCGTAGCGGATCGTGGCGATCCACCGGCCGTCGGTGTGCGCGGTATCGACCCATTCCGGTTCCAGGTTGATCGACTGCCGCACCAGGCCGTTGTAGGTCTGGGCGGTGGAGTTCTCGATGAGTGTCTTGGCGCTCAGGTCGTCGCTGGTTCCGGTGAGGATGTAGACCATCTCCACCGTGGCGTTCTCGCCGGTGGACCACTTGCGGGAATCGAGTTTTTCGGTCAGGGACAGAGGCATAGGTCACACGAACTCGGCCTTGTTGTTGCGGACATCCTGCCGCAGGCCCTCGACGCCCTTGGCCGTCCGCTCCGCGGCGTTGGCGATGCGGTCTTCCACGCCGCCAGCCTGTAGGCCCAGCACGGCCGCGGCGTTGAACGTGCCCTTGACGCCGATGGTCCGCTTGGCCGTCATGTCCATCAGGTCGCCCAAGCCGCCGAGCTTGCGGCGGGCCTTGTCGATCAGGTCGTCGGGGCCTTCCATCTTGTCCGGCCCTTTGGCCTCCTTCTCCTTGCGTTTCTGCTTTGCGGCCTCCAAGGCGTCCTTCCACTCCTTGCGGGCGGCGTCAAGCTCCTGCTGGTTGTTCTGCATCTTCTTGTCGTACTCGTCCTGTAGGGACTTCTTCTTTTCCTCGCCTTGGCGCAGAAGCTCGTTGATCGTGCCTTCATGGACTTTGCGGGCCTCTTCCCGCTCTGCCGCCCGCTGGACCTCGCGCTCGCCAAGCTGCTTATTCGCCTCGTCCCACATCTTGTTCTTGGCTTCCTGATACCGCGATTCGACGGCGGCATTGGCGGCCGAGGCGTTGAAGCTGTCGTCGAAAAGGCCCTTGATCTTGTTCCACGTCTCTTCAATGCTCTTGACGACCCACAGCCAGGCATGGTGAATGCCCGCGCAGAAGTTGGTCCAGACGCCGGACATGAATGCCGTAGTTTCGATCCAGGCCACTTCCAGCCCGTGCCAGATGTATTCCAGGCCCATGGCCAGGCCGTAGAAGGCCTCCGTCGCCCGCTGCTGTAGCCACAGGAGCCCCTCGTTCCAGATGAAACTGATCCCGTTGACGCCCTTGGTCCATTCTATCTTCAAGGTGAGCCACAGAATCTTCGCCGCCAGGCCGATGTCGCCGGCGGCCAGGGCGTCGGCAATGCCCTGATAGGCGGCGAGGGCGTCGTCCTTGAGTTCATTCCACCGCTCGCCCAGCCAACCCAGCGCCTTGCCGGCCGCGCCGGTCGCGTAGAGGATGTACGCCCCCAGCGCCACCACGCCGACGATAACCATGCCGATAGGGGTAAGCATCCACGACAGGACCGCCCCCAGGATGCCCAGGACCGTCCCTACGCCGGAAATCACCGTCGCCAGGATGCCGAACACCTTGCCCAGACCGGCGATGGCGTAGCCCAGCGCCATCAGGGCCAGCCCGCCGGCGACGGTTGCTGCGGCGACCTTGAAGACCCACAGGACCAGTTCCTTGTTCCGCCTGAGCCACTGCGTCGCCCGGACCACCACGCCGGTAATCCACTTGGCCAGGTCCTTGAGCGTCGGGGCCAAGGCCGATCCGACCACAAAGACGCCGTGCTTGAGCACCTTCCACAGGACTTCCAGCGCCCGGCTGAAGCCGTGGGCGGCCTCGGCGTCCTCGGTGGATATGGTCAAGCCCAGCGCCCGCGCCTGCTTGCACAAGGCGTCGATGCCTTCGGCTCCCGCGGAGATCATGGGAAGCAAGGCCGTGCCGTTCCTGCCGAAGACCTGCATAGCCGTGGCGGCGCGGATCGCCGGGTCTTCGATCTGGGCCAGCCGGTCGGCAATGAGCTTGAACTGCTCATCCGGCGACAGGCCGTCCAGGTCCTTGATGGTCACGCCCAACATCCCCAAGGCTTCCTGCGCGGAGCTTGACCCCTTAGCCGCCTCGACGATGGTCTTTTGCATCTTGCGGATGCCGTTCTCAAAGGCTTCCGCCTCGACGCCGCACTGCGCGGCCGCGAAGGACAGTTCCGACAGGGCTTCGACGGTTATCCCCGTCCGTTCGCTGACATGCACCAGGTTGTCGCCCATGGAGGCGAACGCCTTGGCGCTGGCCACGAGCGGCGTAACCACGGCCGCGCCGACCTCGGCCATCTTCCGGCCCAGACCAGAGACGGCCGCGCCCCATGCCTTGAGCTTCCGCTCGGCGGACTTCAATCCGCGCACGAGCTTGCTGTCGTCGGCGAATAGCTCGACGAATGCGCGACCGGCCCGAATGCCGCCCGGGGACGCCACGATTTACTGCCCGCCCGCCGGCGGCGGGGTCGCCAGCAGCTTCTTGCGGCCCTTGATGCTGGTGTAGATCGACACGCCCACCAGCGCCAGAGCGCCGATTGCGCCGCCGGCCTGCGTCGCCAAGTCCTGCGACTCGGCCGCGGTGAATCCTAGCTTCGCCGCCAGAATCCACGCGATGCCGCGCGCGATGATCGGAATCAGCCACGAGATGACCTGCTTGTAGTCCATGACCCAAAGCCTCCAAATGAGTTTCGCAGCGGTGAGTCCGCTAAAGACCCACCGCAGCCAGGGCAACGCCCAGCGCCACCTTGAGCAGGGCCGCTTCCAGTTCCGCCGCGAAGTCGTAAAGTTTCCGCTCCTGCTCGATCATGCCGGCCAGGCGGTCGTTTTCGGCCTTGTCCGCGCCAATGAGGTCGTCGGCCGTCATCGAACCGTACAGCAGCCGCCGGGCCTCGACGAAGTTGCGGTTCATCCAGGCGGCGACGAAGCGGTTGGCGATGTCCTCGGTGAGCTTGCCGTCGCCCCAATACTTGCCCACAATGTCAAGGAACGGGGCGGCCTTGGGTTCCTTGGCCAGCACCTTTTCGCGGATGTCAGTCCAGGGGATCATGGCCTATTGCCCTCCCGCCGGATGGCTTGCCGGCTGCGTGCTTGGCCCCGAGCTTGTCGAGGGGGCGGTCTGCTTCTTCGCATCCGCCATCCAGTTCGGGGCGGCCAGGCCCAGATCGACCTTTTGCGACCAGAGCCGCCAGGACTCGTCCTGCGAGCGAATCCACGCCTGCTCCTGCGTCCGGTCCGTCTGGCCCTTGTCCATCAGCGCGACGAAGGCGCCCGAGCGGTTGGCCTTGTCGCGAATCCAGTCCTTCTGGTCCTGCGTAACGACCGTGCAGCCGGTCAGTCCGAGGATCACAAAGACCTCCGCGGCGAACATCAGTGCGCGTTTCATGGTTCCACGATTCCTTTCCGCCCCATATGGGGCGTTTGCCCCGGCGTAGCCCGTTGTGCGGGCGAAGCCGGGTCGACAAACACCATCTTCAAGATGTCGAAGTTCTTGCCCTTCACCACCGCCGCCCTTCGACTGCGCTCAGGGCTGTGCGGGTCGAAGTCGTCCGGCCGGAAGGCCCGCGAGCGCTTCGGGTCGCGATTGACGTTGGCCAGCATCGCCAGCAGCGACGAGGTATGCGCCCACGCCGCACGGCCGCGGGCCTCGGCCATCCAGACCAGTTCCCGCAGCGTCAGCGGACCCGGCTCTACGCCGACGATCCCGGCAAGCTCCCAGATGAGCCGCCAATGTCGTTCCCCTCGGCTTCGCTCGGGGCAAGCAGCGCGTCCTGCATCTGCCGTTCCAGTTCCGGGCTGTCCAGCCGGCCTTCCGCCGCCGCCAGCGCCATCGACTCCAACTTCCGCAGCTTCTCCAGCGCCTTGTGAAGGAGCCTGCGGCGGCCCTGCGGGAAAAAATCGCAGAGTTCCTCCAACAGGGCCGTCGTCGCCAGGTCGATGGCGTCGCCGGCCATGGAGCGGCCGAAGTCCTCGTCGCTAACGGCCTTGGCGTCGGCCTCGGGCTTGCAGACGGCGTAGATCACGTCGCACAGGAGCACCGGGTCGGATATGAGCCGTTCAAGCAGCTTGCCCTCGACCGCTTCCATCAGGTTGACGGACAGGAGCGACTTGACCCGCTTGATGGCGTCCACGTTCACCGTGACGGTCCACGTCCGGCCGGCGTTGTCGTTGAATGTCTTCATGCTTTCCTTTCAGACCGCCTTGGGGCCTATTCCACGCTCTGGTAGAGCACGCCGACATGCAGGGTGCACTCGGACGTGCTGCCGTTGCTGGCTTTGATTGTGGCCAGCGTCTTGTCGGCGAACGGGTTGTCAACGCCTTGGCCGGCCGCCCAAAACCACGATGCCGCGGCCGCCAGTTTGGCCGCCAGCACCGAGGCGGCGGTGTCGTCCCTGAAATCGACTGCGCCGATCTTGCTCAGACGGGCCGCGACGATTTCCGAGTCGTTGCCGATCCACTCGGTATTGATCTCGATCTGCCTGCCGACCACGACCGCCGTGTCCTCGGCGGGCAGGGCATCGCCCCCGGCGGGGGGGCTGTCATCGAACGTGACGGCGTTGGCGGAGGCCGTGTCGAGGGTGATTCCGCGCCGGCACTTCTGCTCGCCGCCGGCGGTCCAGTGCAGATCGACCACATCGCCCTGGACGAGGCCGTGCCCGGTCGCCAGCCCGTCAACGCCGGTGGCGCTGACAGCCCCGGCGACGCCGGCGGGCAGCTCGACCACATGGCTGATCTGGCCCTCGGCCGTCCGCGTGATGGTGGATGTGAAGCCGACTCCGCCGATCAGAATGGTGCTGGTAATCGTTCCCGTCTGCATTTTCGGTTCT
>Ga0209777_10008716_pt1 | contig 11056 bp, 11 predicted proteins | sample FrelakmetHBP12HB_FD_187147 | JGI IMG/M metagenome (GOLD analysis project Ga0209777, IMG submission 187147) | Freshwater lake sediment microbial communities from the University of Notre Dame, USA, for methane emissions studies -HBP12 HB (SPAdes)... | ecosystem: Environmental > Aquatic >...
CACCCTCATTCTCACCGCCGACGCCGATCGCGCCGTGGCGCTCGCGAATGCATGCGCGCGAGCGGACGTCCTCGCCGTCTCCGGTCTCGCCCGGGCCGAGCGGAGACTGAAGGCCGCGCCGCCAGCCCTGCTCTTCGTCGCCGCCGCCGACGCGCTCCAGTTGCTCAAGCGCTCGCAGCTCCGCTGCGCGGAGGTCCAGACGGTCGTGCTCGCCTGGCCCGAGCAGCTCGACGAGGAAGGGCGCGACGCGCTCGGTACGGTGATGGCGGAAATGCCGCGCGACTCGCAGCGGATGATCCTGACCGCCACCGCCGGTCCCGGGCTCGACGGGCTGCTGGAGCGCTACGCGTTCAAGGCCGTCACCTTCGGCTTCCCATCGGCGGACGCGCCGCAGCCGAACGGCCTGGGCCCGGCATCGTACGTCCTCGCGCGGGCGAGTCAGCTCGAAGCGATGCGCCGCAGGATCCTGGACGCGGTGGATCCGGAGCGCGACGAGGCGGTGGCGATCGCCCCGTGCCCGGCCAGCCGCGAGGAGGCGGAGGCGCTGCGCGGCGCACCGGCGGCCGCTCCCGCCGCCGTGCGCCTGATCTTCGTGGTGGAGCCGGTGCAGCTCGGATGGCTCCGCAGCCTCTTCTCCCCGCTGACCGCGCTCCGGCTCCCCACCTCCCTGACTTCCCTCGAGCACCGCGCCGAAGCGGTGCGCGCCCGGCTCGAGCGGACGCTGGAGTCGGAGAACCTCGACCGGGAGCTGTTCCTGATCGGCCCCCTCCTCGAGCGTTTCGACGCCGCCGAAGTGGCCGCTGCCGCCCTCCGGCTCGCGGGCACGGAGACCATCGCGCAGACGGCCGAACCGGCCGCCGGCCGGCCTCAGCCGGGGGCCGCAAGCGCTTCCGGGACAGGCGTTCCCAGCTGGACCCGGATCTGGGTGGGCGTCGGGAAGAAGGACAACATCCGGCCCGGGGACCTGCTCGGCGCCATCGTGGGCGAGACCGGGCTGGCGGCCGACCAGATCGGCAAGATCGAGGTCCGGGAGCTGTTCTGCCTGGTGGAGGTCCGCCCGGAGGTGGCCGAGCTGGTGATCAAGGCGCTGAACGGAACCACTCTCCGGGGTCGGCGCATCATCTCCAGGCTCGACCGGGGTCAGGGTTCGCACCGGTCCGGTCCCCCGCGAGGGGCGCCCCCCGTCCAGGCCTGAAAGCCGAGGCGCCACCCCGGGAAACCCGAAGTGGCGCCTCGTTTATCTCAGGACCCTACTTCTTGCGGCAGGCGTCCTTGAGGCCCTTGCCGGCGCGGAACACGGGGGCGATCGACGCCTTGATCGTGATCTCCTTGCCGGTACGGGGGTTACGGCCCTTGCGGGCGCCACGCTTGCGGGTCTCGAAGTTCCCGAAGCCGGTGATCTGAACCTTCGCGCCCTTCTTCAGCTCGGACGCGATCACGCCGTTCGTCGCGAACAGCGCCTCGACTGTGCGGCCGGCCTCGGCCTTCGACATCTTCGTCTTGGACGCCAGCGCACCTACGAGATCGGACTTGTTCACCGGGGTACTCCTCCACTGGGGGGTTCATGGAACAGGGGGCTGGGACGCCCCGAGATGCCCGGAAACCTAGGTATTTCCTTGCTTTTTCGCAATAGGCAATCTCGCGCTTGACCCGATTTCTCCCGCCTCTCATACTTCCCGCGGCCGATTCCCCACCCAGGACCCCGCCATGTTTCACGGCACCAAACCCGGTTGGATCGAAGTCATCAGCGGCGTGATGTTCAGCGGCAAGAGCGAGGAGCTCATCCGCCGCGTGCGCCGCGCGGTGATCGCTCGGAACAAGGTGCAGGTCTTCAAATCGCACCTCGACGAGCGTTACGCGGGGCTCTACAGCGTGAGCAGTCACGACGGCACGATCGTCGAAGCGGAGCCGATCAAGGAATCGCGCGAGATCATGGAGCATCTGCGCCCCGACACGGCCGTCGTCGCGGTGGACGAGGCGCAGTTCCTCGACGCCGGCATCGTCAACGTGGCGAACGCGCTCGCCGATCGCGGCGTGCGCGTGATCCTCGCGGGCACCGACATCGATTTCCGCGGCGAGCGCTTCGGCGCGATGCCGGAGCTGATGGTGGCGGCGGAGATCGTGGACAAGCTGTACGCGATCTGCGTCGTGTGCGGCGGCCCCGCGACGCGCAATCAGCGGCTGGTCAACGGGAAGCCGGCGCCGTACGACTCGCCGCAGATCATGGTGGGCGGGCGCGAGTCGTACGAGGCGCGGTGCCGCCACTGCCATCAAGTGCCGAAAAAAGATGAAGGCCAGGGCGACCTCCTCTAGGACGGCGTCTTCGTGCTGAGGGTCGCGCTCACCGGGAACGTCGCCGCCGGTAAGAGCACGGTGCTCGCGCTGTTCGAGCGCTGGGGCGCGGCGACGATCGACACCGACACGCTCGCGCGCGAGGCCGTGGTGCCGGGCTCGGCGGCGCTGGCCGCGCTGTTCCGGCGGTTCGGCGCCGATCTCGCGCGGCCGGACGGAACGCTCGATCGCGCCGTGCTCCGGCGGCGCGTGATGGGGAACGACGAGCAGCGCGCGGTGCTGAACGCGATCGTGCATCCCGAGGTGGAGCGCCTCCTCGCAGTGCGGATCGCCGACGCGGAGCGCCGCGGCGCCGGCATCGTGGTCTGCGACATCCCGCTGCTGTTCGAGGTGCTCGATCCCGCCGCGTGGGACGTGGTGGTCCTGGTGGACGCGCCGGAGGAGACGCGGCGCCGGCGGCTCATCGAGCTGAGGCGCTACACGCGCGAGGAGGCGGACGACGTCATCGGCGCGCAGCTGCCGAGCCGCCTCAAGCGGGTGCAGAGCGACATCGTGATCGACAACGACGGCCCCGCGGAGGCCCTCGAGGCGCGTGCGCGGAAGGCGTGGGCGGACCTGCAGGATGCGGCCCGCGCCGGCGGGACCGGACCGCACCGCTGAAGACGGCGCCGCGGCGCACCGCAGGCACGTCTTTCGCTTGACACCGGCTGGGGCCCCCGATAGCGTTGGGCCACCGCTACCAACCCTCGCGGACGAGTGGAGCCGCAATGTCGAAAATCCCGGAAGACAACGTCTACACTGAAGAACACGAGTACCTGCACGAGACCGATCAGAAGGGCGTCGTGACGATCGGGATCACCGACTACGCGCAGGGCGAGCTCGGCGACGTGGTGTACGTGGAACTGCCCGCCGTCGGGGCCAAGTTCGACAAGATGGAGCCCTTCGGCACGATCGAGGCGGTCAAGGCCGTTTCGGAGCTGTTCTGCCCGGTCGCCGGCGAGGTCGTGGAGGTCAACATCGCGATCGAAGGCGATCCGTCAGTGGTCAACAAGGATCCTTACGGCGCCGGTTGGATGATCAAGCTCAAGGTGCGCAAGCCCGCCGAGATGGAGGAGCTCCTCGGTCCGGCGGAATACGCCTCGCACATCGGCCAGTAAACCCCAGCGCCCCGGGTCCCGATCCGGGGCGCTGCACGTTCTCTCCCCACAGCCAGAATCCCATGTCCTACGTGCCCCATAGCCAATCCGACGTCCGCGAGATGCTGAAGACCATCGGCATCGCGTCTCCGGACGAACTGTTCGCCGCCATCCCGGCGGCGCTGCGGCTCAAGAAGCCCCTGGCGATCCCCGACGCGCTGTCCGAGTGGGACACCGTGCGCACGGTGAGCGCGATCGCGGGCGAGGACCCGCCGCTGGTCTGCTTCGCCGGCGGCGGCCTCTATGACCACTGGGTCCCCGCGATCGTGGACCACGTGCTGCGGCGCTCCGAGTTCTACACGGCGTACACGCCGTACCAGCCCGAGGTCTCGCAGGGGACGCTGCAGGTCATCTACGAGTTCCAGACGATGATGTGCGAGCTGTCGGGGATGGACGTGGCGAACGCCTCGATGTACGACGGCGCCAGCGCCTGCGCGGAGGCGGCGATCCTGGCCGGCGGCGTGAAGAAGGACCGGCACACGGTCGTGATGGCGCACACCGTGCACCCCCACTTCCGCGCCGTCACGCAGACCTATCTCGGCGCGACTGGGCGCACGATCGCCGTCGCGCCGCGCCGGAGCGACGGCACGCTCGACCTCGCGGCGGCCGGCAAGCTGCTCGGCCAGGCGTCCTGCCTGGTCGTGCAGCAGCCCAACTTCCTCGGCGTGATCGAGGATCTCGAGGCGTGCGCGGCGGCGGCCCACGCGGCCGGAGCGCTCCTGGTGGTCGCGTTCAATCCGGTCGCGGTCGCGGCGCTCAAGAGTCCGGGCTCCTGCGGCGCCGACGTCGCCGTCGCCGAGGGCCAGCCGCTCGGCATCCCGATGAGCTTCGGCGGCCCGGTGCTCGGCATCTTCGCCGCGAAGAACGAGTACATCCGGCACATGCCGGGCCGCATCGCCGGCGTCGCCCAGGACCACGAGGGCCGACGCGGCTTCGTCCTGACGCTCCAGACCCGTGAGCAGCACATCCGCCGCGAGAAGGCGACGAGCAACATCTGCACGAACCAGGGGCTGCTCGCGCTGGCGGCCACGGTCTACCTCGCCACGGTCGGCGTCGAGGGGCTGAAGGGCGTGGCCGAGGCGGCGTGCGTGAACGCGCACGCGGCGTTCGACGCGGTCACGAAGATCAAGGGCTACGCCCCGCTCTGCCCCGGGGGCGAGTTCTTCCACGAGTTCGCCGTGAAGACGCCCAAGCCTGCGGCGGAGATCGTACACGGCGCGGTCGCGAAAGGCGTGCTGGCGGGCGTCGCGCTCGACCGGTTCGCCTTCCCGATGGACGATCCCAATACGCTGCTCATCGCCGTCACGGAGAAGCGCACGGCCGACGACGTGGACCGGTTGGTGGAAGTCCTGACGAAGGCCTGAGCGGGGGGCTCCGATGCCCAAACTGACCTGGCACGGCCACGCCTGCTTCGTCCTGGAGCACGCAGGGAAGCGGATCATCTTCGACCCCTACCTGACCGGCAATCCCAAGGCCGACGTTGCGGCCGCGAAGCTGCCGCCGCTGGACGGCATCCTGCTCACGCACGGACACGCCGACCACCTCGGGGACGCGGTGCCGCTGGCGAAGCGGTTCCAGGCGACAATCGTGGCGCCGTACGAGCTGGCGCTGTACTGCCAGGAGCAGGGCGCGCCGCACGTGCACCCGATGCACATTGGCGGCGCGCACGACTTCCCCTTCGGCAGGGTCAAGATGGTGGTCGCCATCCACGGCGGGCAGGTGGAGGCTGAGGGCGGCGAGCGGTTCACCACGTTCCCCTGCGGCTACCTCGTCACGATGGGCGGCAAGACGGTCTACCACGCCGGCGACACCGCACTGACGATGGACATGCAGCTGCTCGAGGGACGGGTGGACGTCATGCTCGTCCCGATCGGTGACAACTTCACGATGGGGATCGAGGACGCGGCCCGCGCGGTCGCGTTCGTCAAGCCTGCCGTCGCGATCCCGATGCACTGGGACACCTTCCCGGACATCGAGACGGACCCGCAGGCGTTCCAGCAGGCCGTGGGGAAAGAGGCCACGGTGGTCGTGCTTCAGCCCGGCAACACCTACGACTTCTAGAGGATGCCCATGCAGCCCTTCCCGTTCCTGCCCCGGCCGACCCCGCTGATCTTCGAGCGCTCCAAGCCCGGCCGCGGCGGCACGAAGGTCCCGAAGCCGATCACGACGAAGCGCCTCGCCGACTGCGTGAAGCCGGCCGCGCTCCGGAAGAACCCTCCGCACCTGCCTGAAGTGCCGGAGTTCGAGGTGATGCGGCACTACGTCGAGCTGTCGCTCAAGAACCATCACGTGGACCGCGCGCTCTACCCGCTGGGCTCGTGCACCATGAAGTACAACCCCAAGGTGAACGAGGACATGGCGCGGCTCCCGGGCTTCGCCGCGCTGCACCCGTTCGCGCCCGACGTCGCGTGCCAGGGCGCGCTCAAGCTGATCTACACGCTGGGCGAGTGGCTCAAGGAGATCAGCGGGATGGACGCGATCACGCTCCAGCCCGCCGCCGGCGCGCAGGGGGAGATGGCCGGCATCTTCCTGATCGCGGCGTACCACCGCGCCCGCGGCGACGCCGCGCGCAAGACGGTGATCATCCCCGACAGCGCGCACGGCACCAACCCGGCGACGGCGGCGCTGGCGGGCTTCGTCGTGAAGGCGATCAAGTCCGACGAACGCGGCCAGATGGACCTCGCGACCCTCAAGGCGGCGCTGGGTCCCGACACCGCGGCGCTGATGCTCACGCTTCCCAACACCGTCGGGCGGTTCGAGACCGAGGTGAAGGAGATCGCGAAGCTGGTGCACGACGCCGGCGCGCTGCTCTACGTGGACGGTGCGAACATGAACGCCCTGATGGGCGTCGTGCGGCCCGGCGACTGCGGGGCCGACGCGATGCACTTCAACCTCCACAAGACCTTCTCGACCCCGCACGGCGGCGGCGGCCCCGGCTCCGGCCCGGTCGCGGTGAAGCAGCACCTCGAGCCGTTCCTCCCGGTGCCGCTGGTGGTCCGGACCGCGGACCGCTACTACCGCGAGTGGGACCGGCCACAGAGCATCGGGAAGCTGCACGGCTACCTCGGCAACTTCGGGATGCACGTGCGGGCCTACACCTACATCTCGATGCTCGGCCGCGAGGGGATCGCCGAAACGTCCACGGCCGCCGTGCTGAACGCGAACTACCTCGCCGCCCGCATCGAGGCGAAGTACCCGATGCCGTACGGCCGCGGGCTGCACGAGTGCGTGGCGACCGGCACCCCGTTCAAGGACAAGTACGGCGTCAAGACGCTCGACATCGCCAAGCGCCTCCTCGACTTCGGCTTCCACGCGCCGACGATCTACTTCCCGTTGATCGTCCACGAGGCGCTGATGATCGAGCCGACGGAGACGGCGACCAAGGACGAGCTGGACGTCTTCGCCGACACGATGCTTCAGATCGCCGATGAGGCGGAGAAGACGCCGGAGCTGGTGACCGGCGCGCCGCACGCCACGCCGGTGAGCCGCTTCGACGAGGCCGCGGCCGCGCGGAGCCCGAACGTCCGGTTCACTTTCGACAACTAGGAGCGCGCCGATCAGGCCGTCCACGCTCCTGTTCCTCGCGGCGGTGGCCGTCTCGGCCGCCTGCGCGATCGTCGCAGCGCACCGGGGCGACCGACCCGGTTTCTACTTCTTCAAGCCGCTGACCACCGTCATCATCCTCATCGGCGCCGCCTGGCTCATCCGGCCGGCGCCATCGCTGTACCGCACGCTCATCGTCGTCGGGCTGGGGTGCTCCCTCGGCGGCGACATCCTGCTCATGCTCCCGGGCGACCGGATGGCATCCGGCGTCGCGGCCTTCCTCCTGACCCACCTCTCCTATCTCGGCGCCTTCTCGCTCGCCAATCCGGTCGCGAGCACACAGTTCGTGTGGCTGCTGCCGTTCGTCGTCTTCTGCGGCGCGATCCTGGCGGATCGCTGGGGAGCGCTGGGCAAGTTGAAGGTGCCGCTCGTGATCTACACGGCCGTGATCTGCACGATGGCGTGGCGCGCCGCGATGCGCGGCCAGGCGATCGTCATTCCGCGGCAGACCTTCCTGCTCGGCGCCGTCGGCGCCTGCCTCTTCGTCGTGTCCGACGCGATCCTGGTCCTGCGGCGCTTCGGCCGCCCGGTTCCCGGCGCGCAGTCCTTCGAGCTGGGGACGTACTGGATCGCGCAGTTCCTCATTGCCATGTCGGTGCGCGGGACAATTGCCTGAATCGCCGTCGGGCCGCTCTTCCCGCCTGGCCCACCGTTTGCTAGTCTTCTCCCCGCCTGCACGCGTGCCAGCGACCTGAACGTCAGGGGAGTCCTGTGCCTTCCAAGTCGAAGCGAGTCAAGAAGATGGCGCCGCGCCGCACGGCGGCCTTCAAGCTCACCTACGCCACGATGTTCGACCCGCCGGAGGCGTTGCACGAGCGCTTCGAGAGCGCGCTCGCCCAGATCAAGGCGCGGCTCGGGCGCGAGCACATGCTCCTGATCGGCGGCGGCGAGCGCCGGGCCTCCGAGCAGTTCGAGGACCGGAGCCCCATCAACACCGACTGGCTGCTCGGCAAGTTCCAGAAAGGGACTGCGGACGACGCGAAGGCCGCGATCGCCGCGGCACGCGCGGCCTTCCCGATCTGGAGCGCCCTGCCCTGGCAGAAGCGCGTGCAGTACCTGCGCAAGGCGTCGCAGATCATCAACGAGCGCGTGTTCGAATTCGCGGCCATCGATTCGCTCGAGGTGGGGAAGAACCGGATGGAGGCGCTGGCCGACGTGCAGGAGACGGCCGACCTCGTCGCCTACTACTGCGACCAGGTGGAGAAGCACAACGGCTACGTCGTGCCGATGGGCCGCGACCCGCTCAAGGGCTTCAAGGCGACGAACACCAGCCTGCTGGTGCCGTACGGCGTCTGGGTCGTGATCTCCCCGTGGAACTTCCCGATCGCGCTGATGGGGGGACCGTCGGGAGCAGCGCTCGTCGCCGGGAACACGCTGGTGATGAAGCCGGCGACGGACACGCCGTGGGTCGGCTGCTTCCTCGCGCGCTGCTTCCTCGACGCGGGGCTGCCCAGGGGCGTCGTGAACTTCGTCACGGGCCCCGGGAGCACGCTGGGCGAGGAGTTGATCACGAACCCGGGCGTGGACGGGATCACCTTCACGGGCTCGTACGACGTCGGGATGCACATCTACCGCGCTTTCGCCGCCGCGAAGGCACCGCGCCCCTGCATCGCGGAGATGGGCGGGAAGAACGCGGTGATCGTCTCGCGGCACGCCGACGTCGACGCGGCCGCGCTGGGATGCTACCGCTCCGCCTTCGGCCTCCAGGGCCAGAAGTGCTCCGCGGCTTCGCGCATCTTCGTGGAGACTCCGGTCAAGGAGGCGTTCCTGAAGAAGATGCTGGAGCTGCTGGACCGCACGAACATCGGTGATCCGACGCAGCGCGAGAACTGGCTCGGCCCGGTCGCGAACGCGGCGGGGGCGAAGAGCTACGACGGCTACGTCGAGGACCTCAAGAAGTCGGGCCGGATCCTGTTCGGCGGCCGGCGCCTGACGACGGGTGCGCTGGCCAAGGGGTTCTTCTGCGCCCCCACGCTGGTGGACGACGTGCCGGAGAGCCACCGGCTCTGGAAGGAAGAGATGTTCCTGCCGATCACGATGGTCGCCGGCGTGGACTCGCTCGAGGACGGGATGCGGCGGGCCAACGACGCCGACTACGGGCTGACGGCGGGCTTCTACGGCACGAAGAAGGAAGCGCAGTGGTTCTTCGAACACATCGAGGCGGGGACGGTGTACGCCAACCGGCCGCAGGGCGCGACGACGGGAGCGTGGCCGGGGCTCCAGCCGTTCGGCGGGTGGAAGGGGTCCGGGTCCACGGGGAAGTCGGCCGGCGGGCTGTACTACGTCCAGCAGTACATGAAGGAGCAGAGCAGGACATTGATTGAGTGAGAAGCGAGGCGTCCCTCTCGTCTCACCGGTCCTTCTCACGCCCTTCCCTCCTCACGTCTCATCGGCAAGGAGATTCGTGCCGTCAGACTGGCTCGTTCTCATTGACTCCCCGCAGTCGGGCGCCTGGAACATGTCCCTCGATTCCGCCCTCCTCCGGGCGGCGGAGGAGGACGGCCTCTGCGCGCTCCGGCTCTACAGCTGGGACCCGCCGACGCTCTCGTTCGGACGCAACGAGCCGGCGCTCAGGCGCTACGACCGGAACGCCATCGCGGCGCGGGCGCTCGCCGTAGTGCGGCGCCCGACCGGTGGGCGCGCGGTCTGGCACGACCGCGAGGTCACCTACGCCGTCGCCGCTCCCGCCGCCGTCTTCGGTTCGCTGCGCGCGAGCTACCACGAGATCCACGCGATGCTGGCGCAGGCGCTCACGACCCTCGGCGCGCGCGTGCTGCTCGCGGCGGACCGCCCGGCGGCCGGCGTCGGCGCGGGGGCGTGCTTCGCCAGCGCCGCCGGGGGCGAAGTGATGGCGGCGACCGGCGGGAAGGTCGTCGGTAGCGCGCAGGTGCGAGGCGACGGCGCCTTCCTCCAGCACGGCTCGGTGCTGCTGGCCGCCGAGCAGGGGGTGGTCGCGACGGTGACGCGCGGCGAGGCTGACGCGCCGTCGGCCACGGGACTGGTGGATCTGCTGCCGCCCAACCGCGCGACCTGGGCGGCGGTGAGCGCCGCGATCCACGAGGCGGCGAAGCGGCGCTGGGGGGTGCCGGCCGCGCCCGGCGAGGTGCCGGCGAAGGTGCGCGCGTGCGCCGGCGAGCTGCTCCCCCATTTCTCCGACGCCGCCTGGACCTGGCGGCGGTAAGACGAGCTAGGCGGCCGCGCCCCCGACCTGGTTCGCCAGGTAGTTCGGCAGCCCCATCTGCGCGATCTGGTCACGCTGGGCCTCGGCCCAGTCCACATGCCCCTCTTCCATCTTCAGGATCTTCGTCAGGAGGTCCACCGTGGACTGGTCCGCCGCTTCGCGCGCGACGCGGACCCCGGCGTTGTAGGCCTTGATCGCTCCCACTTCGTCTTCCTGGTCCGTGCCGATGATCGCCGGCACATCCTTGCCGATCCGGATCGGATGCAGCTTGGAGACGACCGGCGTTCCTTCCAGGAAGAGGATCCGCTGGATGAGCCATTCGGCGTGGTGCATCTCGTCCACGGCCTGGCCCTCGATCGCCTTATGGAGCTTCTCGTAGCCCCAGTTGTCGCACATCTCCGAGTGGACCATGTACTGGCTGATGGCCGTGAGCTCATCCGCCAGGAGTTCGTTCAGCACTGTCAGCACCTTCTTGTCGCCCTTCATCTCGGCCTCCGGTCCTCAGCTGGTTGCAGGGGCGCACGTCGCGCCGCATGTGGATGTGGCATCCGCATGACGACAGCGCAAACCGCGCGCCGCCGCAGAGGGGACGGAAGACGTCGGAATTACGATCCCGGTCGCTCGCCGCGAGCGGTCGGCCGGCGCGACCACATCACCGCCGGTCCGCGCTCACGGGCTAGCCGTGCCGCCGCGCGCCATCCGGAAGTTCAGCGGCAGCTGTACACGCACCCGCACGGCGCGGCCGTCGAGCCGGGCGGGACGGAAGATGGAAACGAGATCGGAA
>Ga0209777_10008717_pt1 | contig 11055 bp, 7 predicted proteins | sample FrelakmetHBP12HB_FD_187147 | JGI IMG/M metagenome (GOLD analysis project Ga0209777, IMG submission 187147) | Freshwater lake sediment microbial communities from the University of Notre Dame, USA, for methane emissions studies -HBP12 HB (SPAdes)... | ecosystem: Environmental > Aquatic >...
CGCATCTCCCGAAGAAAACTTCAGCCCAGCTGAAGTAGCTATCTGCTGACCGAAATTTCTGGATAAACTAATAATTTTTATTCTAGAATTTTGAAGGCATAATTTTCTGAGCAATCCAATGGTATTGTCTGGACTACTATCGTTTACAAAGATGACTTCATATTCAAACGGGAATTTTGACAGAGTGGCTTGTAAACGCTCAACCAGAGGCACGATATTAGCTTCAGATTTGTAAGTCGGAATTACTACGCTTAATAATTTTATCATATTGTCCCTCTTCTCCTTCTCCATAAAAACTCCTCACTTTAAAGCTCTTTCAGAAATACTTTTGAATATTCAGCAAGGCAATCTTTCCAATCACGCATAAACATCATATTCATAGTTATTAATTTAAGATTTACCAGTTTTTCAAAATGCGGCCTAGGCGCAAAGTATTCTTTTTTAAAGAAATCGGAATCAACAATCTCAATTTTGATCTTTTTTTCTAAACCAAGGCATTTTATAAATTCTACTGCTACTTCATATCTGCTTGCGCTACCGGGACAAACCATGTTGTACAGACCAAAAAAATCTGACTCTATCAACTTAAACATAGAATTCGCAAAATCAACCGTATAGGTCGGAGTACCCAATTTATCGTTAACCACATAAAGTTTCTTATTTCCATTTTTTATTTGCCTAAAAATCTTATTAATGAACTTTTTGTCTTTCTTTACTCCACCACCCATCATCCACCCTGCCCTAAAGACAAAAAACTTATCGCACATCTGCCTAGTAATAAACTCACCGTAATGTTTTGATTTACCATAAATACTTAAAGGATTAGGGGTATCAAAATCGTTGTAAAACTCTTTTTGACCATCAAAGATTCCAGCAGTAGATATAAAAACAACCGGTATATTAATTTTTTTAGCCAATAAACACACATTTTCCTGACCAAAGCCGTTAGTCAAATAAGCGTCATCAGGATTATTTTCACAGTATTCAAGACTAGTTAAGGCCGCTAGATTAATCAAAAGGTTAGGCTTAAACTTCAAGCTGGTTTTCTGCAATTGACTCCATTGTCTTACGTCAAGATAACTCAACCAAGGTTCATTTAAATCAATATCTGTGGCCAAAACTCTGCAAACATTATTAAAGCGGTTATAAACCGCCTCTCCCAACATCCCTCCACATCCTAAAATCATAACTTTAGTTTTCTTGCTCAGCTTCATATTATCTCCTTATCAAATTCATAATCTAACCTTATTCATATTTCGGATGCGATCTCATAGATTTAGCCCGATTCACTATAGAATAATAAATTGAATCTTCTTCGTTATATGTTGGAAAGATTACTGATACTTTTACTGTGCCACATTTAATAAAATTAAATAATTTAATACCGTTTGTTATGAAAAATCATATTTATTCTTTTTGATTGCGAGATAAAAAAAGCGGCAAAAATTATCAAAAAAGGCATTATAGGAAGACTGTATCTCGTCGCGGCAAATAAAAATGCATATATTATATTATTATAAAATATCATAACTAAAAATGGCAAAACAATAATTCCTTTTTTTGCCGCAATAAAAATGCCCAAAAAACCTAATAAAATTAAAGGGAGCTGGATAATTATGCTTACGAGACTTGAAAATCTCATCCATTGCATTGGATACCAACTTGGTCTCCAATCAACAGTAGTAAAATACCAGAACTTAATCACTTTTTTTAATACACCTTTAATAAAATTTACGGGGTTCTTGGCTATATAATCAAATGTTATTTTATATAGATATTTGTCAATCTCATATTCTGTAAAATTAAATTCTTTTTCCATGCGCATAGCCTCTAAATTAAGCCCTACAGAAGCATTCGTATAAGACATAAGATTGTGGTTTTTGTCATATAATTCAATATTCCCCTGAAAAAAGACCTGCCCACCTAAAGTCGCTACAGGGATGAAGTGCTTAGAAACAATATAATTTCTAACTGTCCATGGCACGACAACAAATATTGAACTGATAAGGAAAATAAAAAAATTCCGAAAAAAAGGCTTCGTTTTGTATCTATAGAAAAAAAAGAGCGCAAAGAAAGCTATTACAGGAAAAACTATCATTACAGCTTTGGTAAGAATCATCCAACCCAGGATTATTCCGGAGATTACTGCAAATTTTACGCGTGGATTTATAAATAAATCTATAAAAAAATAAATAAATACTACCATTGATAATGTATAAAGTGATTCTGTGAAATAACGTGATACAAAAAAAATAGGAATAGGATATACTGCGTAAATAAAAGACGCAATGATACCGGATTTAATATCGATAATTTTTTTTGTTAATAAAAATATCATTATGCAAGTAAGGCTATCAAGGAAAGACTGAATTACCCATACAGGCCAGTCCCTTACCCCAAACAACCAGTAACACAACATAAGAAAAAATGGGTATCCTGGCGGCCTCTTGACAGTAGCTTCTTGACCGCGTTCAAACGTATATCCATATCCAGAAATAAAATTTTTGGCAATACTGTCAAAACCGTCCTTAAGATCCCATCTAAACTTATCCACTACAAGAGGATGAACCGTAAAAGCATAAATCAACCTCAAAGAAAACGCTAACATAAAAATCGCAATTAGAATCAATACTATTTTTTTCCCCATAACCTAGTTCCTTTGTTTATGGCAATGATCTAGTGTGATCTATTATGCTTTCTTCGACCTTGTTCATATTTACAAGTATCGCCAGAAATATCCATAAATAAGCCCCCATTGGAATAGCCTCCACCGAAGAATTAGAAGTACTTACAATCAAAGTTGCAATTATATAAGCAATAATCAGTAAAGACGTATTTTTACAAAAAGCATCTTTCAGTTTTCCCTTTATTCGCCAACCCCTGAATAATGCTATAAGAAAAGGAAGAAAGAATAACCCAACCCCCACTAATCCTAATTCAAGTAACATTATAAGTAAAAGGCTATCGGCTCTAAATGAATTTTTTATACTTGAAGTTAACCCTAACCTTTTCAACGTAATATCAGTTTCAAGACCGCTCATGGAACCGAGACCACTACCAAAAATGGGGTGCTCTAAAAATATATTAATACTTCTCTGCCAATCTCTAATTCTCCCTGATAATGTCGTAACCGAAGAACTAAAATCAAGCGAATTCTTTATTCTCTTAATAAGGATGTCGTTAGAAATTTTATTAAATACATAAAAAACTAAACAAAATATCAACAAAAGCAAAAATATCCGTCCAAACTTCTTTTTTTTTCCTGAAAAAACTGAAAATATCACTGCGATAATGCTCAAACAAAATAAGTAAGAAAGATTAAAAGTATGGAATAATATAAAAAGCATCATCGTAGTCGAAATAACAAGATAAAATTTGACTTTATAATTATATCTTTCCGCCAAGAACAAAGAAATATTTATAGTAATCGCTAGAACCATATACTGGGAAAGAAAGACAAAATTTTTGAACGTTGATGGAAGGCGAAAAAAATTTTTACCTGTAACGGCATCGTAATAAATACCGGAAATAGAATCCTGCAAGCCGGCGTATTTTGACATATCAGGAATCAACATATCTAACCCTGCAATTTTTTGCATAAACCCATATAACGCAACAAAAGTACCTAAGATTGAAGTAACCCAAAAAAGAATCAATATCTGTTTGTGGTTTCTGGTTAATTTTGCGGTTATAAAAAAAAGCGGTATGCCAACTATATAATGCCGTAATTTGAATATACCGCCTAAAAAATTTGTCTGATTTGGATTAAAAAGCTCTATTACTAAATACATAAAAAATATAAGAATTGCTAGCTCCAAAAAAGTAAATTGAATCCTAAATTTAGCCCCTTTCGCTAATAATACAATTAATCCAATAGCATAGACATAGATAAATAAAAGGCCATATATCCAACCAAATGGCAGCATGAATATTCTTTCTAATGACCCAGAGAAAACTCCCAAAGCTAATATCGAAATGATGACATACCAGATACGTTCTATATTCTTCGATATATTTATAAAACTTATCGCAAAAAAACTAAATGCCCCTACACACAATAAGACATAAACAGGATATAGCGCTATGAAACTTGCGACTAATAATACTAAAAAATAAATCGCAGAAAAATATTTTACTCTGTTAGTTAAAAAAGTAGTGGCTGTTCTATTTTTCATTGGTAACTGAATCGAAAACCTCCTCAAGGCTTCTGGCGCTCTTATCCCAACTATAGTTCATCCTAGCATATTCGGCGCAAACACTTCTTAATGACTCAAGATTATTCCGGTTATTGCACATCTTAATCATTAACCTGGCCATGGCTTCAGTGCTAACATCATCAAATAAAAATCCCGGATCTAACTTCCCTAACATTTCTTTGGTATTTCCAATTGGCGTTCCCAGAACAGGTGTTCCGCAAGCCAGCGCCTCCAATGTAACTAAACCGAATCCTTCTAATTCTTTCGTAGGGATCACAAAGATATCGGCTGCCTGGTAGTACAAAGGAATTATATCCTCCTCTACAGAGCCGATTAGCTTAACATGACTGTCTAAGCCCAAAGAAGCAATTAACTTCGATAATCTCGGCTTTAATTTGCCTTCTCCTATAATAAATAAAACAGCATCCCTATGTACTTTTATTACCTCTGGTATTGTCATGATGAAGTTTTCTAAACCCATCCGGCATACAAGGCGCCTCACTGTCAGGAATAAAAATTTATTTTCCGGCAGGTTAAGCTTTCGCCTAGTCGCCACACGGTCCAAGGAAGGACAAAATTTATTAAAATCAACTCCGCCGGCAATCACTGAAATAGAGTCGTTAGGAATCCCGGCTGCCCGACGATATAGCATTTTAAGTTGTTCCCTGCTGAAATTACTCAAAACGACTATCCTATCTGCCTTTCCCAGAAAATACCACTCTTCAAGTATCTTAATAACCGAAGATGATACTTTCAGAATTAATTTATAAAAATAATTGCTAGTCTTTTCTTTATTTTCCACCACTAACTCCTGATGCGCCGGAGAATAAAAATGAGACACTATCGGAATTCTTTGTTTCTTTGAAGCTATAATAATTCCGACTGCAGCGAAAAGATCATGTGCATATATAATATCAAAGGTTATTTTATGCTTTAACCTTCTATACACCCTACCAACGTTAATAACAAAGAACAAATCCTGTATTATCCCCCTTGAAACAGGGGGTATAGAGCACCTATATATATGCATACCTTCAATTATTTCATAATCTGGCAGGGTCCTTTTTATTTTTTTTGTAAGAATATATACACTGTGACCACTAGCTGCTAATCTTTTTCCGATTTCGTAAACAACTTTATTGCTTCCTCCGAAACTATCGGGATAAAAAAATGACGTTACAACAAGTATTGTTTTATTTGATTTCATATCTATTTGTATACCGCACGTCCTTCAAAATGAATACTTTATAATCAAACCTTCGAAGAGAGGCACTCACTAAAAAAATCTTCTATATTCGTAACAGATCTATTTAGAACAAATCTTTTTTTGACATCATCAACAGCATTGCTTGAAATCTTTCTGTACAATTCTTTATTCCGTAACAATTGAATAATAATTCTACTTAATACTTCAAAATCTTCTTTTGGGAATAAAAAGCCCGTTTCCCCATGAGTTATTATCTCCCTAACACCGCCTATGTCTGTAGCAATTGTTGGTAATCCAGCCGCCATGGCCTCTATTATAGCTATACCGAAAGGCTCATTTCGCAGGGTAGGATAGACAAAAATGTCGTATGCATGAAACATCTTAGCAATTTCTTTGTTCGTTTTAAAATCATTAATTTTAATATCATCTTGTAAGTCCAATGACTTAATTAAACCGCGTAGTGCGTTTAAGTAATTAGAATCACCTTTCCCAAAAATATCGAGCTTAAAATCAAAATCTCTTATTTCTCTCTCCACTTCGACCAAGGCTTGTATAAGAACATCCAGACCTTTTTCTTTAACTATTTGACCGCAGTACAAAAACTTAATTTTATCAGAAAAAACTTGATCTAAATTTTTGCACTGATAATTTTCGAGTGATAAACCATGATATATTCTTACTATCCTATTATGATTATATCCTGAACTGACAAATGCTTGTTTGACATTTTCGCTCATTGCAATAAAGTATATTTTATTAAAAAGTTTATGGCAATTTAGAAAAATTACCTTACGAAACCATCTCATAAATTTTTTTGAGCCTTCTGGTCTTAAACTAAAATTTCTAGCTAATTCATAATCCATTAAATGAAATATTACTGTATTATGAAACTTAGTTGTAATATATACAACGGTAAACATGCCTATCCCAGTTATATTCCAAACATATATTATTTCTGGTAGAAAGCTTAAAATATACTGTTTCATAATCCTGTAATTCTTCCATGAAAAATACTGACTTTTCAATATATTAGAAATATATTTTAAGCACGAAGCTGATTCTGGATAATAATTTAAAATTCTTAATACTTTAGGTCCTGCGTTAGTCTCGTTATCATTATCTAAACTTTCCAGACAGTAAGCGGTCAACACTAATACCTCGTGCCCGCGCTGAGATAGTTCTCTTGCTACATTTGCACAGGCAATCTCATATCCTCCCCTAGCATTGGGTGGGTATAAGTTCGAAATAACTAATATTCTCATTATTACGATTTAGTAAAAATTATTTTTATTAACTTAAAATCATTTCTTGAAAAACCTCTGACGAAGAAAAATACGGCGAAATAAAATACTACACTACTCGAAATCAAAATGGCTGTATTCGAAATTCGACAAAAGTATAGATATAGAACCAATAATAAACTTGCAAAAATAGTTTTTTTAGTTGCTCTTATCAGCGAAATCCTAAATATATTCTGAGATACATATTCATAAATAAGCCAAGTAACTACGAGGCTTGTACTAACACTCACAATAGCAGCACCAATTAAACCATATTTAGGTATTATAAGAATATTAAGTGTTATATTTAAAATTAATCCAACCCCGGAGAATAAAGCATACATATTGCTTTTTTTTGAAGAGATGAGAAGGTAAGCAAAATTATTCCCTAAATAAGTAATGACGATAATCCATATCAAAATCCTTAAAGTATTTACTGATAAGATAAATCTTTCCCCGTACAAATAATTAATAATCTTCCCGGCTAAAAAACAGACAATAATTGCAATAGGAAACACAATAATAGATATATACTTACAGACTTTTTCGGTTACCAGCTTTAAAGAATCAAAAGAGTTTTTATAAAGACTAGAAATCGCCGGGAAAATTGAGCCGTAGAAAGCAACCGAAAAGAAAAGAAATATATTTACCAACTTGTTGGCAGCATTATATGCTCCAACTTGAGCATCACCATGTATCTTCGAAAGCATTATGGTATCTACTTTGGAATACATAAGATAAAAGATAGAACCGAGTCCAAAAGGTATTGAGCTTCGTAGTAAATTTATCCAAGTAACAAAATCCATAATTATTTTAGGGAAAAAGAATTTCTTCCAGCAAATTACAATAACATAAACTAAAAAAAAGATATTGCTAATACAATAAGCAAAAGCTAAATCTACAATGTTTCCTCGTTTGCTAAAAATAATGTAAAATCCCAATAAGATATTAATTAAGCCTGCTATTGTAGTACCTACTGCTTCATATTGCATTTTTTCAAAAGCTCTAAACATGAATAAAAATGATTGAACGATGGAATATATAATAATAGAAATTCCAAAGACATAGACAGTCATCTTGGTTTCCATCGGATAGGCCATGATATTTATGATGGTAAAAATAATCCCAAAAAATAATATCGATGCTATGGTCTGTATGCCTAATACATTGGCCAAAATTTTATCGGCGATTTCCCTTCTTCCTGATACTTCTTTGACAATTAATGTATCCAGACCCAAAAGCATTATAGAACTAAACATTTGGACAAAAGTAAGAGCAAAAGAAAACCTTCCATATCCAATAGTCCCTAAGTATCTTACCAAATAAATGGTATAGATAAATTGAACGAAAAAATTTATCGCTTGCATTACTAATAAAGTAAGTAAGTTTACGGCAATCCTTCGAGGTAAAAGATATTTAATCATGATAAACCTATTAAAACCTTGAAATATGTCTTAATCTTTCTCCCGACTTCCTTAATTTCTCTGGGATGATTAAACAACTTCGCTGTAACCTTAATTATTCTGTCCCATAAGAAAAATGGATCGTGGACTTTGCTTAAATTAAATTTTATCATGGCCTTCTTTTGGAGCTGCATTAAATCCTGGGTCGATAATTCAATAGTTTCGATATTAGACCTGTTAAGCAATAAATCTTCGATTCGAAAGCCAACTTTGAATATTGATCTTTCTTCACAGGTTTTCCATAGTGTTGTTCCAGGGTAAGGCGTTATGATATTAAACTGCGCTTCATTCAGCTTTAGATTTGCAGCAAAGTCAATTGTTCTCTCTATCTGTTCTTTAGTTTCACCAGGTACTCCTAAGACAAAAAGCCCTCTCACTTTAATTCCTTGTTTTTTCATATCATTGACTAAATATTTAATCCTGTTCAGTTTAAGCGGTTTTTTTATTAATTTATCTAAAACATCTTGATCACCAGACTCTATTCCCAAACTTAAATAATAACATCCACTTTTTTTCATCTTGGGTATAAGAGCCTTATCAATAGACCATAATGCGATCCCGTTAGGAACAGCCCAATATATATTCCACTTTTTTTCTATTATCCCGTTAAAAATTTTTTCCGCTCGATTTTTATCGAAAGTTAAATTATCATCTTCGAAATGTATCTCTTTTATTCCATATTTCATTACTAACTCCTCGACCTCTCTAAGAACATTCTCACTAGAACGCCCTCTATATCCTTTTCCCCATACTGCATGAATTGAACAAAAAATACAATTTGCAGGGCATCCTCTTGAAGTAATCATTATTGTATGAGGAGTCCTTTTTGTAAAACCGTGCTGTCTTTCTATGGCAAAATACTTATCCATTGGTAACAAATGCCTTGCCGGAAACGGAATAGAATCTAAGTCCTTTATGAATTTTGTCTTGCGATTTACAATCAACTTCCCGGTTTTATCTCTATACACCAGCCCATCTATATTAAAAGGTTCCTTTCCATCTTCAATATGCCTTAATAAACAAGGAAATGTCTCCTCTCCTTCACCAAGAATAACAAAATCCACATTTTTATCTGCCATTACCATTTCAGGAACACAAGAAGGATGTACCCCACCCATTATAGTAATACAATGAGAATCCACGTCCTTAGCAATCTCGCAGATCTTATGTGCATTACAAGATTGATCTGAAAACATACTAGAAACCCCAACAATGTCTGGCATATATTTATGAATATATTTCCTTATCTCATCCCAATCCAGCCCATACCTAATAATCGCGTCATTAATAGGAGTGATTTTATTGTAGCCCTCTACAAGACAATCTAATATTTTTACTTCATGTTCCCTTTCAATTACTGCGGCTAGATATGCCAATCCCAAAGGCATGGCACAAGACCTTTCCCATGATATAGGGATATTCGCTACAGGATTAATTAAAAGAACTCTTAAACTCATTCTATTTAGCCTCTAACCAAAAAGCCATTCTTAGTTTCTCGAGCCAAAATAATATAAACTTGATTGCTTCTTTAATCCCCTGGGGCAGCCCTTTCTTAATAATCCTTTCCTTTCTTCCTCTCTTACCAAACTTCCACATGCGATTAGCAAATTTATGAAGTTGCTGAATACTATCTAAAGATAAATTTTCATTGCGCATTACTGCATTATACCCAGTTAATTCATCAAAAGAATAATTTTCTAAAAAACTATTTTCGATTGCCCATGCACGAAGTTTAGTTGCAGGATATGGCGTAGCAATACTAAACTGAGCAAATGATGGGTTTAGTTCTAAACTTAAATTAATTGTATTTAATATTGACTTTTCCGTATCGCCTGGTAATCCTATTATAAAAAAACAAAATGTCTCAATACCTACTTCTTTGCACTTTCCAATTACTTGGATGGAATTGCTTTTTTCGAATGGCTTTCTTCCAACCTTTCTGAGAACTGAATCATCGGCACTTTCAATACCCATATTTATTCCAATGCATCCGGCCTTTGCCATTAAACCAATTAAATCTTTGTCTAAAGTATCTATTCTCGTTTCGCAACGCCATGGAATCTTTATTTTTCTCTTTATGATATTTTTACAAATCTCAGAAACCCTTTCTTTATCTAATGTAAATTCCGGATCTCGAAATAGTAGATATCGAGGCTTAAAGTTAGTAATTAAATATTCAATTTCTTTTACCACATTATTTGCAGAACGGGCTCTCCACTTATAACCTTGAGTTACTGGATAAGGACAATAATAACATTGAAAAGGGCATCCGCGGCTTGCAAGGACGGTAAGAAAAGGCTTATAATTATTATTCAGTTCTCCAGAATCATAGTTATTATATGGTACCAGATCCCATGCTGGAAAAGGAAGATTATCCAAATCTTCAATAAATGGCCTTATGGGATTTTCTTGAAATGAATTTCCATGTTTAAAATAAACTCCATTAACTCCCTCAAAACTACCTTTCTTGGCAATGTCCAAGAATGTAAGTTCAGGCTCTCCCAGAATAATTGCATCAATACCATCATTCACAGTAACTTCTTTAAAAAATAGCGAAGCATGAGAACCGAATAGAATCAATTTAGACTCAATAACATCTTTAATCTGTAAGGCAATATCAAGATCCCATTTAAAGGTTGGCGTCGAAGTTCTTAAGCCTATTATTTCTGGTTTGTCAGCTTTTAAGGCTTCCAGTAGCTCTTCTGTTCCATAATTCAAGCCCAAGCAATCAATAATATTGACTGAAAACTTATTATCCCGTAATACTGCTGCTGTATAAAGAATATCTAATGCCGGAACCCTACATGACTTAGTCTTGTTTTTTAAATATAGTTGCCCAAATCCACCCATCATATCCTTATTTGAGATACCAGTCGAGGGGTTAGGGGGATTGATTAAGGTAATCACTT
>Ga0209777_10008718_pt1 | contig 11055 bp, 6 predicted proteins | sample FrelakmetHBP12HB_FD_187147 | JGI IMG/M metagenome (GOLD analysis project Ga0209777, IMG submission 187147) | Freshwater lake sediment microbial communities from the University of Notre Dame, USA, for methane emissions studies -HBP12 HB (SPAdes)... | ecosystem: Environmental > Aquatic >...
TTCTGATCCCCCCCAATGAGGATGTTGCAATACAAGCTCTCGTCACCGCCGTAAAGGACGGAAGAATCTCCAAAGGACGCATTGAGTATTCCGTGAGGAAAATTCTCGGTATCAAATGGGATTTGGGGCTTGCGGAACATCGGAAGGTTGAGCTGGATAGAATTTCTGAATCCGTATCCACCGCACAGCATGTGTCCCTTGCCAAAGAAATTGCCCGTAAATCCATCACGTTGTTGAAGAATGATAATTTGCTCCCGCTCGAGAGGTTTGAGGAAAAGAAGATCCTGGCCGTGGCGGTAAGCGACCAGGAGAATTATCGCACAGAGGTTAATCGATCAAGCTCTCCCTGGACGAATGAGCTGGCGGGCGACTATCTATTCGCCCAAATTCGAAAACGTTACTCGCGGATTGAAACGATTCATCTGGATCCGTCAAACAACAGCCTTGATTTCCAAAATGTTTTGCAGAAGGCAAGGAGGTCCGACATCATACTGTGCGCACTGTTCTCGAAAGCGCGTTCGGGGACGGGTCAATTCGGGTTGCCCGACAGCATAGAGGCATTCTTGAAGAAACTCGGCGAGTTGAAGACACCGACCGTTGTCGTTGCAATGGGAAGCCCGTACGTCCTCTCATCCGCTCAGAGCGCCCAAGCATATCTCTGCGCATACTCGGATTGCGAAGCAAGCACGGAAGCGGCAACCGAAGCACTGTTCGGAGAAATTCCCGTCAAAGGAAAACTTCCGGTTACGATTCCCGGCCTCTTCCCGTACGGCACCGGTGTTGTTCTCGACCAGACGGTTGTCCGGCGCGATTCTCCTGAAAATGAAGGCTTCAACCGCGATAGTCTTGCGATGGTCGACTCCATCATGGCAAGAGCGATCCGTGATTTGGCGTTTCCGGGCGGTCAAATACTGGTGGCAAGAAATGGTGCAATCGTTTACAGTAAATCATTCGGGAGGATGGAGTATTCGGATACAAGTCAGACGGTGACCAATGCGACTGAGTACGACCTTGCATCTCTTACCAAAGTCGTTGCGACGACGAGTGCTCTCATGAGATTGTATGATGAAAACAGAATGGCGATCGACGACCGGGTAACGAAGTACATACCTGAATTCGGAAATCATGGGAAAGCGAATATCACGATTCGCAATCTTCTTCTTCACAATGGCGGGCTACCTCCATTTAAACGGTTGTACCTCACATGCACTTCCCCCGCTCAGGTCTTGGATTCAATTTATCAGACGGAATTGATTTATCCGACGGGCGATTCGACTGTGTACAGCGATTTCGATTTTGTCGTGATTGGAAAAATCATCGAGAACGTTACCGGAGTGACGTTGGACAGGTATGTTGACTCTGTGTTTTTCAAGCCGCTCGGAATGAAAAAGACGATGTTCAATCCGCCGATGTATCTGCGGAATGAAGTCGCTCCGACAGAATTCGATTCGGTTTTCCGAAAGAAACTTGTCCGAGGGATAGTCCACGATGAAAACGCCTTCGCGCTTGGCGGCGTTTCGGGACATGCCGGCTTGTTCTCGATTGCTCCCGACCTTGCCGTTTTTATGCAGTTGCTCATGAACGGTGGACAGTATGCCGGGAAGCAATACCTAAAACCTGAGACTATCAAACTGTTCACAACAAAGCAAAGCTCAAAAAGCACCCGCGCCCTCGGCTGGGACACGAAAACAACGAACGGGTACAGCTCTGCCGGGACACTGTTCAGTGAAAAATCATTCGGACACACAGGGTTTACCGGCACATCCATCTGGGCTGACCCCGAAAAGAAAATTTTTGTTATATTGTTGACGAATCGCGTTTATCCGACGCGGAATAATTTGAGAATCATGCAAGTTCGCCCGGCTTTGCACGATATGGTGATGAGAGCATTAACGAACAATCTTGAAAATTCAACGTCGCGGTGAGCAAATCCTAGCCGTGACAATAATGAACCGATAATCGGTCAGCCTCGATTTCCTGCCTTTCAGCAGGCAGACTCTTGGGCTGCCAACATTCTCGAGGGAATACTATGTCGACTCCTAAGTTCAAGAACGAATCATATACCGATTGGTCAAAGGTCGCCAACCGGAAAAAACAAGAGGCTGCACTTGCCAAACTCGAATCTGAATTAGGAAAGGAACACCCAAACATCATCGGCGGACAGAGAGTGACGTCATCGGAGAAATTCAATTCTCTCAATCCGTCAAATCCGTTACAGGCTGTCGGAGTGTTCCAGAAGGGAACCGCCGACGATGCACTTCGAGCGCTGGACGCAGCGTTAACGATGTATGAAGAATGGCGGTGGGTGCCTGCGGCAAGACGTGCAAATTATCTTCTCAAGGCTGCGAAGATCATGCGCAAGCGCCGGTACGAGCTGAACGCCGTTGAGATACTCGAGGTCGGCAAAACGTGGCCCGAAGCGGACGCCGATGTTGCCGAAGCAATTGATTTTTGTGAGTTTTATGCGCGTGAGGTATTACGATATGCCAGCCAGAAACCGGCAGTCCAGCTTCCCGGCGAGAGCGATGAGCTGTGGTATATTCCGCTCGGTGTTGGCGTCGTCATTCCGCCGTGGAATTTTCCGTTCGCAATACTTGTCGGCATGACGACGGCAGCGGTTGTTACCGGTAATACAGTTGTCCTAAAACCCTCAAGTGATTCCCCCTTCATCGGCTATAAGTTCATGGAGTTCATGGAAGAGGCAGGGCTCCCGCCGGGCGTTATCAATTTTGTTGCCGGTCCCGGCGGTGCAGTCGGCGATACTCTTGTCAAGCATCCCAAGACAAGGTTTGTTGCGTTCACAGGCTCGAAGGAAGTCGGCATTCACATCAACGAAGAAGCTGCCAAAGTCCATCCCGGTCAGATCTGGCTGAAACGCGTGATTGCGGAAATGGGCGGGAAGGATTCTATCATCGTGGATCGCGAGACGAATCTCGAAGAGGCTGTTGCCGGTGTAACGGTTTCAGCGTTTGGATTTCAAGGTCAGAAGTGTTCTGCATGCTCTCGCGTGATCGTTGATGAAAAAGTCTATGACAAATTTGTTGAGATGATTTCGAAGCGCGTTGAGCCGATCACGGTCGGTCCCGCAAGGATTCTGAGCAACTACATGGGACCGGTTATCAACAAAAGCTCGATGGAAAAAATTCTTCAGTACATTGAGATCGGACAGAAGGAAGGCGGAAAGCTTGTCGCAGGCGGAATTCGCGCTTCCAACGATGGGTATTTTTTGAGACCGACTGTCATCGCAGATGTCGACCCCAAGGCGACGATTGCTCAGGAGGAAATTTTTGGACCCGTCCTTGCTGTGATCAAGGCGAAGGATTTTGACCATGCTCTTGACATTGCGAACAACACGGAGTACGGGTTGACCGGTGCCGTTTACACGAAGAACAAGAAGAAGCTGGAAAAAGCCAGGCAACAATTCTACTGCGGCAATCTATACCTTAACCGCAAATGTACCGGTGCGATGGTCGGCGCGCATCCGTTCGGCGGGTTCAACATGAGTGGAACGGATTCCAAAGCCGGCGGAAGAGATTATCTCGGACTGTTTCTGCAAGCAAAGTCGATAGCCGAAAAGTTAAAATGAAGGTTAGGGGTTCGAGGTTTGTGATTTGAGACCCAATCCTCCAACCTGTAACCTCAAACCATTCTTAGATTACGCGGAGCCCTCATGAAAATCCATGAATATCAAGCAAAAGAAATTCTCAAGAAATTTGGCGTCGCAGTTCCTGACGGCGGCGTTGCATTCTCGGTCGATGAAACGGTGAACGTGGCTCAACGCATCGGCGGTTCAGTTTGGGTGGTCAAAGCACAGATCCATGCCGGCGGACGCGGCAAGGGCGGGGGCGTTAAAGTCGCGAAAAGCCTAAACGAGGTTCGCGATCGTGCAGCACAGATACTCGGCATGAGGCTCGTGACTCATCAAACAGGACCTGAAGGGAAAACCGTGAAGCGATTGCTCATCGAACAAGGGATTTCCATCGCCAGGGAGTTATATGTCGGCATCACGCTCGACCGGACAAAGTCGCAAAACGTGGTCATGGCATCGACGCAAGGCGGCGTGGAGATTGAGAAGGTCGCTGCGGAAACCCCGGAGATGATTCTGAAGGAGACGGTGAATCCAACGATTGGATTCCGGGAATTTCAAGCTCGGAAATTGGCATTCGGATTAGGACTAAGCGGCGATTCATTCAAGAATGCAGTGAAGTTCTTGCTGGCACTGTACCGCGCATACGAAGAGTCGGACGCATCGCTTGCAGAAATCAACCCGCTTGTCTTAACGACCGGCGGCCAGATCCTGGCTCTGGACGCAAAAATGAATTTTGATGATAGTGCATTGTACCGCCACCCTGACATTATTGCGATGCGCGACCTTGATGAGGAAGACCTGCTGGAGATTGAAGCGTCAAAATCCAATTTAAACTACATCAAGCTCGACGGCAACGTTGGCTGCATGGTCAATGGCGCGGGTCTTGCGATGGCGACGATGGATATTATCAAGCTCGCCGGCGGTGAGCCGGCAAATTTCCTCGACGTGGGCGGCGGAGCAAACGTAGAGACAGTTGCAAACGGCTTCAGGATAATTCTCTCGGACAAAAATGTGCAGGCAGTGCTCATCAATATCTTTGGCGGTATCGTGCGCTGCGACCGCGTGGCGAACGGTGTTGTCGAAGCGGCAAGGAAAGTTCAATTGAGCGTCCCCGTCGTTGTTCGGTTAGAGGGAACGAATGCGAAAGAGGCAAGAGAAATTCTAGCAACCTCCGGTCTCCATTTTATAGTGGCGGGAAGTTTTCAGGAGGCGGCTGAGAAAGTGACTGCTTCAATTAGAAACTGAAAATGTACCGCAAAGTGCTCATTATTCTCAAAAACCTATAGTCCGACCCCGATGAAAAAAAATACGTCACTCAACAGCTTCAAAGACCCTTACATCAAGAGGATTCTGTCAAACATCCTTAACAAAGACGCGTTCAATATTTATTGTCAGACACCGTCTCGATTGAAGCATCTCATCAAAGGATTAAATCGTTGTCAGCTTCACACGCCACTGGCAAGAGGCAAATGGTCTATTGCACAGATCGTTGCTCACCTGTGCGACAGCGAGCTTGTGATGGGCTTTCGTTACCGCATGGCGATTGCGCAGGCCGGCTCGCCGCTGCAAGCGTTTGATGAGGAGAAGTGGGCAAAGAGCTTACGATATGATTCCGCTGATTGCAAGAAGAGGTTAGAGCTTCTTACCAGGACGCGGCAGGGCAATGTTACATTGTTGCGTTCTTTGTCGAAGAAAGAATGGACAAACTTCGGCATGCACGAAGAGCGTGGCAAAGAAACAGTTGAGCGCATGGTCCAGATGATGGCAGGCCATGACGTTAATCACGTGAAGCAAGTTGATGCCATCAGAAGGTCGGTTGCAGTCAAGCGTCGTTGAAGCTCGATATCTCATACGAAGCCGTCATTGGGCTCGAAGTCCATGCTCGGATGCTGACGGTATCGAAGGCTTTTTGAATATTTCAGGAGGTGCTGGTAATCATTCGAAAAAGGAGTTTGCGCGTTTCCTGACATACTCGATTCGTTCAGGATATGAATGTGTCGGTTGCATTGATATGGCGGGGACAAATGATTATATTGCCAAAGCAAAGCATGGAGAACTGGACAAAGAGATACATGAAGTTATCTCGATGCTCGTAGGTCTTCAGCAATCACTGGATTAAATGTACTAACGTACTTCAATACTTATGCGAAAAAAACTCATCGCCGGAAACTGGAAGATGAATAAAGACTTCCACGAAACTGCTGTGCTGGTCAACGAGCTGAAAGAGCGGCTCAAGGATTTTGGGAATCCTCCGAAGGAGTCCATTCGGACATCACTTCGTGACAAAAGAGAAGTCGATATTGTTATCTGTCCACCATTCACTTCGCTTATCGTAGCGAAAACATTGATCAGTGGAACACCCATGAAACTTGGTGCACAGAATATGTCTCAGCATGGCGAAGGTGCGTACACGGGTGAAGTTTCTGCTAAGATGCTGCGGACTATCGGGTGTGACGATGTCATTCTCGGCCACTCGGAGCGGCGACAATACTTCGGCGAGACCAACGAGCTGGTGAATGCAAAGATCAAACAGGCGCTCAAGAATTCTCTTACTCCCATCGTATGCATAGGAGAAACTCTCCAGGAACGCGAATCGGGTATTACCGACAGGATCATCACAACACAAATCAAAGGTGTGCTGCATGAGTTGACGTCTGCTGATGTTGAAAAGATTGTTATTGCATACGAGCCAGTATGGGCAATCGGCACGGGCAGGACCGCAACCACGGAACAGGCAAATCAGGTTCACAAGCTCATTCGAAAGCTGGTCGGACAAATTTACTCATGGGCAATCGCTGAAAAGCTTGTCATTCTGTACGGCGGCAGCGTAAACGAGAAAAATGCACTCGACCTTCTGTCACAATCCGACATCGACGGCTCACTCGTCGGCGGAGCGAGCCTCAAAACAGATTCGTTTGTGAAGATCATTCAGGCTGGTTTCGAGGCTAATAGCAAATAAAGAAGCAAATCCAGACGCCGTGCCTCAAGTATTTCTTTAAATTGTCATAATTTCGTTGCTTTCAGCCCCTTTTTTTATTATATTTATGAGCAAAACCACTCATTTTGAGTGAATTTGGTCAACTTCCAAGAGTCATAGACTCATAAAAATCGATATCAAGTCATATAAGCTCGCCTTATGTAGATTTGCGCACGTTGCGTTTCTCTTTTTTATCCTCTCATCCCCCGGAATCACGCAAATCAAATTCTTTGAGAATGGTCAGCAAACGCGGACCGGCCCCGATGCCGGTATGTTCTCCGATACCCCGTCGAGGACAAAGGTCGATTTGTCGGGCTCATGGCGCTATACTGTCGATGGGAAAGACTGGGGAACGGTTCTGGTGCCGAGCGCATACGACTGGACCGGCAAGGTAACGTTCAGGCGAACATTCGACCTCTCTCCCGAGATGCTCGACAAGTACGCCTTCGAGCTTGTTGCTTATGGAATCAACTATCAGAGTGAGATTGCGATAAATGGAAATTTTATCGGCAGACATCTCGGCGGTTACTCATCGTATGTGTTTCCGATTCCGCAAAATGCACTGCAGGTTGGGAAAGAGAATACAATTCAAATTACAACCGATAATGAATTGACGCCGAGGACAACACTTCCCATTCTCCAGCCGGTCGGCGGATGGAGGTCATACGGCGGGATTTTTCGTGATATCTATCTTCTCGCTACTCCGAAGTTATACATCGACCGCGCAGACCCGAAGGTTGTTCTGTCAGCAGAGAAGTCGTCTGCGACTGTTTCAGTCCGGAGTGAGATTGCAGACCGTGGTTCGGGCATAAAACCGGAAGGTAATTCCTTCATCGGCCTGCAGGTCGAAATGTTTGATAAGCTCAACGGTGATTTTGTCGGCAGAAGCGGGATTACTCCGATAAGTCCGCAGGCGAATAAGTCCGTCTCCGCAAGCGCACAAGTGATGCTCGGTTCTCCGAAACTATGGTCTCCGGAAGTCCCTGATTTGTACGTTGTAAAATGTGAGATTGTTCGCGTCGCAGGGAAAGAGATTACCGTGCTCGACGAATATGATTTCGATACCGGGGTCCGGGAATTGCGATGGGGCGGCGGGAAACTTCTTATCAACGATACGCCTACTTCACTCAAGGGAATATTGTGGCAGGAGGATCATCCGAGCTTCGGCTCGACGATGACGTACGAAGCAATGGAGCGAGATATCGCGATGATCAAATCGCTGGGGGCTAATCTCGTTCGTTTCTTGTATCCGCCTCATCCTTATATGATGAATCTGTGCGACAGGTACGGTCTCTTAGTCATGGAGGAGATTCCGCTTGATCGCGTGCCGACGGAGATTCTCGCGAAGGACTATTTCCAGGATATGGCGGTGAGCTACGTCAGGGACATGGTGACCCGGGATCTTCATCATGTCTCGGTTCTTGCCTGGGGAATAGGAGATGAATTTGAAACGACTTCATCGATTGCCTCCGACTATGTGAACAGTGTCAGGAACATTATTAAATCCCTTGATGACCGCCATGTGTATTTTGCCACGAGTAATGCCCATGACCGGTGCTTCGAATATGTCGATTTGGTTGCTGTTAACACGTACCGTGATGATCCCAAAGAATTTAAAGAACTGTTGAAGCAGTATTTAGCATCTGCTCCCGACAAGCCGATCATTGTTGCCCGCTACGGGAAAAGTATCCAGCCCTGGAACAGCTATGGGTACAGCGACCCACATTCAAAGGAAGCCCAGGCGAGGATGATTGCCCAGTTTTACGAGGAGATGAAAAGTTCTAAAGTCGTTGGCGGCGTTCTTTGGTCGCTAAGCGATTGGCGCACCGACCGTCCTGCTCTGACGACGTACGCGGGCGACCCTTATCTTCAGTCGATGGGCATCGTAAGTTACGAACGGGACAAGCGTCCGGCGTTTGAGGTTGTCCGGGCATTATTCAACGGAGAAAAACTGCAGGCGTTGCCCGTTGGAAACTATGCCGCAACCTCTCCTATTGTGTACGTCCTTGCGGGACTCGTTGTTCTGATTTCGTTCGCATTCATGTACAACAGCAACCGAAGATTCCGGGAATGCGTGAATCGTTCATTGTTCAGGACATACAACTTTTTTGCCGACGTTCGTGACCAGAGAATTCTTGCTTACCGTCATTCGTTCTTTCTGGCGGCCGTCATCGCAGTGACCTGGGCGACGATTCTGTCAAGCATTCTATCACACTACCGGGACAATCTCTTTCTTGATAACATGCTTAGCCAGTTCATGTCGGATACTGTGAAAGATTGGTTCGTGCGCCTGGTGTGGAGTCCGCCGAAATTTATTCTTGCAATCTCTTGTTTAATTCTGTTGAAGCTCTTTGTGTTGACGCTGCTTGTCAAACTGATTTCTATGATAGTTAGGACACACGTCTTCTATTATCATTCGCTTTCCATCACACTCTGGTCAATGCTGCCGTATGTCGTGCTAATCCCGGTCGCAATGGTTCTCTACCGGGTCATTGAGAGCCCGGAGTATGTGCTTCCGGCGTTTATCGCCATGGCGTTGACGACCGTGTGGGTGTTGGCGCGTCTTCTCAAAGGAATTTCAATCATCTATGATGTGTTCCCGATGAAGGTTTATGCGATTGGTGTGGCTGTTATTCTCTTGTGTGCGGCTCTGGCTTATGGATACTTTGATTACACTCGTTCGACGTCGATTTACTTGAAATATCTTCTTCAATCCACTCAAGCTTCCATGTGAAGGAGTATCATGTATTTATCGAACCTTGAAATAATCGGCTTTAAGTCCTTCGCCCAGCGTGTGGATTTAAGATTTGATGCCGGAGTAACGGCAATCGTTGGACCGAATGGCTGCGGCAAGACAAACATCGTCGATGCAATTCGTTGGGCACTCGGTGAACAGCGTTACAGCACACTTCGCAGTGATACGATGGAGGACGTCATATTCAACGGTACGAAAACAAGGAAGCCGCTTGGCCTTTCAGAGGTATCACTGACAATCCAAAACACCAAGGGCATTCTCCCGACCGAATATACCGAGGTCACGATCACCCGGAGAGTGTTTCGATCTGGAGAAAGTGAATACATGCTGAACAAAGTTCCATGTAGGTTGAAGGATATTCTTGACCTGTTCATGGACACAGGCATGGGAGCCGATGCGTATTCCGTGATAGAGCTGAAGATGGTTGAAACAATTCTCAGCGACAAAACCGACGAGCGCAGGCGGCTGTTCGAAGAGGCAGCGGGAGTCACAAAGTACAAATACCGTCGTAAGGCCGCATACCGCAAGCTGGAAACTGTTCGACAAGACTTGGTCCGCGTAAACGATATTGTGAAAGAAATTCAGAAAACGGTCAATTCCCTGGAACGGCAGGCGAAGAAAGCGGAACAATACAACGAAGTTTCCGCCAAATTGCGGACACTGCAGATAGATTTAATGGAGAGAGAATACGCGTACGTTCACTCGAAATTGCAGCCGCTGGAAGATAGATATTCTCTTGCCACAATGGACAAAAACAAAGTCGATGAAACACTCCGGCGTGAAGAGGAGCAACTGGAACAACTACGTGCGGGTTTGAATGAGATTGAGCAGCAGCTCGCTGAAACACAACGTGAAGTGTCGACGCGTCGTGAAGAATTGTACCGCCATGAGGAGAAAATCCTCGTTGCAAAGGAGCGACGCAATTCGTTGCAAACGAATATCGAGAGATTCCAGAATGAGAAGACTGCCCTATCCACGCAACAGGGGAAACTCGAGCGGGAGAAAGCCACACTGCAAACTCATCTGGATGAAGTACGGCGTGATTTGGAGGGATCGAGAATTCTGTACGACCGACTGAAGGAAGAACATGGTCTCTTCAGCAAACAGGTCGAAGGGCAGCGGACAACCGTACAATCGCTCAATGAAGGTATTCTGAATCTTACTCATGCCATTGTCGAGAAACGTGGCGAGTACGAGCGGCTGAAGGCGCGAATCGACAATCTCAACGGACGAATTGAACGGTCGACGGAAGAAGTTCAGTTGTATCAAGCCGACATTGAGAAGAACACGGAACTCGTCGCCGGCTTGACCGCCGAAGACAAGGAGCTACGGCGGCATTTTGCCGCGGCGGAGATGCAGTTGTATGAGCAAGAAACGAAGAAAAAACAGCTTCAGAAAGACATTGAGCTGCTACACAAGCAGGAATTTGAGCTGAAGAATGAAATCCATCGACGAAAGGAGAAAATCGATTTTCTGAGGAGCTTGATTGTGACGGGTGAAGGTCAGCCCGAAGCAAACCAGTATCTTTTAGCGAGTGATCAGTGGAAGAAGAAACCGTTTGTCACTGTCGGTGATGCTATTATGGTACAAGACGCATACCGCGTGGCGATTGAAGCGGCTCTCGGCGGGATGGCTGCCTTTCTTATCGTCGAAACCGAGAAGGAGGCTCTTGCAGCAATTGATGAATTGAAGAAGCATGATAAGGGGAAAGCAACGTTTGTTTGCTTGGAGCGG
>Ga0209777_10008719_pt1 | contig 11053 bp, 7 predicted proteins | sample FrelakmetHBP12HB_FD_187147 | JGI IMG/M metagenome (GOLD analysis project Ga0209777, IMG submission 187147) | Freshwater lake sediment microbial communities from the University of Notre Dame, USA, for methane emissions studies -HBP12 HB (SPAdes)... | ecosystem: Environmental > Aquatic >...
GGGCGGGCCGACGGGAACTGATCATGGCCGCGTGACACACTCGGCGGCTCCGTCGGCGTCGCGCTTATGGGAGGCGGGCCGTGCGCGCGTCCTCATCGCGGCGCTGCACTACCACCCTGACCAGCCCGGTGGTAGTGGCAAGCTCGCGTTTGACGAAGCGGCTTTCCTCGCCTCCAGGGGTCACGAAGTCTGGATGCTCGCCCTTGACATGACGGGGGGAAACCCTGAGTACGCCTTTAGGGACGGGCTCCACGTCCTCCAGTACAGTGTGCCGCCCCTGCGATGGCTCGACCCACGCAGAGCTTTCGTTCACCAGCAGGAGGCCCGCCGCACGCTCGCGCGGCACGTCCACGATCCCTTTGACGTCTTACATGGGCACACGCCCCTGCAGTATTGGGGTGCTGTGGAGGCTGTCGCTGCACGGCGGTGGTGCTATTCGGTGCACTCTCTTGTAAGGCTCGAACTCCTTGCCGGCTCTCGAGGGCGTTCCCCGTTGCAGCGCTGGAAGGCACACCTCACAGGCAGGCTCGCGGGCAGGATCGAGCGGCGCTGCCTGGAGGCGTCCGATTGCGTAACTGCTGACTCCGAGTTCACTCGCAGGCTTCTTCGACAGCACTACGGATCGAAGCTCGCAGGGCCAGTCAAGATCGTACCGGGGTGGGTCGATATGTCGCGCTTCCAGATCGTGGTTGAGCGCGGGGCCGAGAAGCAACGGCTGGGCTGGCCCACCAGGGAACCTGTGCTGTTCACCCTGCGCAGGTTGGTGCCTCGGATGGGTCTGGACAACCTCTTGCATGCGGCGAGAGAGGTCGCAGACCGGGGGCTCGAGTTCACCCTGATAATCGGCGGAGATGGCCTACTGCGTGGCGAGCTCGAGGCGCTGGCTCACGTGCTCGGACTTGGGTCGCGCGTCCGGTTTCTCGGCCGCGTTCCCGGGGATGCCCTGCCAGCCATGTTTGGCGCAGCCGATGCCTTCGTGCTCCCGACAGCCGAGCTCGAGGGTTTCGGCCTGATCATCTTAGAGGCGCTTGCATGTGGCAGGCCGGTGCTAGCTACGCCGATTGGTGCAATTCCCGAAATCATCGCCCCCCTTGAGCCTACCTGGTTGTCGACCGACGGGTCGGCCGGCGCGATCGCCGATCTGCTGGCCTCCTTTCTTACGGGCGCGTTGCCTGCACACAATCCGTGGGAGCTCCGAGCGGGGATTGAGAAGCGCTACTCAAGCTCGCGCATCCTCAGCGAGCTTGAGGCGCTCCTCCTCCGGGGGGTAGACCAATCGACGCGGCGGGAGTCGGGATAACCGGAGATGGCGGCGGGGACGGCACGCGAGCGGCGGGGGTGCGACCGGTAAGAGCAGCGATGCGTGGGGGCGCCGTGTGAATCGGATTAAACGAACTCTTCTTACTTTGTCGTCTGTTACTTTCTGGGCGGGACAAAACTCTGCGATGGGGTATCTGGCGAATCGTCGCGGCGAGCCTTCACCACGGAGGGAGTAGCAGGGAACGAGCTTCGTTTCTGGATCGTTTTCTGGTTCCGACTGTCACAGCAGATGCGATAGGCCATAGTGCGAATTGACGGCAATCTGCTTTGTTTGATTCCGGGTATTGTCGGCGCCACTCAGGCGTATGCTGCCGGCCTGCTGCACGGCTTGGCGCAGGCGGACGGGCGATGAGGATCTTGATCGCATCGCAGAACTACCATCCAGCGTATGCGTTTGGGGGCAGGGTCATGACGGCCGTGGCTCTGGCGGAAGGTCTCCGGCGGCTCGGACACTCTGTCTCGGTTGCGACGACCACAGTGGTCGGCCGCGACCGTCGCCCTGCGCGGCGGACTTGGACCGAGACGATCAACGGCGTGAGGGTTCACTATCTCGGGACCCTGGCCGCCATCGGAAGAACTTCGGTCAACCCTTCTGTGCTGCCCTTTGCGGCGTCTCACGTGGCTGCCCAGGACGCGGCGCTCATCATCGGTTTGTACGATTCCCTGGGACCGGCTTTGGGATGGTTCGCAAGACGCTCAGGGGTGCCCTACGCCATCGAGCCCTCTGGCATGTTGATCCCCATCGTTCGAAGCCTTGCTGCAAAGCGGCTATACCAACGCTTCTTCGGACGGAGGCTCGTCAGCCATGCGCGGGCGGTTGTAGTGACATCCCAGAGGGAGTGGGATGATGCTGTCAGGTTTGGCGTTGCGCCCCGGCACCTGGTCCTGCGCCGCAACGGCGTAGACGTGGGCGCATTTAGGCGCCCCGCCAAGCAAGGTGCTTTCCGCGGGCGATTGGGAGTGCCGGCCGGGGAGCCTCTTATTCTCTGGGTGGGACGCATCGAGCCAATAAAGAACCTCGACCAATTGCTGGTTGCACTGGCGGGTCTGACCCATGTGCAGTGGCACCTCGCGCTCGTGGGGCCGACGGAGAAACAGGAGTATCTCTTCCGCCTCCAGGCGCTCGCGCGAGAACTCGGGGTCGCGCCCAGGACGCACTTCGTCGGCCCTCTTTATGGTGATGCGAAGTTGGCAGCGTTCGCCGACGCCCACGTGCTCGCTTTAGTCTCGTTCAACGAGAACTGGGGCAACGTCGTCCTGGAAGCCATGGCCGCCGGGGTGCCGGTGCTCGTCACTGACAGTTGCGGCGTTTCGGAGCTTGTGGAACGGGGAGGTGGCCTGGTAGTTAAGCGAGAGGTTGCGGCGATACGCGCCGGCTTGTGGCGGTTGTTGACAGACGGTGGCCTGTATCAACGCCTCCGGGCGGACCTGGCAGGCCAGGCAGAGAATTTTTCCTGGGATGAGCCAGTCAAGCAGATGTCGAATCTGTTCGCATCATGGAAAACCAAAGGGAAACTGGCGGGGGCCTAGGCCCAGCCTTGCCTCGGGTCGCAACTGAAATGCCCACGACACAGCACCACGTTTTCCTGTCACCCAGCCGTCCGGACCTCTCTGCGGCCATCCGGGCCAGCCTGGAGGGAGCCGGTGTCCTGCTTCGCATTACGCCCCACAGCAGGATCGCGCTGAAACCGAACCTGACGTATCCATATCACAGGCCTGGAGTCACCACATCGCCGCTGGTGATCCGTGAAACGGTGAGAATCTTGAGGCAGTTCACTCCGCACATCTCCATTGTCGAGAGTGACGGGGGTTATGGTGCCTGGGCCGCGACCGAGGCCTTCGCGGGCCATAATCTGCACGCCCTCCAAGATGAGTTCGGTGTCGAACTCGTCAATCTGTGTGCGGAGGACAGGGAGGACATCAGCTTCCGTTCCCACGGAAACGAGTACCGGCTCCCACTACCGAAGCGGTTGTTGCACGAGACCGGCCTGCTTCTAAGCATGCCGGTGCCGAAGATCCACTGCATGACCGGCCTGACGCTCAGCTACAAGAACCAGTGGGGGTGCATTCCCGACACCATGCGCCTACGTCGCCACTACATCTTCGACGATGCCATCGTGGCGATCAACCGCGCGCTAAGGCCGGCGGTGCTAGCCGATGGTAGCTATTTCTTGGATCGCAACGGCCCCATGGATGGGGATCCCGTCCGCATGGACCTAATCATCGCAGCGAGTGATGCAGGGGCTTTCGACCGCTACGTGTCGGAGCTGATGGGTTTCGCATGGCAGAGGGTTAGCCACTTCCGCCGCGCCGTCGAACGGGGAGATATGCCCAGTAGCCTCAACGAGATCGTGCACAACGTTTCCCCCACGGCGGTGAGAACCCACACCTTCACGTTGGAGCGCACCACTCGCAATTGGATCGCTCTCGCCGGCTTCAAGAGTCGGTTCCTGACGTGGTTCGGGTACGAATCGTGGTTTGGGCGTACCTTGCTCCACGGTATCCTCTATGCCCTTGCTGGGAAACCGGTCAAACCACAACCGAACAACACCGAGGAAAAACCAAAGAGCGACTAGGAGAGGTAACGAGGAATGATGATTCTCGGCATCAACGCGTACCACGGCGACTCGGCGGCGTGCCTGGTCATCGACGGCAAGCTGGTGGCAGCGATCGAGGAGGAGAGGATCCGCCGCGTTAAACACTGGGCGGGGTTCCCGAGTGAGGCGATCAAGTTCTGCCTCGACTTCGCGGGAGTCAAGCCCGGCGAAGTCGACCACGTGGCGATCGGGCGCGATCCCTCGGCGCACCTGCACAAGAAGGTGCTGTTCGCTCTGCAACGCCGGCCCTCGTTCGCGGCCATCCGCGAGCGGCTGGCCAACATGGGCAAAGTTCGCGACCTCCGAGCCTCGCTCGCCGAGGCACTCGGCGTGCCGGTCGCGGCGCTACGGGCGCAGTTCCACAACGTGGAGCACCACCGGGCGCACATGGCTTCCTCGTTCTTCCTTTCGCCGTTCGAGCAGGCCGACTGCATGACAATTGACGGTTTCGGCGACTTCGTGTCGGTGATGTTCGGTCGCGGTGAGGGCAACCGCATCGAGGTGTCGCACTGGGTCGAGTTCCCCCACTCGATGGGGCTGTTCTACACCGCGTGCACGCAGTATCTCGGGTTCGATCGCTACGGCGACGAGTACAAGGTGATGGGCTTGGCGCCCTACGGCGAACCCGCGTATCTAACGGCGTTCCGCGACATCGTCAGCCTCGGGGAGCGAGGGACCTTCGAGCTCGACCTCGACTACTTCCATCACCACTCCAAGGGCGTGGAGATGCAGTGGGACAACGGCTACCCGGAGATTGGGCCGGTGTTCTCCGAGCGCTGGGTCGAGCGATTCGGCCCTGCTCGGCGGCCAGGCGGGCCATTAGAGAGGCGCCACCAAGACCTGGCGCGCTCGCTGCAGGCGATGGCGGAGGAAATCTACTTCCACTGCCTCAACTACCTGGCTTCGACCAACAGGCAGCGCGCTCTGTGCCTGGCGGGCGGGTGCGCGTTCAACTCGGTGGCCAACGGCAAGGTGTTCGAGCACACGCCGTACCGCGACCTACACATCCATCCCGCGGCGGGTGACGCCGGTACAGCGGTCGGCGCCGCATTCTGGGTCTGGCACCAGGTGCTCGGACAACCCCGTGAGTTCGTGCTTGAGCACGCGAACTGGGGGCCCGGGTATGAGGACGCTGCGATCAAGACGAGGCTCGATGCGGCGGGACTCGCCTACGAGTGGCTCGACGACGATGGCGAGTTGTGCCGCCGTACCGCCGAGCGCATCGCAGCCGGTGACGTGGTCGGCTGGTTCCAGGGCCGCAGCGAGTGGGGGCCGCGCGCCCTCGGCAACCGCTCGATCGTCGTCGACCCCCCGCGCAACGATATGAAGGACATCCTCAACGCCCGCATCAAGCGCCGAGAACCGTTCCGGCCTTTCGCGCCCTCGATTCTCGAGGAGCGCACCGCCGAGTACTTCACTGAGTCGTACCCGGTGCCGTTCATGCTTCAGGTGTATCCGATCTGCCCAGAGAAACGAGCCGAGATCCCTGCGGTCACCCACGTGGACGGCAGCGGCCGGCTGCAGACGGTGAGCCGCAGCTCCAACCCGCTCTACTACCGGCTGATCGAGACGTTCGGCACGCTTACTGGCACGCCAGTCGTGCTCAACACCTCGTTCAACGAGAACGAGCCGATCGTCAACACGCCGGACGAAGCGATCGACTGCTACCGGCGCACCCGCATGGATACACTAGTGCTAGGCAGGGCTTTGCTTCGCAAGCCGGCGGTGGGGTGAGTTGACCTCGACCGGGCCGGCTAGCCAGTGACGTGGTACCCCCTGACCCGGTTTGGGGGGCGTTGACCATTGCACGTTTCCTCCCCCAAACGTTGCTGCTCCTACCTATGGGCGTCTCGACTCCGTAGTTCTTCCTCGAGCTGGTTTTGGCACTGCACATGCACCGTCACAACGTGACTGGGTTGACGGCAACGCCGCATTTGAGTCTTGTCGATGTGATTATCAGGGTCATGGTGGGGCGCCTGACGGACAACGGTCAAGGACACCGCTTAGCCGAAGCCGAACTGGCGAACTGCAGTAGGTTTGCGGGGGATCGGTTTGCCACCGAGACCCTCGAGGGGTGCCGGGCGGTCACCTGAGCGCGGATGTAGGGGACGCGTAGCAGGCTGTGGGGAAAGGCCTTGGCTAAGTTGGGATGTCATGACCCCGCACTCCCGGTCACAGGAACAGGTCCTGGGAAGGAGAGAACGAATGAAGAGCGCCTTAGTTTGCGGTGCAGGGGGGTTTATCGGCAGTCACCTCGTGAAGAAGCTCAAGAGTGGGGGCTTCTGGGTGCGCGGGGTTGATCTGAAGCGCCCGGAATTCAGTCCTACAGCCGCAGACGAGTTCGTGATCGGGGACCTTCGCGATCCTGTGCTTTGTGGTCTGGTCTTGGATCGCGCCTTTGACCACGTGTACCAGTTGGCGGCCGATATGGGTGGTGCAGGGTACGTCTTCACCGGCGACCATGATGCATGCATCATGCACAACAGCGCCATGATCAACTCGAATATTCTGGAGGCGGGACGCCTAGCGGGAATGAAGCGCATCTTCTACTCCTCCTCCGCTTGCGCTTACCCACAGTTCAACCAGACGGATCCCGATAACCCCAAGTGCGCTGAGGATTCGGTGTACCCGGCCTTCCCGGATAGCGAGTACGGGTGGGAGAAGCTCTTTAGCGAGCGGCTCTACCTCGCCTACCAGCGCAACTACGGGCTGGAAGTTCACATAGCCCGGTTTCACAACATCTTTGGCCCCGAGGGAGCGTGGAAGGACGGCCGCGAGAAGGCCCCCGCGGCGCTCTGCCGGAAGGTCGCCGAAGCCCCGGACGGGGGTGAGATTGAGATATGGGGGGACGGCAAGCAGACGCGGTCTTTCCTGTATATCGACGAGTGTCTCGATGGCGTGCGCAGGCTTATGGAGTCCGATTTTGAGGGACCTGTGAATATCGGTTCGGAGGAGATGGTCTCGATTAACCACTTTGCCGATATGATCATGAAAATTGCTGGCAAGCAGTTGTGCGTCCGACACATCGAGGGTCCCTTGGGCGTGCGCGGACGGAATTCCGATAACCGGTTGATCAGGGCTCGCCTGGGATGGGCGCCGAGCAAGAGCCTCGAAGACGGGCTGCGGCCCACCTACATCTGGATCGCCGAGCAGGTGCGGAACTCGTAACGGCCGACAGGCGAACGGTTGAGATTGGTGTCGAAGACAGCCGGCCTTCACAGGTAAATGCCGTGGCGATGGGGCGTGCCGTTTGGGGAAATGGTGGGGGTGGGTCAGAAGGTATGCGTCGTGCAAAGCGTCCTATGCGAGCCATCAAGCGTATCTTGATCATTAGCCAGGTTTACGTGCCAGACCCGGCTTCGGTTGGGCAGCACATGGCAGATGCAGCCGAGGAGCTGGCCCGCCGCGGATTTCGAGTTAGGGTCGTGACATCCGCGCGCGGCTATGACGACCCATCGATACGGTATGCACGCCGCGAGGCACGCCACGGGGTTCGGGTTGTTCGCGTCCCCTGGGCGTCTTTTGGCAAGGGGAGCCTCCTCTGGAGGCTTGTCGGCGGAGTGTCGTTCCTGTTGCAGGCGATGGTGCATGGGATATTCACTGCGAGGCCGAGTGCGATACTAGTCACGACAGCTCCCCCGATGGGCGCGCTGGCCGCAATGGTTGTGTCGATCGTTCGGCGTGCCCCAATCGTCCACTGGGTTATGGACCTGAACCCGGATCAGGCGGTGGCTCTAGGGCATGTCGAGAGAGGCTCGGTCCTTGTAGCCCTCATGGAGGCACTTAATCGCTCCATCCTGGGGCGCGCCACAACGGTCGTTGTGCTCGATCGGTTCATGGAGGCGCGCGTCACCACGAAGTCAGCTATTGCAGGGAAGATCGTCGTGCTGCCACCTTGGCCGCATGAAAACTTCCTCACGACAGTTGATCACGATGTCAATCCCTTTAGGAAGGGTCAAGGGTGGGACGGAAAGCTCGTCATCATGTACAGCGGTAATCACAGCCCGTCGAATCCTCTCAGGACTGTCCTCGAGGCGGCAGCGATCTTGCGCGAAGAGACCGGGGTTGTTTTCGCTTTCTTGGGAGGTGGGATTGGGAAGGCAGAGGTCGAAGAGTTTGCCAGGCAATACTCGCTTAGGAACGTAGTCTCGTTGCCGTACCAGCCACTGGATCATGCGAAGTACTCCTTGTCTGCAGCCGATGTCCACATTGTCACCCTCGGTAGTGACATGGTGGGGATCGTGCATCCGTGCAAAATCTATGGCGCCCTGGCAGTCGCGCGGCCTGTCATCTTTGTCGGTCCAGCGCCGTCGCATGCGAGCGACATCCTTGCAATGGATTCTATCGGGTGGCACTTCGAGCATGGCGATTCGGAGGGGGTGGCACGATTGGTTCGATCACTCTTGCAGGCCGAGCCATCTAAGCTTCGGGAAATGGGCGAACGGGGTAAGCAACTGGTTGAGACGCATTTTTCGAAAGTGTTGCTTTGCAGCGCGTTTTGCGACCATGTCGAGCATGCCATCGGTTCGAAAGACGTCAGTGAAGTTCGACCCTGAAGTGCGACCTCGGTCGTTGCCCGTGGCGCACGCGTTTGGCGGCTGCGCAGGGCCTAGCTGACGGGAAGGACGAAGAGGAATTGGTGAAGCTGGTTACGGGCGCAACGGGGGCTGTGGGGCCAGCGCTTGTCTCAATGCTAGTGACCTTGGGACACGAAGTGACAACGTTCTCGTCCGAGAAGCCGACGGCCAACCTGTTCCCTTCTGGTGTGAGAGTTCTTGAGGGCGACATCGGCGACTCTTACGCCTTGCGCACGGCGATGAGAGGCGTTGACTGCGTGCTTCATCTTGCGGCTCTTCTGCACGTGCTTAGTCCCCATGGGGAGATGGCCGCCGAGTTTGAGCGGGTGAACGTGCAGGGGACTGGCCGCACGGTTGAAGCTGCAATCGAGGCTGGGGTTCGGCGCCTGGTTTTCTTCAGCACGATTGCGGTGTATGGGGACGGAAGGTCCGGCGTGGTCACAGAGGAGTGTGTGGCCCGCCCAGACTCGTACTACGCGGAGACCAAGTTGGCCGCCGAGAAGATCGTGCTCCAGGCGACGAGGCACGATGGTAGCCCTCTTGGTACGGTGCTTCGCCTGGGCGCTGTGTACGGTTCGCGTATCAAGGGCAACTACGAGCGTCTCGTGCGCGCTCTGGCCCGGGGGCGGTTCATTCCCATCGGCGTAGGCACGACGCGGCGGTCGATCCTCTACGACCGCGACGCCGCTGCAGCGGCCGTCCTTGCCATGGAGCACCCTGCGGCCGCCGGGCGAGTATTCAATGTGACTGACGGGCAGTCCCACGAACTGCGCGGCATTATCGGCGCGATCTGCGAAGCGCTAGGGCGTAGACCGCCTCGGTGGTCAGTGCCCGTTGGGCCGGTTCGTGCGGCTGTCGCGCTCGTGGAAGGTTTCTTCAAGCGCATTGGTCGTCGGCCACCAATCACCCGGGCGCTTATTGACAAGTACACGGAGGACCTCTGTGTCGACAGCAGCCGGATCCAACGCGACCTCGGTTTCAGGCCAGCCTATGACCTCCGCTCAGGCTGGCGAGAGGCCATCGAGATGATGAGGCAGGCCGGTCGGGTCTAGGGGCATGCCTGTCAATGCATGCTTCCTCCTTGTCGTGGTCGCCGCCGGTGGAGCGGCGCTTTCATTCGCGCTCGTGAGCCTTTTCTGCCGAGCTGCCCTCCGCCATCGCATCGTGGACTCCCCGAATGAACGGAGCCTTCACCGTCAACCGACGCCGCGGGGTGGCGGTGTCGCCATTGTCGTTGTCAGCCTCATTGGCATCTTGCTCTGCTGGGCGTTGGTGCCTTCCTGGCCTGTGCTTCCCCTACTCTGCTTCATCGGTGCTGGGCTTGTCGTGGCTGCGGTGAGCTGGAGAGATGACGTAAGACCCCTTCCCAACGTTGTGCGCTTCGGGGCGCACGTTCTTGCCTCCGTGGTTGTCCTCGCCGGGGTCGGATCCTGCGTGACCGTCGAGGCCCCAGTCGTTGGGTTCTTCCGTTTCGGGTATCTCGGTCTGCCCATGACCCTCTTGTGGATCGCGGGGTTGACCAACGCCTACAACTTTATGGATGGGATTGACGGGATCGCGGCTGGGCAAGCGGTCGTCGCCGGCCTGGGGTGGGTCGCCCTTGCCGGCAGCGCCGTCCGGATCGAGGTGTGCCTGGGTCTGCTGTTGGCCGCCAGTAGCCTTGGGTTCTTGGCTCACAACTGGCCACCGGCGAAGATCTTCATGGGAGACGTGGGCAGCGCGTTTCTGGGCTTCAGCTTTGCTGTGCTGGCGATCATCGGGGCGCAGCACAACCCTCGGCTCGCACTCGCAGGAATCCTGGTTGTGTGGCCGTTCGTGTTCGACACGAGCTTCACGTTCTTGCGTCGGCTGCGCAGAGGCGAGAACGTCTTCCAGGCGCACAGGTCCCACCTGTATCAGCGTCTCGTCCTGGCGGGATACTCTCACCAGTTTGTGACCTGTGTTTATGGTGCGCTGGCTGTCCTTGGCGTGTTTCTGGCCTTGATCTGGAAGCAGCGCATCGCGGCGGCGTCATGGCTTGTGCCGTCTGCGTTGGTGTCCGCAATGGTTGGCCTTTGGCTCTTCGTTGGTTGGGCCGAGCGTCGTCAAAAGGCGCGCGTCCCCGAGGGGGCCCGACCCTGAGGAGTAATCGAGAGCACACCAGCCGACCGTCGAGCCGCTGCAGCCCTACAAGCTCGTCGGCTGTCTCGACTACCGGCGGTGGCAGTCGTTGCTGGCGAATCCCGGCGTGATCTTCCAAACGCTGCCGGGGGGGGTGTCAATCCCGGCATCCGCGCTTCCGCCGTGTGCTCGACGAGGCCAGGGTCGTGGCGTCCGCGGCGGGCGTGCCTGGTCCTGGGAACGGCCAGCCAGCGGCCGGCCGATACGACAGTGAACGCTCACCACTTGTGGCGTAGTGGTCAGATTCACTTCAGACCGACCCACTGGCGCCGCTGCCGTGGACACCTGTGACCTTTTGCCGTATGGTTTCAGCAACAGAAACCGAAGACCGCGCCCGGCCTTGTTGGAGACTTCGCTGCACGTCGTCCCCCCCGACGTGGCCTTCACAACCTGTGAAGG
>Ga0209777_10008720_pt1 | contig 11053 bp, 21 predicted proteins | sample FrelakmetHBP12HB_FD_187147 | JGI IMG/M metagenome (GOLD analysis project Ga0209777, IMG submission 187147) | Freshwater lake sediment microbial communities from the University of Notre Dame, USA, for methane emissions studies -HBP12 HB (SPAdes)... | ecosystem: Environmental > Aquatic >...
TCACGCGGTACGAAGCCAACCGATGTCCCAGCCACCGCCGGCGTCGGACCGCGTGATTGGGTCGAGGTCTTCGTGGGACAGGAACCTGGACGTGTTCTGCCATCCGTGGGGCAGCCGGTTGCGGGCGGCGAAGTTGATGGCGAAGTTCACGAGGGCAACGTGCTGCGCCTCGGTGAACCGCAGGCCACGCGGCGTCGGGACGATGGGGGTGAACTCAATTCCGACGTAGGAGTAGTTGGCGCTGATCGTCGGGAAGAGCTGGTTCGGGCTGTCCTTGCCCGGCCAGTGCTTCTTCCAGTACTCGAGCGTCGTCGCCGACACCCGCGACTGCCACGAGGTGCCGACGTACGCCTGGTAGCTTGTGGGGGGCTCGCGCCCGCAGTGGGGCATGACCCGGTTCTCTTCTGCGACCTTCCAGAATTTCCCGTTCCAGTCGCAGACGTAGTTGGGGCCCCAGACGCCGGGGGTGTTGTAGTAGTCGGCGACGTACTGACCAACGTCGAGCCCCTTGTCGACGGCCTCCTGGACTTTGGTCTGGCCGCAGGTGTGGATCGCCAGACCGAAGACGGCCGGCTTGTCTGGGCCAACCGGCGTGCGGGTTGGAACGTCGTTCCTCACCCGAAGCAGTGTAGCACGGTGGTACACTCTTCGGGTGATCCTGCCATTCCACCCGCAGAGCTTTCCGTCTCCGGTGCTCCCAGGACGCCTCGAGGAGTACGTCTCAGATGACGCACCCCCGACGACGTCAGTGAGCGCCGCGAAGTACATCAGCCCGAGCCGCGTCTACGACCTCGTCGTCTGGGCGCAGAAGCAGCTAGGCCTGGCGAACGTCACCGCCCAGTACTTCGTCGGAACCGTGACCCGTGAGGCCGACTTCAAGACAAACGAGTGGGACACCGAGGTCGCCAAGCCCAAGCTTCCCCATGGCTACCAGTCGGTCGGTATCTACCAGATCGGCAGTGAGGAGGCGGGGAGGTACGGTTTCAGGCTCGAGGAGATGTTGGACCCGGTGAAGTCGACCGTGGTGATGGTCCGTCTAGCCGAGGCGCACAGAACAGCGATCCGCAAGGCGGTCGGCCTGTCGACCTCGGACCCCGATCCAGCAGACATCAACGCCTACCTGGCCATCGCGCACAACGGAGGAACCAGTGCGGCCACCCTGTCGATTGCCAAATACGGGCTCGACTGGTCGGCGTACAAGTCGAGGCCAGAGAACGTCGGCACCAGCATCATCTCCTACGGCAACGACTGCATCTCCGGAGGCCAGCGGTACGTCGGCATCGTGCCAGGAAGCTCTGGCACCTTGCCCTCGGTGCTTCCGAAGCCTGCCATCTTCTACTATCGGTCGGCTGCGCCGGTCTTCCTCGGGGTGTCGGCTGCGCTCGCGCTTGGAGCCCTGGCTGGCCTCGGCGTCGGCCTGTACGGTGACGCCTGTGGCGGCGCGTCTTCCTGCAGCTTGTGGCGCCGCTGGTCCATCTGATGATACCATAGACGCCGTGCCAGCCACCCATGCCCAGGTGTCGCGTCTCCTCTGCGAGGTCAACCGTATCGCGCAAATGATCCGCGCTGACGGCATGCCCGTCGACGACGTTCCCGCAACGGGTACCATCGACGCCAAGCTCTACGATGCTGCAGTTGGCGCGACTGGCTATGCTCTCTGCAGCTGCAGAATGAATATCCTGCGGTGTATGAAGAAGCACCCGGACTTCACGAAGATCTGGGACGAGGTCCACGCCTTCGCCGAGACCCCATCTCCGGCAGCGCTCGACAAGATCATCGAGGATGTCACCAAGATGATCGCAGCCGCCTGTCAACTCGCCAAGATCAAGGATCCCTGCAACTACCACGTTGTCCTCGACGGCGTCGACCCGCTCGACGAGGATCTGAAGAACAACACCTTCCCGGTGAAGCTTCCTCCACCGCCGGCGTCGCCGCCGAGGGAGCACAAGAAGAGCGGCTCGGTGGCCTTCGGCGCAGCGTTGAGCGTCACGGCGATCGGGTTGTCCTGCGGTCTCGTCGGGGCCGCCATCGCGGCGGTCGGAGAACCGGAGACCGCGCACCACCACCAGCACATGATCTACGGCGCGCAGACCACGCCTCTCCGCGAAGCGAAGAGGAAGACGAGACGGGCTCACAAGGGAAGGGGACGCTGAGATGGCCGACTCCTGCTCCAAGACCAACCGGGTTCTCCGCGGCGGAATCGGCTTCGTCATCGGCGGTTTGCTCGGCGCCGGCGTCGGCTACGCCATCTTCGGTCTCGCCGCCGGCAGCTGGGGCGAGTCGATGATGGCCGTGGGTACCGTCACCCCGCCGCCGTTCTGGGCCATCGCCATGGTCCCGCTCTGCGCCGTTGCCGGCACCGGCGCCGGGATGTACATCGGGGCGCGCCGCCCGGAGTGCTAGCATGGCGACCTCCTCATGCAGCAAGACGCCCGCTGCCTACCGCGGCGTGGCCGGCATCATCGGTGGCGGCGTGGCCGGCATCGTGCTCGGGCTCGGGCTCGGCAGGTTCGCCTACTACGAGTGGGAGAAGACCCCACACAACTGGCTCGATTTCGGGCCGATGTGGACGCTCATTCTGCCGCCCGCGCTCGGCCTAGCCGGAGTCGGTCTCGGCGGATACCTCGCAGCCCGCACGCCAGAGTGCAAGGTAGGGCGTCGATGAAGACCTCGTGCTCTGTGACGCCGAGGGTCGCCCGCGGCGCGGCGGGTGCCGCAGTCGGCGGCCTCGCCGGCATGCTAGTCGGGATGGGACTGGCGGTGGTCGCCTCGCAAGTGTCAGACCCAACGAAGGCCGAGACAGGAGCGGAGAGGGTACTGTGGGCGTTCTTCCTTCTGGTCATCCCCGCTGGCGGTATCGCTGGCGGCGCGTACCTGGCGGCGAAGAAGCCGGAGTGCTGAAGTGCCGAGGGTCGTCACCGTCTACGCCCCTCACGAACCAGACGGCTCCAAGCTGGGCCTGGTCTCCTACCGCATGAGCAAACTGGGGCCACCTACCATCAAGGCCTGGTGGGACAGACGGCTGCTGGCGTTCATCGCGCTCGAGGGCAGCCATCGCCTCGCCGCCGCCGCCGCGCTGAAGGTGCCGGTCACGATCTTGAAGGTCGTCCTCGAAGACATGGTCTGCCACGACTTCCAGGATCTCTACCCGCCTGGGCCAGAGCGCGTGGGCAACATGGTCGACTACATCCTCTCCGGTCCTCTTGGCAAAGAACGGGAACCGTGGGGGCCTGCCTATCGGCTGGAGGCGACCATTCGTAGATACCAGACCCCAGACATCGACGAGTGTCCAGATGCCGAAGAAGAAGCGTAAGTCTATCGTGCGACGCACCACCCTCGGCGAGTACTACGTCAAGGCGACGTGCCCAGGCGAGCACCCACACCTCGAGCACAACGAGTCCTTCTCGGCGGTCTACAAGAAGGCCGTGGCCCTCGACAAGAAGGGCTGCAAGATCGTCGTCGGATGGGAGGAGTGACGTGCGTCGCCGCCGCCGCGCTCTCGGCGAAACCGCCCGCAAGGGACCGCGCACCGGCGTGCTCGAGGTCGACTGGACGAACGTGGCCACTGCGGCGTACGAGGTGGTCGACCGCTTCAAGTCGTGCGGCGCCGACGACACGGTGAAGCCGGCCGAAGTTGGCAGCGTCATGACCTATGTGCGCGACGCGCAGACCGGGAAGACGCGCAAGGTGATGGTCTCCGCAATTCCCGATCAAGAGGTCAAGCACTTCGCCAGGGCCGAGCACCGCAGGTACACCGGCAGCAAGAAGCAGGTGTTCCACGACATCGTCGTCTACCCCAAGGCAGATCTCTGCATGCCACGGGATGATTGGCGCACCAAGATGCAATTCGTCCTCACTCACGAACTCACCCACGCCTCGGAGGCAGAGAAGCAGAAGCCCAGGCAAGGAGAGAGGGGTGGCGGCAACGTCTGGGAGGACTACGAGTCGTGCAAGCGCTACGTGAACAACCCCAGAGAGGTGGCCGCATTCGTCGCCGAGGCTCGCCAGGAACTCTCGACGTCCTTTACCGTCAAGAGGATCGACCAGCTTGTCCGCAAGGGCGTGGTCGAAAAGCCTGGCGACATGCTCACCCTCTTCTCCGATTCGTGGAACACCGTGGTGCCCTGCATCACTCCCGAGAACCGGCGCCGCTTCCTCAAGATGGCCGCGCACCTCTGGGAGCAGCGCGGCTACAAGAAGCTGGGCGAGTAGTGCAGGAATCGTCCAAGCGCCTCCTGTGGCTGTACGCTCTCGGCGAAGAGGCGCATCGCGCCGGCGTCCTCCTCGAGGACATGGGCAACCGTGGGCCGCGGGGAGTGGCCGCAGAGGACTGGTTCGGTAGGCGCGGGCTTACCCTCGATAAACTCAGCTACCTGTCGTACACCGGCTACGAGTTCCTTCGCGCTGGCGCCATCGGGCGCGCGATGCCGGTCTGGGTTACGGGATGGCGCTACGGCGGCCTGCCGCGGGACAGGGAAGGCGATGTGCGCCCGAGCTACAACTATCGAGACCAGCAGCCAGAGCGAGGCGTCTCGCTCGTCGCCGTCGACGGCGGTGCGCCGTGCCGCAGCTTTGCCGTTCTGGAGGCCAAGAAGCGCGGCGTTGTTCGGGTGGGCGGCTTCCTCGTCGAGGATACGGGAAGTGACGGAGAACCGCTGGTTGTGGGGGCCGTCGAGTTGCCGGCTTGCCGGCCGAGCAGGCGACGCTAGCTACTTCCGACTACGGCCCCTGGTCGGCAGACCAGGCCGCAGACGTCGCGGCGGGCTGCAGGTGCAGCGTACGCCGTCGAGCGGTGCCAGACCTACCAGAGCCCATGCGTCTTCCGGCGAAATTCCTCCGCGGCAGACATTTCTGGCCGCGATCAAACGCTTGCCGCGCTCGAGAGTCGCCGTGCCAGCGGGGAATCTACTTGCGAGCTTCTTGAGCGTCCTACAGGCGTGAGCGGCCTTATCGGACACGCACCCCAAGCAGTTGATCGGCTTCGCCATGGCTACTTGCTCACCCAGACGACCCTGGCGCCCTTGGCGTGCGGGTTGTGGACGCCGGCGCTGTTCGTGCGAACCTTCTCAACGAAGACCTGCATGCCGCCAGAAGCCACTTCCGGCCGGCGGGCCCTTGCCTTGGCGACGCGGAGGGCATCGGCCTTCTTCCGGTAGCAGCGCAGGAACCCGTAGTCGTCGACGCAATAGCTCCAGTGAGAACGCTTGGTCGCCATGAGCGCATGATACCACGGACGTCTCTCCGTCCCAACTTTCTGGCGCCGGGAAGTACGTTCCGGGCCCGGCCTGTGTTAGAGTAGGCGCTGGAGGTTACCCCCATGCTTCAGATGCATCGCGTTCAGCTTATCGGCGCCAGCGCCAAGGGCGCTCAACTGGTCGGCGCAGCGCCCGGCTGCAAGCGCTGCGGAGGGCTCGGCGAGTACACCCCCGTCACGGACAGCTTCGACTGCGCCTACAATGGGGTCTACTACGTCTGCTACCCGAAGGACTACGCGGCAGGCGGAAAGGGCGGCCCGATTCAGCAGTCGATCATCAACATGCAGAAGGCGGCCGACAACGTCCTTCTCGACATGCGGCTGTGGAACTTCACGGTCGCCGGTCCCGGCGGCACGCCGATGAGGTACAACGATCCGCCAATCGGCAGTTCTGCCGCCGGGTATGACGGCGACCTTGGACAGGGAACCGCCGAGTTCGTGATGCTCGCTCTTCTTGCAGCCACACAGCTGCAGCGCGAGGCGGGCGAGCCGGATCCGTCCTTCAAGGGGATGATCGTCGAGGGTACGCTCGACTACCCGACCTCCATGCCGCTCATGGCGCAGTACGCCGACGAGATCACGGCCTTCCTCAACGACATCCATGCCAGGGCCAGGGACATGGTGGCGACGGCGGCGGCGAACGACGCCGCGAAGACGGCCCAGCTGATCAAGGACGGCTGGGACGCCCTCAAGGCCAAGACGGCCTCGGTCTTCCTCAACCCGCCCCCCGCAGCAATGCCTCCCTCGGCGGTCGTCGACCCCAGCATCCTTTCTCCCGCCCCTGGCAAGACCGAGGTCCCCGTTCGGGCAGGCACGAAGATCGGTGCCGGCATCGCCATCGCTGGCGCGGCGATCGTCACCGGCCTGGCGGCGTACTTCGGCACCAGGAGCACCGGCGCTGCCGCAGCGGCCATCGCCGGGGCGCACCACACGCACCCTCGCCGGAGGCAGTAGTCCATGCTGTCGGCCAGCGACTGGACTCATGACGACCCAACCTGCCTGTACGCGCAGGTGACGGCGCAGGACGACGGGCGCAACTTCATGTACGACGCCAGCTGCGAGTTGAACGGCTCGTCCTGGTCCCGTGCTCCGCGCCGCGCCGTCGACATGATGGGTCTGAACAACCGCGGCTTGCCAGTGCGCCGTGCGCTCGGGGACGACCCGGCGCCGGAGCCAGCCGCGGATCCGGCTCCTGGCCTGGACGTCGCTCCTCCTCCGACGCCTTCGATCTGGGGACCGCTGCTGATGTACGGCATCCCCGGAGCCATCTTCGGCGGCCTCACGCTCGGCGGCACCGCGGCCTGGGCCTTCCATGCTCACGACCCGTCGAAGTCAGCGCTGAAGCCAGCGCTGATCCTCGGCATCGGCGGCGCCATCGCTGGCGCTCTCTCGCTGATCCTCGTAGCCGCCACCGCGAACGAGGGCGGTGCGCTGTTCGCTGCCGGCGTCGCTTTGGCAAGGTGAGACCCATGAAGAAGAAGAACAAGGCCAAGTCTCGCCGCGAGCTGGGCGACGTGACCTTTCAGATCGTGTGTCCCGACGGTCGCAAGGAACGCCGGCGCTACCCGAACGAGGCCGAGGGCTTGCGGCAGATGCGCGACCTCAAGAAGAAGTCTCGCTGCAGGATCTACATCGAGGACTGACCATGTCGACGAAGAAGAACCTGTGGCGCAAGATGCAGCTTGTCATGGACTGGGATCTCGCCATGGCGCTCTCGCAGTGGCACGGCGGGCAGGACTCCTACGTCTACGCGCTGTCCTCTTGGGGGTCCAACCACCTCGTCTCGGCGTCGATGATTGACGGGGCTCTCGTGGAGCTTCGGCAGGTGCTCGTCAAGCTGCGCGGTCACGACAAGAAGCACCTCAAGGCCGTGCTCGGCGACCTCGAACTCGTGCGCAGCTACTGGTACGAGAACACCGCCAAGCACGCCGGCATGGACGTCGACGAGTACCAGTACGACCAGCGCAACTACGACACCAGCGAGCAGGATGAGCGCATGTTCTCTCGCGAGATGGTCCAGTTCGGCGGCAAGGACGACCTCGGCTGCCACTGCCAGTAGTGAAGCACCTCGTCCTAAAGGACGAGGCTTCTCGGGTCGTCGGATGCCCTTACATCGGGCTGTCCTCGCCGAAGGCCACTTCCTGGCCCGAAAGCACGAGCGCGGATGTTCCGTGCTGCGTTCACGTCACGGCCGATGACCAGGCCACAGACGTCGCAGCGGTGCATGCGCTCGCTCAACTCCTTCCGCACGACGGCGCCGCAGCCGGAGCACTCCTGCGAGGTTCCCGCAGGGTCCACTGCCACTACCTCACGGCCAGCGTTTGCAGCTTTGCTCGTCAGGATGGAGAGGAAGATGCCCCAACCGACGTCGTGTACGGACCTCGAGAGACGGCCGCGAGAGAGCCCGACGACATTCAGGTTCTCGACGGCGATGCGTTCGTAGTCGTTGACCAGAGTCCGCGCAACCTTGTGAACGTGGTCGCGGCGGGCGTTGGCGACATGTCTGCAGTGTCCAGCAAAGAGACGACGAGCCTTGTCGCGCCGCCGGCTTCCCCTCCTCCTGCGAGACACCCTGCGCTGTGCCCGTACAAGCGCTCCCTCGGCGTGGCGCAAGAGCCTCGGGTTGGCGATGGTCTCTCCGTTATCGAGAGTGGCAAAGGTCGTCAGCCCAAGGTCGATGCCGCACTCGCGGCCAGTGGACGGAAGCGTCTCGGCCGGCACGTTGTCGCACGAAAAGAATACGTACCAACGGTCTCCCTCTCGCTTGAAGGTAGCGGTCTTCGGTGTGCCTTCCATCTTTCGGTGCCACGTTACCTTGACGGCGCCGGGCACCCCGTGGACCTTCAGCCGTTGCCCCACGAGGTCGACCCCGCCGGCCTTCAGCGTGGTCTTGCGGCTGACCTGCGGGAACGTGAAGCTGTCGTAGCGACGGGACGAGCGAAAGCGCGGGTACCCTGGCTTCTGCCCAGCCTTCACTCGACGGAAGAACGCCTCGAAAGCTCGATGAAGCCTCTTGAGAACGTCCTGCAGCACCTGACTGTAGATGGAAGCCACGTCGGGGCGCTCGGCCTTCACGTCGGTCAACTCGGCCTGCTGGTGGGCGCAGTTGAGACCAACGTGCTGCATGCGCCAGGCGTCCCTCTTCTCCTGGAGCGCGGCGTTGTACAACTCGCAGCAGGCAAGGCGGATGCGGTCCAAATGACGCGCCTGCTCGGCCGTCGGACGAAGATAGAACTTGTAGGTCTTGCGTCCCATGAACGACAACCTAACCCCACCCTTGGACGGGGCCACGCATCCACAATTCAGCCCGCCCGGAACAATGTGGTATGCTCGTTAGGCAACGGAGAAGTAGAGGAGACGAGCGATGAAGCGCAAGACCCTCGGAGCGAGCCATCGTTATCACCGTTCTCATGCCGACTTGAAGGTCCGTATCATCGAGTCGATGAACTTGATCTTCGAGAGGGGCGCCAACGCGTCAGACTGCGGGAGCTTCTTCAGGAGGCTTCTGCAGCTGGAGCAGCTGTTCGGTGGTCTGACTGTCCACGCCGAATCGCTGCCGGGCAAGGAGATGGCCGCCTTCAGGAAGACGAGCGCGTACCTCCACGCCCAAGACCTCGTCGCCGCCGCGAAGACGATGACGATGAAGAAGTGCCACATCAGCTAGGAAGAGGTGACGTCATGCAGGTTCTGAAGAACTTCTTTTCGTCGGAAAAGGCGGTCTTCGCCTTCCTCATCTTCCTCGTCGGCTCCGCGCTCGTGATCATGGGCCGGATGACCGTGCCGCAGTACGAGGAGTTCGTGCTGTGGGTGCTCGGCATCTACACCGGCGGCAAGGCGCTGCAGGGCGGCCTTGCGGCCATCGGGTCCGGCACCAGCGCGGCGACGGCGACGAACTCGACGCTGCAGGAGGTCGCCAAGCTCCTTTCCGACATCGCGACCAAGCCGGCCAATGTCGATCCGGTGGTCGTTCAGCCGCAGCCCACGCCGGCGCCGGCGCCGGCGCCCCCTGCTGTGGTCGAGCCCGCTCCGTCGAGCGACCCGGCCGCGCCCGCCCCGTCCACTACCGCCGACACGAAGCCCGAGCCGAAGCCCGAGCCGAAGCCTGAGAAGAAGAGCAAGAAGGGAGAGGTCAAGCCATGACGAAGAAGAAGCGCAAGAGCAAGGGGCTCGGCAGCACCCGCGGCGACCACTTCTACGCGGTGAAGATGTGGGGCCAGGCGAGGATGGAAGCCGCAAGAGAGGCCGTGAGACTCTTGAGCCTGCTTCCTCTCCGCGAGAACTCCTGCATGCGGGCAGAGTCGGAGATGAACCGCATGGAGTTCTACGACGGGATCGTTGCCGCCGACAGCAAGGGCTCTGGGAGCGCCGCTCAGACTTCGGCGATCAAGTACGCGCAGAAGTCAGGCCTCAACGAGATGAACCTGGCTCGCAGGAAGTTCAAGGCTCTCTGTAAGGTGGTTCCGAGATGACGAAGAAGAAGCGGAAGCGCAAGAGCCTCGGGTCGCCGGTGCTCATCCACGTCAAGGAGGCTCGGGAGGAGTTCTTCCAGGCCGCCGCTGCCGGACGTCGCGTCATCAAGATGCTCGACAAGAAGCCGTTGAGCGACGATGACTGCCGCCTGGCCGAGCAGGACATCCGCCAGATGGAGATGTTCATCGGCAAGGGCCAGCAGGCAGCGGACAGCGCGCCCCGCAACATGCTCCACAAGGACGAGGACTGGTCGCCCGCGGTACACGAGGCGCTGGGCCCCATCAACGCGGCACGCGACCTCTTCAACTACAGGTGCAAGGTCGTGAAGCGCCGCCCGGCGCTCGGCGGGCACCGCTCTCGCTGAAGCCCATGAGCCCACGTCTCCCACGCAAGCGCCTCGGCCAGCCCGAGGCGCCGGCCTGCGCCGCCATCCGCATCGTGAGCACCCACGAGGAGCCGGATCCGAACTGGGACAACGCGATCACCTTCCGCGCCATGTCCGGCGCCACGCAGGTCGGCTACCTCGACACGTATCGCTACCCCGACAAGTCATGGCTCAAGTCGGGCCTCGTCGAGGTCGACCCGAACGCCCGCCGCTGCAAGCTCGGCACGCGCCTGTACATGGCCGCCGCCGACTACGCCTGCCGCGAGGGCCTCGAGATGGTGAGCGACACGTACCGCACGGAGTTCAGCGAGGGCTTCTGGGACAAGCAGCGGAAGCGCGGCCGAGCGGCTTGCCTTCCAGGTGAAGGTCACCGCCTCGACCCTGGCGGCGACATGGACAAGGTCGTCGGCACCTGGCCCTGCGAGCGCTACAAGCTCAAGCGGTGCGAGGTCGATCTGAGCGGACACCGCTCACCCCATCGCCGGCGCCGCAAGTAGCGCTGAACCACCACACTGTAGTATTATCGGAGGTGAGGACATCGTGACGCCCAACGACGACGCCGTGCCGGAGCCTACGCCAGACACGCCGTCTCGCCGATACTCTCTCAAGAACGACGCGCTGCCGCCGTGCTGGGAAGAGTGTCAGCGTCGGTTGAACGCCCAACGTGAATCCACCGAGGAGGCGAAACTTACCATGGTCGACCACGCTGGAAAGCTGGAGTCTGGGGCGAAGACCTTTCAGCGAATGCGCGAGGACATCGCCGAGGTCAAGGCGAAGGTCGACAAGGACATCGCCGAGGTCAGAGCGAAGGACATCGCCGAAATCAAGGCGAAGGCCGAAGAGGCCGTCAAGGCAGCAGCGCCGAAGCAAACCGACTGGCTGAAGGTCGTTGGTCTCGTCGGCGGGTTCCTCATCACGATGTTCGGCGGGTGGTGGGTACTCGC
>Ga0209777_10008721_pt1 | contig 11053 bp, 6 predicted proteins | sample FrelakmetHBP12HB_FD_187147 | JGI IMG/M metagenome (GOLD analysis project Ga0209777, IMG submission 187147) | Freshwater lake sediment microbial communities from the University of Notre Dame, USA, for methane emissions studies -HBP12 HB (SPAdes)... | ecosystem: Environmental > Aquatic >...
GGTTCAGCTTTATTGGGTCTTGCTGGGACAGGAATCGCAGCTTTAGGTGCTGGTGTGGTAACCGCATCAGCCGCAGCAATAAATTCTATATCCCTACAACCTAAATTGCAAAGAATTTCTACTGCAATTTCAATTTATATGCCCGACACAGTAATATCGGATTATTCACACAACTATCAAGAAACATCAGTCACAGATGCATTGGGTAAAATAGGAACAATAGGAACTTTAGCTGCTGGAATCACAAGAGCAGCAACAACCAAAAACGCTCCAATGAAAGATAGTCCTGCTGTTTTAGAAGCTGCGGGTAATATTCCTGGGTTAGGATCTAATGCTTCGGATGTTGCATTAAAGAGCGCAAATTTCGCAGTCAATCCTCAAGTCGAATTAATTTACAAAGGAACTGCTAACAGAGAATTTATTTTTGAATTCAGATTCCAACCAAGAACTCCAGCAGAAGCTGCCGCGATAAGATCAATAATCTATACATTTAGAAGATTCTCTGCACCAGAACTTCAGGGTGATAGCAACGGCAGATATTTCATCAATCCTGGATCCTTTGATATCAAATTCTATTTCGGCAATACTGAGAATACGAATCTCTCAAGAATTTCTACTTGTGTATTGGAAAATTTGAATGTCAACTATTCAGGAGCTGGGCAGTATGCAACATTCTATGATGGCATGCCTGCTCAAATCGATCTTCAATTGAGATTCAAAGAGGTCGATATTATCACAAGAGAACTCATCGAACAGTTGGGATACTAAAAGATGGCAACATACTTTCAGAATTTTCCTAAATTACCATATACTTTTGACCCAAATTACCAAAATTGGTTCAATGTGACAAATATATTCACGAAAGTGAGTATGTTGAGTTCGCCACTTAGTAATTCTACTACATATTATCAATATGATCTTAAAGAAACAGATAAATTTGAACATATTGCATACAAATATTATAACAACATCAATGATTTTTGGATTCTCTTATTTGCAAACAATATTATAGATCCATTTTACGGCGCTCCACTAGATTATCAATCATTTATTAATTATATTAATCTAAAGTATGCACCTAATGGTGGTTATATTGAATTCTTAAACAACTACACACAAGAAATCTTTTTTCTGAATAATTCCGATTCATTATTGAATTTCTATGATAATCAAGATATAAATCCCAACGATACTCCAACAAATGGAATACAAGTTGCACAATCAACACTAGATCACTATGAGTTACAAACAACAACTATAGTGACCGCATCAAATGGATATTATTATTCGAACACCACTACTGCATACTTCTCAAACACAACTTATGCAATCTATGATATAAGAGATTTATCTCGAGACCCAACACAATTACCGACACTAGAATATGACACAATAACTTTTGTTTCTCCTCCAACGACTGTCGTTAGTGGTGGCACAGCAGAATATCCAGATGTTAATAATCAATTAACAGTCAACCAAGTGATTAAGCTGGTAGCTGTTTCTTGTTATGATGCTGAAAATACACTCAATGAAGATAAGAGACACATAAAAATAATCAAGAAAGATTATGCATCTCAGATAGAAAACGAATTGACTAAATTATTGACATCATAATACTATGACAACAAATGCACCAACAGATACAGCACCAATAACAGGTTTAAGTTATAGTAGTGACTATAAACTAAACTTAGCAATTACCACCAGCGATGGTCAGAGCGTACAAGTTGAGAATTTGCTTCTCAATTTCAATCTCTATGAAGATATATTTTCTCCAACTATGAGTGGTGATTTTGACATCAGTGATGCTCATGATATTTTTACCAGTTTCTCTTTTCAGGGAAATGAATATATTTACTTAGAGTTAGATAAACCATCATTAAATAAACCAATAAAGAAATACTTTAGAATCTATAAAGTATCAGACAGACAGCAAAAAACACAGTCACTGCAAGTATACAGAGTACATTTCTGCTCAGAAGAATTACTATTGTCAACCCAGATGCTTTTAAGAAAATCGTATAAGGGTATGACTATCGATAGCATGATAAATGATATTTTGAATAATGTTCTCAAAGTTCCATCAACAAAGACTAAAAATGGTTTATTTTCTAAAACTGGTGGAAACTTCAATATCATTATACCTAAAATGCAGCCACTGGAAGCTGTACAGTGGTTGACGACCAGAGCTTATAATGATAATCAGACACTATATTTCTTTTTTGAAAATAGAGATGGATACAACTTCACATCATATGAAAATTTAATTTCGAAGGGTTCTTTCACAACATTTTACAGAGCACCAAAAGTAACCACAGAACCTGATCAAAACATTAAAGCATATAATTACATTAATATTGTCCATGATTTCGATACTATAAAAACAAATAGGTTTGGTGGATTTGCGACCTCTCTCTACACATATGACATTGTCAAAAGAAAATATGTTAAGAACACATTTACTCTCCCAACTCTTGGTCCATCTAATTTCTTGAACAAATTCCCAATAATAAATTCTTCACAAAATAGATTTAATAAAAGTTTATTTGATACTGTTGATTCTATGCAGAAGTTTTATCCAACAACTGATTCTGATACGAGTACAAATCCAATACATCCAGAAAGATGGATAAATCAGCATGCGATAAAATTAGCTCAACTGCATCAATTAAAAGTTGTTCTCAATGTTCCTTTGGACGTTCAATTAAAGGCTGGACAAGTAATAACTCTCAATCTTCCAAAAATGACACCTCAATCAGATACAGGTGGTTATGTGACAGATAAGTACAAGAGTGGGAATTATTTGGTTTCTAGTGTTCGCCATGGAATCAGCGATCAGGTCGCCACAACAACTCTAGAATTATTATCTGATTCTCTGCCTTCTCAACTACCAACAGCTTCTACGACATCTAGTGGACTCCAAACGATTAAATCACAATGAATGAAAAAAATTACATGGGGATGGATGGTTTTATTTGGTGGATGGGTGTGGTCGAGAGCAGACAGGATCCGTTGAAACTTGGAAGATGCCAGGTTCGTTTCTTTGGATATCATTCAGATTCTCTCACCGATATTCCTTCTGCGGATCTGCCTTGGGCAACTCCAGCACATTCTTTAAATAATCACACATTTAGTACACCCAAAGAAACTGATGTTGTCTTTGGGTTCTTTGCTGATGGAAATAGCCGTCAGATGCCAATTATGATTGGAATTATTCCTGGGATTGAAACCAATCCCCCAAGCACGGGAACGGGGTATCACGACCTAAGAGCAAACAATGTTATTGCAGCAGCACCAAAAGTTCCTGCTGCAAGAACCTATGTGAGTGATGGAAGTGGAGTTAAAATAAAAGAATTAGATACTACCAATCCATCAGTGGTTTCTTCTTTAAGATATCCACGAGCTACGGATCTTGGGAATAATTCAATAACTGGATTAACCCGTGGCGCGCTATTGCCAACTGATGTTATGCAGTCTCGATTGAATGAGAGCTATCCGAAAATAACATCAGCAAACAAAGTCACTTTCCAAGAACCTAAACCAATTTACTCTCCAGTTTATCCGTACAATCAAGCACTAGCCACGGAATCTGGACATTCTTTGGAATTTGAAGATACGCAGGGAAAAGAAAGAATAACCATATCCCACCGAACTGGAACCTTTACCGAATACTACCCAACAGGTTCTAAGATTGAGGAAGTTGTTAAAAATAATTATAAGGTTGTTTTTGCTGATGACTTTATCCATGTTATGGGTCATGTCGTAGTTGCAGTAGATTCAGATGTCTTTATTAAGGCGAATGGAGATATCTGGATTGAGGGTGGAAATGATATGAATGTTGCTGTCAGCGGAACAATGAATCTGTCAGTGGGAGAAGCTCTTAATATTAAAGCTAAGTCTCTTAATATTGACATAGCCCAAGATGCAACTCTTATCACAGGAGGAAATCAATATTTCTCTCCTGCTGGCGATTTTAATCTTGATTCAGCAACTGGAAGCATATATCTCACAACAGAAGTTGGGCAGATAGAAGTGAGTGCTACTGATAGCTTTGATGTTACTGCTGCTGATATTGGTCTAAATTCTGGAACTCCAGCAGGATTAGCTACTCCAGGAAAAACCGTGAATCTGAGTTCCCCTGCACCTAGAGCTAAGAAAAACGATAATCCAATTGGTAATAATTAACTAAATATTCAAATAAACCAAAGAAATAAAGCTAATGTATCAACAGCCGCAACAAATTCAGTCAAATGTAACAAAAGTTTATAGTGACATAAACGTAAACTTTGTACCCAACCCAATTACAGGGGATTTATTGAAGGTTGTTGGAACAAATTCAGTTGTACAATCTTTAATGAATTTAGTTCAATTAAACTTCTATGAGAAACCATTTCACCCAGAAATAGGTTCAAATATTAGGGCACTTTTGTTTGAACAACTAGATCCAGTTACAATGAATTCACTGCAATCAGAAATAACAAATCTTATTTCAAATTTTGAAACAAGAGTTCGTGTTATTGGTGTTTATGTTCAGGCTAATTATGATTTAAATGGTTATGATGTAGAAATACAGTTTTATGTTTTGAATGTTGATTCACCTCTATCGATAACTACATTTTTGCAAAGGCTAAGGTAAGATGGCAACCAATTCACAGCTACAAATAACCAGTCTAGATTTCGATACAATCAAACAGAACTTCATTACGTTCTTGCAGAGCCAATCACAATTTCAAGATTATAACTTTCAAGGTTCTGCCATAAATATTCTGCTTGATGTGCTATCATATAATACATTTTATAATGCATTTTATATGAATATGGTCGCCAGTGAGATGTTTTTGGACTCTGCGATTCTTAGACAAAATATAGTTTCTCATGCAAAATTGTTGGGATATACCCCAACATCTGCGACAGCATCCCAAGCATTTTTGGATGTTGTTATTCAGAAAGAAATCTCAGATTCAACAATATCACTCAATCTTCCAAGATTTACTCAGTTCGCAACTCAGAGTGCTAATGGAAGTTCTTATTCTTTTTATACTATTGACGACACTGGTTATGTTGCGAACAATGGGACTTCTTTCACATTCAATAGCGTCCAAGTTAAAGAAGGAACCCCAGTTGTTAAATCATTCATATACACTGCTTCTTCTAATCCAACCCAATCATTTAGCTTAGTTGATCAAGGAATTGATATATCAACACTCCAAGTTGTCGTACAAACATCAACATCGAATCCATCATATAATGTATTCACTCTAGCTCAAGATGCAACCCAAGTTACCGCAAATTCTAATGTTTATTTCATAAATGAGGACGCAAATCAAAGCTATGTGATTTATTTCGGAGATGGAATAATAGGCACAAGCTTGCAGGACCAGAATATTATTAAAGTGAGTTATTTGATAACTGATGCTGATGCTGCAAATGGTCTGAAGAATTTCAGTTTGCAAACATCTCTGCCTGTGGCTGTCGCTTCTTCAACCGTAACAACTGCTGCTCCGTCAGCAGGTGGCTCACCGATTGAGAACGCTAATAGCATTAAGTTTGCTGCTCCATTATCTTTTGTTGCACAAAATAGAATTGTTACTAAAAATGATTATATTTCACAAATTAATAAAAGATATCCTTATTTTGATGCTGTGACTGTTTGGGGTGGTGAAGAATTAGTTCCACCAATTTATGGTAAAGTATTTGTATCAGCTAAACCTAAAAATGGATTTGTGGTGACTGCTGCCGAACAGAATTACTTAATTAATGATATAATTAGACCAATAAGCGTGTTAACTGTTACTCCAGTATTTGTACAACCAGATTATAATTTCTTGAATTTCACAATTAATGTGAATTATGATACAACCAAAACTGTGTTAACTTCAACTCAGTTACAGTCTGCGGTTGGTTCTTCAGTCAATACTTTTGTTGCAAATTATTTGAATAAGTTTAATGCGAGTTTTGCATTTTCTAAATTCTTAGCGACAATTGACGCAACTGACCCATCAATACAATCCAGCTCAGTTTCTCTTTATATTGAAAAACAAATAACACCAACATTAAATAAACTTGAAACATATACCATAAATTATGGAACCCCTCTACACCGTGGAATCACTAATGATAGAGTTTATACTTCTCCATATTTCATATCACAAGACTCGCACGGAAACGATCGTCAGTGTTATATTGAAGAAACTCCATATTCATTTAGTGGAATTGATGGGTATATTATCACTAATCCTGGTTCTGGATATACCTCTGCACCCTCAATAGCTATTGATGGTGATGGTGTTGGTGCGAACGCTTATGCTGTTATAGTTAATGGTCAAGTAGCTTCTGTTGTGATCGATAAGTCGGGAGAAAACTATACGACTGCGGCTTTCGTGGATCCAAATAGTGGAAGCGAGACACTAACTACTGGGGGTGGTACTGGTGCACAAATAACTCCAGTTCTAGGACAATTATACGGAACACTCAGAACTTATTATTTCGATAGCAATCACGTTAAACAGATAATCAACCCGAATGCAGGAACTATTGATTATAATAATGGAATAGTAACTTTGCAGAACTTCTATGCAACATCAATAGGAAATGATATTGGAATTCTTAGTGTATTTGCTGAACCCGTAAGTGATAATTTCTCATCAAATAATAATATAATTATCACATACGATCCAACTAATCCTAAAGCATTAACTATAAATTTAACTAAAGTATCATCATAATAAAATGACTCTTTTAACTTCCAATTCAAATGCAATATTATATGAAGCAACTAGTAATTTAATAGATTCACAGCTTCCTGGATTTATTGTAGCCAATAATCCAAATTTTGATGCTTTCTTGAAAGCATACTATAAATGGATGGAACAAGCAAACTCTGGAGCAGTTTTATATCACACTAAGAATTTATTGAATTATAAAGATATTGATAAAACTACTGATGAGTTTATACAATATTTTATCAATGATTTTTTACCTAATTTTCCGCCAGAAATTGCTCTAAATGAAGCAAAGATGATTAAAACTGCACGCCAGTTTTACAGCACAAAGGGTAGCGAAGAATCAGTAAAATTCTTATTCAGAGTTTTATACGAAAAGGATGTAGAGGTTTACTATCCAAAAGATAACATATTAAAAGCTTCAGATGGCAAATGGCAAATACCACAGTCTTTGAGATTAGTTTTGAGTCCAGAATATTATAATTTTGATCTTACTCTTTTAAATAGTAGAGAAGCGCACGGATCAAACTCGTATGCAACTTGTACGATTGAATCTGCAGTAACCACATTAGATGTTGATCTTGGAATTGATATAGTTGAACTTTATGTTTCCAATATAGTTGGAAACTTTAATCCAAAAGATAATATAGTTGTCAGTGGAACATACCCATCAAACAATCAACCATTCGTATTTTCTGAACAAATAATTTCCTCAATATCCGAGATTGCGATCAATCCAAAATATCAAGGAAATGGATATATCGGAAAGACATATGATTCCTTTGGTAATTTAATATATCCTGGAGATCCTGTTGTATTTTTTGGCGGTGCTGGTTCTTCTAATTTTAAAATAGCGAACGCTTTCGTGAATGTTGTTGACACTCTTGGGAGAATTGAAAGTTTTTGGATTGATAATAGAGGATTCAATTACATATCAACACCTAATGTCTCAGTGAGAGTCGCAGACATTCAAACCAATTTAACTGGAACCCAAATTTCTCAATTAGAACCGCCACTAACAGATAATGTTATTTTTTACCAGGGTTCTTCGTTTTCATCAAAAACTTTTTCTGCAAATCTGGCTTATTCTGGATCAACTGTAACTTCTGATTTGGCGAAAGACGGTAAACTCAGAATATACAATTATAATGGTTCTATTGATATAAACCAACCTCTTTCGATTGTGGGAAGCTCCGTCACAATCAGTATAACAGAACCGCCATTTTATTATGGTAATGGGCAAGCTAAAGCTAATGCTATATTTCTTAATGGTTTGATTCAATATCCAGGATATTATTTAAATACTGATGGACAACCAAGTGCTGATCAGTATTTGCAAGATAGTCTGAAATATCACAATTATTCATATGTTGTTCAAGTTGAAAAATCATTATATGATTACAAACAAACCTTGATGAATATAATTCATCCATCTGGAATGAAGATGTTGGCTGAATATTCTATATTGGATCAGAAACCAATCGATATCCAGATTGATAGTTCTTTTGCAGTAATTCCTCCGAATAATCTCGGCAAGATTACAACAAATGCATTCAGTTCAGTCGCCACAGTTATTGGAACATATCCTGGAGATTACAACCCAACTAACTTTGAAGAAATTGCACAAGCCAATGATTTAATTGTTATTGATTATTCAAATCCAGCAAGAATTCAAACTAAGCTCATAACCCAAGTAATAAGTAACACTGAATTAATTATGGAGAGTAATACTATGATTATGGGAAATGGAACAATATCAATACAAGCTTTCAGCAATGTTGCAACTCTTTCTCAAAATAACTATGGAGCTATTGAAGTTGGAGATATTCTTGGATTTGTAATTGGTCCTGAAGATGATTTTGTGTTTTATGATACAGCAGGAACTTCCAATACAGCATATTTTATTGATAGAAACAATAATAAAGTTCTATCAGGAGGAACTTCTCCTTCTGGTTGGAATCCTAGCGATATACTAGTAATTAATGATAACATAGGTGGTGAACTTTATTTTAATAATGGTTATTTTACTGCGATGGCTACGGTGACAGAAGCAGAATATGGAACCAATAAGCTAAAGATATCTCTTCCTGATGCTCCTTTTATCCCATCAAAAACTAGAAATAATTTAACATACTTTGTGTACCCATCATTTTCTAATACTCATTACCAGATAGTACGTTTACAAGATCCACTTGGGTACGAACATGAAGAGACGATAGAATTTTTAAATTCTGGCGGAACCCCATTACAAATTGGCGTATACGCCGCATCACCATCAACTAATAATTGGATTGCTTTGAATGGTTGGACTGGAAATGGATTAGGTAATGGATTAAATATTGTTTTTCCTGCTGCTCAAACCGCAGCAGCTGGATATTCTGATGTAGCAATTGTATTTTCTGTTTTATGCAGCGGTGGTCAAGTTACTGCATGCACTTCCTTTAGCCCAATAACAGTAACTTATGGTAATTGTACAGCTCAAGCTAACGTTACTCTCATACCTTATTCCACTGAGCTTTATTGGTCATCTCTAGTTGGAGTTATATCTTTAACTGGTTATAATCCATCATCAAACGATGTATTATCATTCCAAGCCGCTGATGGGGATTATGTGAGCTTAGGGGTATTGGACTATCTTGATGGCACAGGAAATCCAAATACTTCGGGACAACAACCAGGATTACAAGCTCTAGTAGTTTATAATTCTTCTAATAATATAACAGTAACTCCAATTCCTGGTTCATATTTCCCAGGAGGTACGCATCTATCTTATGCTTCAAATGTTACAATTTCAGTTCCTGCTGGTGGAATTGGAATTGGCGGAACATATTTAAATGAGACTAGTGGTATACCATCAGTCAATTTACTCAATTCATATTCGACGAGTTTGGTTTGGCCACAAGATGTACTGACTGGCGGTTTATCGGATGGTGCGAGCGTTTACGGTTATGAGACTGCCGCAGGAGCAGAAACCCAAAATTGGGAAGCGGCAGCGATTGTTGGAAGTGGTGTTGAAGGTGGTATAAGTTACCCAAATCAAGGTGTATATGGATTCGCAGCTTCTATTGCTCCAGCACCTTCTAGCTCATCAGAACAGACAATTAATGTTATAAATAATGTTAATAATCTAATTAACCTCATTTCTGAATACTAAGAGATTTAATATGCCAACCCAAGGACCAACAACTGGAATCAAAAGTATTCTCACTACTAAAGAAAAGATCTTTATTGCCTCAGCTATATCTAAAGATTGGTTAACTTCTAATGCTTATGTTGGGATAGGTCATGTTCCAAATTGGCCAAATAATGATGGGAATATCCCAAGCATAGACAATTCAACAGATTCTTTAAATGATGTTTTCAATAATTTAGTTTCCCTTAAGAAAATTGAGGGTGGGGATCTATGTTTAGTTATTCCTAGATCAGACTGGGCGAATAATACGGTTTATGGTTATTATGCAAATAACGTTGATATGTTTAGTACCCAGATTTTAACATCAAACGTCGGGGCAGTTTCTGTCACAGAAGGATCGAGTATTCTAACGGGCACTAGTACCGACTTCGCAGGATTTTTCAATATTGGAGATACTATCCAAACAGTAAATACTGCAGTGAACTATACAGATACTAAAATTGTTGTCAGTATTGCAAATAATACCTCATTGAATGTAAATACTGCTTACTCTTATTCATATAATGCTGACGAGTACTATAAAGTAGAAGACACATTCCCATACTACAGCCAGAATTTCTATATTAGAAACATACACGACCAAGTGTTTAAGTGTCTCTATAATGCGAATAATTCTATGTCTACTGTAATGCCGCAAATAACATTAGGTGGACAACTACCAACCAATCCATTCATTTTAACTTCTGATGGATATTACTGGAAGTATATGTATACAATTCCAGGAGGGTTGAAGGAAAAATTCTTTAATGAGAGTTGGATGCCTGTTTGGACTGATAGTGCAGTCACACAGTCAGCAGTTCCAGGAAGAATCGACTTTGTTAATATTGTAAGCGGAGGAAGTGGCTATAATAATAGTGTCGCTTCTAATAATGCAAATATATTAACGATAACAGGAGACGGTAGTGGTGCTTCTGCAATTGCTATTGTTGATGGCAATGGCACAATTATTGGTTTAAATTTAACTGGCGGTCGAGGATATACTTATGCTAATGTTGTGATATCAGGTTCGGGAACAGGAGCTAATCTTATCCCAATAATTAGCCCAGAAGGTGGTAATGGCTCCAATAGTTATTATGAACTTGGTGCGACTAATATAATGTTGTGTACTGAATTGAGTAGCATTGTTGGAGGAACATTT
>Ga0209777_10008722_pt1 | contig 11051 bp, 11 predicted proteins | sample FrelakmetHBP12HB_FD_187147 | JGI IMG/M metagenome (GOLD analysis project Ga0209777, IMG submission 187147) | Freshwater lake sediment microbial communities from the University of Notre Dame, USA, for methane emissions studies -HBP12 HB (SPAdes)... | ecosystem: Environmental > Aquatic >...
AAACAAGCAGAAATCCAGTTCGAAATCTGCGCTAATCCGCAATCCTTTGGCACAACCGACCTCTCCACCCGATTCACTAAAGGTCAAGCATTTTGCAGGTCCGTTCGCATAAGGTCCGTTTGCATACCGTTTGCATATATACTCAGATGGGAAACGTCTCCCCAAGGTCCTGCAAAATCCAGTTCTTCCACTCCTGGAAAAAGCAAGAAACCTGCGATCATATTTGTTACCGAGCTTATCTTCCCGGTAGCTTCCGACACCTTCATGCCTCAAATCCTGAGATTGGAACTACTTAGGACTTATGCGTTTAATGAGATCAGCATAATATGAACTGCAAAGCATGAACTGCATTCTCGTTGTTCTTGTGACTCCTCAGCTCAAGATTTAAGTGGGTCCTAATCAATCTGATCTCATATGTCGTGAGGCAAAAGTTGCAGAAATCTGCAGATATCAAGCATGGGAGGAAGAAAAATTGCAGATCGATGTTCTCGAGGCGGTAAGAGAGGAGCTGGCGCAAAGCGCAAATGTGAAGACACGCGACAGCGCCCAGCGCTTCTTCAAGGAAGATGCGAAATTTCTCGGGGTCAAGACCGCGGCGGTCAAAAAAATCGCCCAAAAATATCAGCGAGAAATGAAGGGAAGAGAGAAGCGAGAGATCTTTGCTTTATGTGAAGACCTCTTACAGTCGGGCTATGGTGAAGAAGCGTTAGTCGCCTTTGAGTGGTCTTATTCCCTGAGAAAAGACTACCAGATGCAGGATTTTCAGGTATTCGAGAGCTGGGTTCAAAATTACGTCGACAATTGGGCCAAATGCGATACTCTCTGCAACCACACCATCGGCGCTTTCATAGAGCAATACCCCAGTTTTATAGAAAAGCTCGAAGACTGGGCGATGTCGGAGAACAGATGGCTCAAACGTGCTTCGGCAGTGACCCTGATCCTACCAGCCAGAAAGGGAGAATTCCTAAAAGAAATTCTGGAGATCTCCGACATTCTGCTGAAAGACAATGACGATTTGGTGCAGAAAGGCTATGGCTGGATGCTGAAAGAAGCGAGCAAGAAACACCAAGAAGAGGTCTTCGAATACATCATGGGAAGAAAGGCAGAGATGCCGAGGACTGCGCTCCGATATGCCATTGAAAAAATGCCGGAGGACCTGAGAAGAAAGGCGATGGAGAAATAGACACGCCATACGGACTGCAGCTAGGAGGCAAGCAGCAACGTCACCTTATTTTGGTGTTAAGTCTCGATTGAAGGTAGGACCAAATATCACGTAATTTTAACTATCTATGGCGCAATGACGGTCCAGCTCAGTTTAGACTCAATCTTTATTATGACACACATGTAATGTATATATGTAGCCAAAGAAAAGAAAGAGGTCCTCTTTGGGAAGGCGCATGAACTATCCAGTGCAAAATTAGAGTTTTCTTGGTGCAGGAGCAAAGTATTGAACTTTTCGAATAAAAGCTATCTTAATATATACGAACTTGCCCTCTTTTTATCATGCGTGCCGCTTGCCTCCAGCTCCGGGTAGACCTCTGCAGGAATCAGGAGAATACAGCAAGGGCCCTTGAGATGGCCGAGCGGGCAATAGACCGTGGCGCTGAGATTCTTGTGTTCCCGGAGATGTTCATCACCGGCTTTTGCTATAACCTTGCTCCCGAGGAGTCACCCTATCCCTTGCTAGAGCCGTTCATGACCCTGGTGCAGCGTCGCAGCTGCTTGATCATCGGCTCGCTAATGAGCGGGAAATATAATATGGGTTTCTGTCTCGGATCCGACGGCATTCAATTCCAGCCCAAGATTCATCCTTTCGACAAGGAGAAGCAGCACTTTCTGGGAGGGGACCGCATCTCTCCAATGAAGACGAAGTGGGGCAAGGTGGCTCTGGAGATCTGCTACGACCTGCGCTTTCCCGAAGTTGCGCGCTCGCTGGCGCTGCAGGGCGCCGACTTCCTGGTCACTATCGGCCAGTTCCCCGCCTCCCGGAGGGAGCACTGGCGCGTTCTCTGCCTGGCTAGGGCCATGGAGAACCAGCTTCCTCACCTGGCCTGCAACTGGGCCAATGCCGGAGGCTCCCTGATTGTCGATGCCCGTGGTCAGGTTCATGCCGAGGCCGGTCAGGGCGATGAGGTCATCATCGGAGAGGTTGACCTGGCGGACCGGGACCGATGGAGAAAAGAGATCTTCTACCTGAGCGAAAGAAGGCCGGAACTCTACTGAGGTGATCTCTTGAACACCCTCACTAGGAACTTTTTAAGATCGAAGTTCAGAGAGTACTACCTTCAGGCGGCTCTGGACGTGCCGCCATCCCTTGAGTCCAGAGAGTGGGGCTTCATCCTCTTCGACAAAATAGGCATGCTCCGCCACAAATCCTATCTTGCTCGTGGCGAGCTGGTAGACTACATAAGGTCCATGGTCCCGGCGCACTTCTATCATTCGGCCGCCTACTACCGGCGACCTGGAGCGCCCACCATGAAGGAGAAAGGCTGGCAGGGGGCGGACTTGATCTTCGACCTGGATGCCGACCACCTAAGAAAGGCTCCAAAATCCTACGGGGAGATGCTGGACTTGGTCAAGAAAGAGACTCTAAAGCTGCTGAACTTCCTTCTGGCCGATTTTGGGTTCTCAGAGAAGAACATAAGCGTGGTATTCTCCGGAGGCCGGGGTTACCATATTCACGTCAGAGACCCAAAAGTACTGGCTCTTGGCAGCGACGAGCGCAGAGAGATCGTCGACTACCTCACGGGCAGGGGGCTGGATGCTAAGAGGCTGAGGTTTAAAGTCGTTGTAAGTGGCGATGTTGGCAAAGATCGCGTTCTCGCCCTGAGATGTCCTCGCGAGAATGCTGCAGGATGGGGCAGTAAGTTCAATCAGGCGATCTCACTATTTGCCGAAGAAATTCGCAGTTTGGACGAAATAACAGCGACAAAAAAACTTATGAAAATTAAAGGAATCGGAAAATTTCGCGCTACAGAATTCCACCGACGTATTAAGAACGACAGAGTGATGGACGACATACGCGCTGGCAATCTAGACAGCCTAAAGGGTATTCAAAATGTTTGGAATTATATTATTGATAATTATCTAGTTGATCAGTTTGTGCAAGTTCTGGGAGGCGAGACCGACGAGCCCGTCACCGCCGATGTCCGGCGACTGATCCGATGCCCCACCAGCCTTCACGGCGGCTCTGGCTTTCGGGTAACGCCTTTGACCATCCGGGGGCTAGAGGAGTTCGAACCGCTATGGGATGCGGTGATCTTTGGAGACGAACCTGTGCCAATAGATGTAATCAAGTCCTTTAAAACAGAAATCCGCGGCGAAAGTTACAGCCTCGAGGAAGGACGGACTGAGCTTCCTGCTTGCGCAGCGATCTTTCTGATGGCCAGGGGCGCTGCTGAGCTAGGCAAAGCTTTAGAGGGATGAGATTCAAAATACGTGTCCAATTAGGTCCATAACTGCACCCCTTACCTTAAGGCTTAAGGGCAAACGCAACGGACACCGGGATGGAAAAGTGGATCTGGCCAACACACTTCGTGAGGAGCGCAAGACCGCCGAACTTCAGAAGCTCGATAAGGACTTCTATGAACAGGTTGGCTCGTATCTGGCTGGCCTTGAGCAGGAGCTATCCAAGATAGCTGACCCATACTCTGTTGAGGCCCAGATCATCCAGGACACGCTGAAGGGCGAGCGCAATAGCGTTAACAAGCTCATCGACCAGCGGATGAAGAAGATGGTCCGCCGAGTTGTGAAAAATGCACGCTCTGCCCCCAGGGAGGACGTGCTTTTGGATCTGACAAAGGAGGAGGAACATATCTACACCCAGATGCTCTCGGCGGTCCTCACAGGCCGGGAGACCATCCTTGCTCATATATCTCATACCGAAAGACCTTTAATAGGTAAGAAAGATATACCCCAGGGTTACGAGATTGTGCGGTTACTGGATAGTGTTCCAATGTTTGTTGGAGTGGACGGGAAGAACTACCTTCTCTCCAAGGATGACGTTGTTGCCCTCCCAAGCGTTCACTCTAAAAACCTGCGCAACAAAAATCTGGCGGTAGAAGTTAAGATTTAGTGATGAAGTGAAGCTAGGAATAGCGAAGTGATAAAAGTGAAGATGCCAAAACAGTCAAAAGCTCATTGTCCTTTCTGTAATAAGCACACGTTGCAGACGGTCGAAAGGGTTAGGAAAGGCCGAGCCTCATCTTTGACCCACATAGCGAGGCAGAAGTTGAGAGCCAACGGGATAGGAAACCAGGGGAAGTTCTCTAAGGTTCCCGGCGGAGACAAGCCCACCAAGAGGCTGAACCTTCGCTACCGCTGCACAGTATGCAAGAAGGCCCACAACCGCGCCGGATTCAGAGCTGGCAAGTTCGACCTGGTGGAGGGATAGACCTGCCGGCCAAGTTCATCAAAGTGAAATGCAACGACTGCGAGAACGAACAGATAATCTTTGGCAACGCCTCTACTGTGGTCAAATGCCTGGTCTGCGGAAGAACTCTGGCTGAACCCAGAGGCGGACGGGCAGAGATCAAGACCACGATTGTAGAAGCGTTAGAGTGATCTCTGATGGAACGCGAGGGTTGGCCTGAGCCTGGGGATTTGTTGGTCTGCACAGTTGCCCAGGTTGTGGACTTTGGGGCATTTGTCACGCTGGACGAGTATCCGGACAAACAAGGCCTGATCCATATCTCAGAAGTGGCGAGCGGATGGATAAAATACATCAGAGACCACGTCCGTGAGGGCCAGAAGATCGTCTGCAAAGTCCTTAACGTGGATCAGTCAAGGCACCACATAGACCTCTCCTTGAAGGACGTAAACGAGCACCAGAGGAGAGAGAAGATCCAGGAGTGGAAGGCCGACCAGAAAGCCTGGAAGTGGCTCCAGATGTCTTATGAAGGTCGTCCCGATGACCTGAAGCGGGTTACCGACGCTCTGATCACTGCTTTCAACAGCCTATACATGGCTTTTGAGGAAACCTCCCTTAGTGGGGCGGAAGCATTAGCCGATGTAGGCCTCAGCGAGGATGACATTTCAACTATAGAAAAGCTTGCCAAGGATAATGTCAAGATTCCGTCGGTCGAGATCAGCGGGTTTGTAGATCTGACGTCTCCGGATCCCGACGGAGTAGAGGTCATAAGAAAGGCTTTGAAGCAGGCCAAACGAGGGAAAGACAAGAACGTCGCCTTGGATATCACTTATGTGGGCGCGCCTAGGTATCGCATACATGTGAAAGCTCCGGATTACAAGCTGGCCGAGTCAGTTCTCAAGAAGGCAGCCCAGTCCGCGGTGAAGCACATCGAGCAGCACGGCGGCGAGGGTGCCTTCCACAGAGAAGCATGAGATCGAAGATACTAAAATGTACTGTCTGTGGCCGTTATACTCTTAAGGCCGCGTGCCCTGTATGCAAATGCACTACTATTACTACTAAGCCCGCTAGGTTCTCCCCGCAGGACCCATACGGCAAGTATAGGAGAGCGTTGAGCCGGGAGGCTAGATGAAAGAGACTTTGGTTCGCAGGATAAAGGAAGTAATCCTGAAGGATCCTATTCTTGTGGAAGGGCTTCCTGGCGTAGGCCATGTAGGAAAGCTGGTGGCAGAACACCTGGTAGAGGAGCTGAAGGCGGAGAAGATAATCGAGATCTATTCTCCCCATTTCCCACCGCAAGTAATGGTGCAGGAAGATGGGACCATCAAACAAGTCAGGAATGAGGTCTATGCCTTTTGCGGGCGAAACGGTCAACCGGATCTGCTGTTAGTAGTGGGAGATTACCAGAGCGCCACCAACGAGGGTCACTACGAGCTTACCGGTATATTCTTGGATATTGCAGAGGAGTTCGGAGCAAAAAGGATTTACGCCCTTGGCGGTTACGGCACGGGTCAGTTTGTTGATAAGCCTACGGTCCTTGGGGCTGCGAATAACATTGCCCTGGTTGAGGAGATGAAAAAGTACGATGTGGCCTTCCAGGAAAACGAGCCCGGAGGCGGCATCATCGGCGTCTCTGGCCTTCTTCTGGGTCTAGGGGAGCTGCGCGGAATAGACGCCGTATGCTTGATGGGTGTAACCAGTGGATATCTTGTTGACCCTAAGTCAGCCCAAGAAGTGCTCAGAGTTTTGTGCAAGGCCCTTAACATAGAGGTAGACATGCAAGCTTTGCAGGAACGGGCAAAGGAGATGGAGAAGATCGTGGGCAAGCTCCAGGAGATGGAGAAGGCCCAGATTCCTTACGAGTGCGGAGGCGACGAGGATCTCAGGTACATCGGATAGATTGATGGATTACGCCCGCAATCTGCTGACCCTGGCAAAGAGGTCAGGAGCGGAGGAGGCAGAGGTCTTCGGAACGAGTGGAAGGTCCGTGGACGTGAACCTTCGTAAGGATCAGGTCGAGCTAGCAAGCGAAAGCTTTCACCAGGGACTGGGCCTGAGGGCCGTTGTCCGTGGCGCTGTCGGATTCTCAAGCACCAGTGATATGACCAGGCTGGAGTTTGTGGCCGAGGCAGCGGTTAAGTCTGCCCGGGCCCGCGGAGGTGATGAATCCTGGCGCTCTTTTCCCTTGCCTGAGAAGGTTCAGATCCCTCAGAAAATCTTCGATACAGCTCTTGATCGTATCGCTCCGGAGGATTGTCTCGAACTCTCTCGTCAGATGCTTCATGGCTGTGAGGAGGTTACGGGCGCAGAACCGGTATCCGGAGGTGTGACTTGTGTTTCTGGGATGGAGTTTGTGGTGAGTTCCCGAGGGATTGAGCTCTCAGAGAAAGGCACATCCGTGCACGCCTCGATGGAGGCCATCGCCAAGGGCAGCGACGTGGCCACTGGCACGGAGTTTCACAACTCACGTATTCTGGTGGCTGATCTTCATGGCGTTGGGAAAACTGCAGCAGAGATGGCCAAAATGTCCATCAACGGATCAAAGGCCGAGAGCGGCACTTACGACGTCATCCTAAAACCAGTAGCCTTCGTTGAGCTTCTGGAGTATGCTTTTGTGCCTTCTATTTTGGCAGACGACGTTCAGAAGGGGCGCTCACATCTGGCCGGTCGCCTAGGAGAAAAGATAGGATCTGAGCACCTTGGTATTATCGATGATGGCCTCTTCACTGGAGGCATGGGAACCTCAGCCTTCGACGGAGAGGGTGTTGCGTCCAAAAGGAACGCCATAATCGAAAAAGGAGTGCTCAAGGGATTCCTCTATGACAGCTATACCGCCGGAAAGGATGGTCTCAAGTCCACTGGCAACGCTGTTCGCATAGGATATTCAGACGTTCCTAGGTTGGGGATAAGAAACCTGTTGGTGAACTCCGACCAAGCTTTCGATCTGGAGGCCGAGACCAAAGGTATGCTTGTCCACGGCTTCATCGGGGCTCATACCGCCAACCCCATCTCCGGCGACTTCTCCGTCGAGGCCAGAAATTCCTTCTTTATCTCGCCGAAGGAGGCTCCTAAACCCATCAGCTCTATGATGTTAGCCGGAAACATCTTCGACATCCTGGAGGAAATAGATCTGGGTATCGATGTGCGGGCTGTAGATGGCGTGGTGACTCCAAGCGTTCGGGCGAAGATGAAAGTAGTTGGCAGCTAAGGTGATTTGATGATCATTGGAGGACCGTCATCCCAGCTTCTAGCTGGGAAGGTGGCGGCAATTCTTGGGCAGGAACTCGCCCTGTGTGAGTACAAGACCTTTCCAGACGGAGAATTGTATTCTCAAATAGCGACCGAATTGGACGATGATGTTACCATAATTCAGTCCACACCCAAAGACAGCGATATAGTCTACCTTTTGCAGCTTCTTGATGTGTGTAAGGGAAAAAAGATATCTCTTGTCATTCCCTACTTCGGTTACGCCCGTCAGGACAAGGTCTTCAAGCCGGGAGAGCCAATGACCGCCAGGTCCATAGCCTGTGCCCTAAACTCTTTCTTAGGCAATGGCTGTAAAGTCTACACTGTCAACATTCATGCCCCTTCGGTCCTGTCCCATTTCTGCTGTCCGTCAGAGAGCCTCGACGCAACGCCCCTCTTGGCGGGCAAAGTGCGGACTCTTGATCTGCACGATCCGGTCGTAATATCCCCCGATAAGGGAGCAGTGGCCATGGCAAAGAACGCTGCATCGCATCTTGACGCAGAGTTCGATTATCTTGAGAAGACAAGGCTTAGCGGGACAGAAGTTTCCATTGCTCCCAAGGAGATCATGGTTGCTGGAAGAGATGCAGTCATCTTCGATGACATGATTGCCACCGGAGGGACAATGGCCACAGCGATTTCGCTTCTCCGCAAGCAAGGTGCAAAGAGGGTCTTCCTGGCAGCTGTCCATCCTGTGCTGACAGGAAATGCGGTCCTTAAGCTTTGCCGTTCAGGAGTCGAGGCAGTAATCGCTACGGATACACTGGACAAGGCGATGGGCACAGTCTCCGTGGCACCGCTGATCGCGATGGCAATAAATCACCGCCTGTAAAACAGTTAGATTATTATGGCATCCATTTTATCAAACTCTGCCTAAGGATTCCTAATAACATTGGATTTTGCCATCCTTTATAAATAGCATATAAACCCTGGCTGAATTTGGCAGGTTTTTAGGAACCTCACATGCATTTTTAAATAAAAATGAGTTCATTATTTTTTCAGCACAGCTCTCAGCTCCTGAAGGCTCAAAGTATTCAACACATCCTTTTTCTCCAGCCACCCCCGCCTGGCTACCTTCACGCCGTACAGCATCACCCTCAACTGACTGACCTCGTGGGCATCAGTGTTTATGGCTAGTTTGACCCCCATGTCTTTGGCCGTTTTAGACCAGACATCGTTCAAATCCAACCTGCTGGGATACGCATTGATCTCCATGGCGGTTCCTGCTTTTGCTGCGGCCGCTAAGACTGCCTGCATGTCTACCTCGTAGGGATCACGCTCGCCGATTATCCGTCCGGTGGGGTGAGCAATTATATCCACATTTCTATTCTCTATGGCCGTAATTAGCCTGCCTGTAATTGTCCTTTCTTTCTGCTGCTGGGCCATGTGAACTGATGCTACAACAACATCGCATTTGGCCAGCAGATCATCAGGATAATCCAGCTCGCCGTCCGCCCTGATATCCACCTCGGTGCCCACAAGAACTGTTAACCCTTTGAGACCCTCATTAAATGTCGAGATGGCCTCTATCTTTTCGTCTAGCTGCTCAGGAGAAAGCCCCCCGGCGATGCCCACTGCTGGAGAATGGTCGCTCAGAGCTATGTACTCATATCCCAAGGCTCTGGCCGCCCCGGCCATCTCTTCTACGGAGCCTCGCCCGTCAGACCAGGTGCTGTGGACGTGTAAATCGCCCTTGATATCAGACAGCTCGACCAGTTGGGGGAGCTTTCCTTTCAATGCCGCCTCTATCTCACCGGTGTCTTCCCGAAGCTCCGGCGGTACGTACTCCATTCCCAGGATTTTATAGATGTCCTCTTCCCTATCGAAGAAAAGATCGACTCCATCTCTCATCCTCTTAAGGGAGTACTCGCTCAAAGAGTAGCCTTGGCCAAGGGCGATCTGCCTGAGCTTGACGTTGTGGTCTTTTGAGCCCGTAAAGTACTGGAGAACCGTCCCATAGGACCTGTGCTCCACTATCCGCAAGTCGACCTGAATGGTCTCCTTTACTATTATGCTCGCCTTGGTGGGACCTTTACCCAGGACTTCCTCGACCATGGGCATTCGGACGAAAGCTGCAACGACGTCCCCCGGCCGGGTCGAAGTAGCCAGAATGTCAATGTCCCCTATTGTCTCCTTGCCCCGGCGATAGCTTCCTGCCGGCGTTATATGCTCGAGTCCCTCGATCCCCTGAAGATACCCAACGATCTCCTCTACGACTGGTTCGGCAAGGCCCAAAGGAATCCTGGTGCTGCGCTTTTTGTATCTCTCGATGGACTTGAGGATGTTCTTTTCGCTTGTTGGGCCCATTCTGGGCAGTCGCCTGATTCGGTGCTCTCGGGCGGCCTTCTCTAGGTCATCGAGGTTGCTGACGTTCAGATTTTCGTGGAGTAACGAGATGGTTTTGGGGCCTAGGCCGGAAACGTTTAGAAGTTCAGCTAGGCCTTGAGGAGTCTGTGCAACCAGTTCTTCGTAGGCCTGAAGCTTTCCTGTTCTGAGGTACTCCTCAACCTTCCGAGCTATGGCTTTGCCCACCCCAGGAACTGAATCAAGACGCTTCTCTTTGCAGAGCAGCTCTATGTCCTCCTTCATGGACTCGATGGCCCTAGAAGCCTTGCCGTAGGCTATTATCTTGAAGCGGTTCTCGCCCTTCAGCTCCAGAAGCTCTCCCATGTCGTAAAGGATCTTGGCTATCTCCTTGTTCTTCACAGAAAATTAGGCAGATTCGATAGAGTATAATGGTTTCGCGAGTTCGGCAATCCAAATTCAATTCTCGATCGCACTAATCTTTGATGCATCTTGGACTTGCTCCATGAGAGAAAAAAACTTTATTATCCGGTTATCCTAGTTGAATAACTGATAAAAAATATACCGAAGAATTAATGGAATAAGTTGCCTCTTTTAACGTCAAATAAATTAAAATGTTTTCTAATAGATGCTTAAGAAATCCTTTTGATGCTAATTTCTTCATCCATGAGTCAGCAAAAGGAATAAATGGTATAACCTCATCCTCGGGAGAAAAGAGGCACATTATATGCCTCTAGATGGAGGTTCATTTATGAAAGCAATTCTAACACTCTCTGTCGTTTTAATGCTCTTTGCCGGAGTAATGGCGGCAGAGGCAGCTGATGGCGTTTTGGACCTCAGCACCCTAAACAAAAAACCTGTCTCAACTATGACCCTTCCGCGGTTGACGCCAACCATGCCAACAAACTACACAACCAACTATCTGGGATCGCAGACTGCCAAGGGAGTTCTGGATCTCAGCACCCTGGGAAAGAAGAAGACCACTCCAACAGTGGCAGCAACAGTCATAAAGGGCCCAACCCCAATAACCTTTACCCCCAGCTTCACTATAAGGAACAACAACGTAACATCTATAGCGAACGACATAATAACCCAACCCCAGGCCATATCAGCTAACACTACAATATACACG
>Ga0209777_10008723_pt1 | contig 11049 bp, 15 predicted proteins | sample FrelakmetHBP12HB_FD_187147 | JGI IMG/M metagenome (GOLD analysis project Ga0209777, IMG submission 187147) | Freshwater lake sediment microbial communities from the University of Notre Dame, USA, for methane emissions studies -HBP12 HB (SPAdes)... | ecosystem: Environmental > Aquatic >...
ATGGATTTTGAGCGTGACAGATAATTCGTTCATGAATCCCTTCAAGGGATGCCTATCACGGGGTGGCTGAATGGCGCAGCAGGAAAGCCGGAAAGCAGGAAAAAGCGGTTCCCAGCACCAGAAGCCCAAGATCCCCAATGAAATTCTAGTGGAAAAAATCACGGATATACGGGACTATGGTCAGCTTCTCAGAACAAATTCGCTGTTCAATGCCGCCCTTGACGGGGATGTTGAGCAAATCCGGCAAAGCATTGAAGACGGCGCGCATGTGAATGCGACAGACAAGGACGGCCAGACGCCGCTGCATTATGCGATAAAGCACGGCACTCCTGAAGCCTGCGCCGCGCTTATTGAAAACGGCGCTGACATGGAATTAAAGGACAATCACGGCAGTGCGGCCTTGCACCATGCTGCAAACGTCGGAAACGCCCAAGCCTGTGCCATTTTGATAAGCAAAGGAGCGAATGTCAACATAAAGGACGAAGACGGCAACACGCCGCTCCATTGCGCAGCCTGGGCCGGGCACATTGACGTATGCACATTGCTGATTGAAAACGGCGCTGACATGACTGCAAAGGACAGCAACGGCTGGGCGCCTTGGCGCAGGGCAGAATGGGCCGAAAGGCCGGAAGTCGCGAGGTTTTTGCAGTTCCTTAACTTTATGCGCATGCGCAGTTCTTTGGGGCATAAAAGCGCTGCCTCATTTGTAAAATCCTTCAGGGAATGCATCGCGGAGGGTAGCTGAATGGCTCAAGAACTGAACAAGCGAAAAGCTGAAAGGCAAATGCCAGGGAAGCCGAACCTCGCAAACCGCATCATCGATTCTGTTTCGCAAAAGCAAAGCCAGAAGAGCCTGGACAAGGCCCTTTTCAATGCCATATCAAACAGCTCATGCTATGACGTGAAAAATCTTCTAACAAAAGGCGCGAATCCCAATGCCCTGGATGACCGCACCAATACTCCGCTCATGAACGCCATAAGCCCACACATAGGAAACATGGAAATAATTGAGGTTTTGGTCTCACATGGCGCCGACGTAAATGTCCAGCGCATTGACGGCGGGTTCACTGCCCTCATGATGGCCGGCCAGATAGGGGACTATGAAATCTGCAAATTCCTTCTGGAGCATGGCGCGGACCCCAATGCCAAAAAAGACGACGGCATTACCGCGCTGATGATGTCAACAAGGAATGAAAACGTCTGCGAGTTGCTCCTTGACCATGGAGCAAGGGTTAACGCAAGGAGCTACGAGAAAGCAACAGCACTGAGAGATGCGGCAATAAGCGGCGATTTCCTTTCATGCGAAATCCTCATCAGGCGCGGTGCAATGATGAATGCAAGGGACGATTTGGGCAGGACCCCGCTCATGCTTGCCGCGCATGGAGGATATTTCTATACTTGCAGAGTCCTTTTGCGCCACGGCGCGGACTATACGCTGAAAAACGGCTACGACGGCAAAACAGCATATGAAATGGCAAAGGAAAAATCAACCGACAGTAACACAGTCATACTCCTGTCAATTCCCATAATATTGTCAGGATTCCTTGGCAGAAACACCAAAAAATTTGTTTCTTTGTTTGGCAAGTGCGTTTCGGGTGGTGTCTGAATGGCGGAACTGAAGGAATCAAAGCCTGAAAAGCCCATGCCGAAAAAGCCAAAGGCAGACATACTGCCAAGCGAAAGCCCGCAGAAGGAAACAATGAAAATCTGGCCTTGGCGCGCAGTGCACGTCCCATGGGTAATAGGCGGCAAAAATGACCTGCAGGGAAAGCTGGACGGCATGCTGCTCAGGTCAGCAGAAAAAGGCAGGGCAAGGTCGGTTGAGACAATACTGAACGCAGGCGCCAACATAGAGGCGAAAGACAACAACTATTGGACCGCGCTCCTGCTTGCCATATCAAAAGGGGAAACAGAAACCTGCATGCTCCTGATTGAAAGGGGCGCGAAATTCGGCAGCGAGCACAGCAACTCCTATGGGCTTGCGCTTGAAATGGCCGGGATATGCCACTACAAAGATACGGTGGCGTTCCTCAGGTCCATGAAGCCGCTGCAGGTAATCTTGGGAAAAGATAACATCATGCCGTTCTCCTTGGCATTCAAGGAATGCATATCAGGTGGTGCCTAGATGCAGCGGATGAAGGAAAACCCGGTAAGCTGCCGCAAGAATATGCGGCTTGGCGCCTACAAGTCTGCGACAGAGGAAGCGGCATTCTTCAAAAGGATGCAGAAAGACCTGGACAAGCGCCTTTTCGAGAGAGCCGGCTGGGGCTGGATAAACGACGCCAAGGCGCTGCTGGATGAGGGCGCGAACCCGAACGCAAGGGACGGCCAGTTCGGAAGCACCGCGCTCACGAAGGCCGCGGTGCAGGGCCATTTTGCCATCTGCAAGCTCTTGGTGGAAAGGGGTGCGGCCGTTAATGCAACATCGAAAAAAGGAAAAGCTACGGCCCTTATGTGTGCCGCGCACAACGGCCATTCGCACGTCTGCCTGCTCCTGGCCGAGAATGGGGCAAACATGAATGCCAAGGACAAGGACGGCTGGGTTCCTTTGATGCATGCCGGAGCGCAAGGCCATACCGACATTTGCGATTTTCTCATACGCCACGGCGCGGACGTCAATGCAACTGACAAAAAAGGCAGCACCGCATCCGTGATAGCAGAACTGCAAGGGAAGCATATCACCGCCGTTTTCCTAAAAAAGATGGGAATAATCCAGCAGGTGGTTGGAAGGAAGAATTTTATGCCATTCATCCGCGGGTTCGAGGAATGCATCTCAGGTGGTGTCTGAATGGCACAGGAACTGAATAAGCCAAAACAAGAAAAGCCAATGCCAAAACGGGTTAAGGCGGATATACTGCCGAGCGAGAAGATATCCGCACAGGAGCAAAAGAGGCTCAACGATGCGTTCATTGAAGCAGTGCGGCTCGGCAACAACACGAAGATGCTGCGGCTCCTGAAAGCAGGCGCTGACATCGACGCAAGGGACAGCTGGGAAGGGACGGCCTTGCAGCTTACGGCAACGTGCAACCATCCGCAGACATGCGCTTTGTTAATTGGAGAATACAAAAAAGCAGGCAGGGATATCAAGGCGCTCCTTGACGAAAGGGACAACTGGAAAAGGACGCCGCTCCACCTTGCAGCAAGGCTTGGGAATGCAGGCGTATGCCACGTCTTGATAACAAACGGGGCAGACCCCAATGCAACTGACTGCTACAACAACACGCCTTTGCACGAGGCTACCATCATGAAATTTCAGGAAAGCTGCGTACGCACGGCATTTGTCCTGCTTGCCGCAGGCGCAGACCCCGACATAAGAAGGAATGTAGACGACCGCAATGTGTGGGGCTGGGTGCAAGGAAAGGAGATGAGACAGTATATCTATCTTTTTTACCAATTCCGCAGCATATTCCCAGAAGACGGCTCAAAAGCCTTTGGGTTGAACTTTCTGGAATGCGTCTCGGGTGGTAGCTAGATGGCGCAGGAAAAGAGCATAATAAGCAAGAGCCCGGTTCTGCCTTCAAGCCCAAGGCTAACAAGGGATATACTGCCTAGCGAGGGCATTGCGTTGTCCAAGAACGGGCAGGAGCGGCTCAATGACAAGCTCTTTAATGAAGTCGCAATCGGAGACAAAGCGAGCATACTGCATCTTATCAATGCCGGCGCCGACATCTCTGCTACACAGAACGACAACGGCTGGACTCCGCTTCACATTGCAGCATGGAACCAGAAAACCAAGATATGCCTCCTCCTTATCGAACAGTGCGCAAAAGCGGATGGAAACATAAACGAGTTCCTTGCCATAAAGGACATTAGAAATAATATGACAGTTCTGGACTGGGCCAAAATGCACAAGCCATCAACCAAAACCGCGCTGTTCTTCAAATCAATAAAATTTCTTGCGGAAACGGCTGAGAGCGCACATCTCAATTCCTTTATTCTATCCTTCACAGAATGTATCTCATTTTGAGAGTATCTGCTTCGCGAAAAAGAACCTCTGGACCGTGCCTACTAAAGATACGGCCGCCAGGAGCCAGATGCCTGCGCTTATGGTGCTGTATCCGTAAACGGTTGGATAGAATATCGCAACGGCCATCGCCAGCATCACTATTATCAGCCTTTCCGCCCTTTCGCCGATTGACGGCCAGTCCATGTTGCCTAGCGGCGTTATCATCTCCGCGCGGGCCTTCGCGTAGCTCACCATGAAGCTTGCCGAGACCGCGACGAACGCCTCAACCGCATAGCCGGAAAGCGCGAAGCCGAGCAGTATGAAGAACTCCTGTATCCTGTCAGTGAAAGCGTCGAAATACGAGCCGAACTCCGTTTTCCTGTTGTTCGCCTTGGCGACCGCGCCGTCCAGGTTGTCCATAACCGAGGAAAGCAATATGAAAAGCAGCGCCAGCGGATAATCCTTGATGTAAACGAAATACGCGGCTATGGCGCAAAGCGGGTATGCGAGCGCGGTTATGAAATTAGGGTCAAGGAACGAGAGCGACTTCCCTATCGAAAAGAAAATCTTTTCGTTTAGCCAGTCCCTTAGCTTTTTCGCGATCATATGCCTATCTTGTGGGCAAGGCTTAAATTCCTTGTCCTATGCATGCCCTGAAATCCGAAAGGAACAGCCTGACTGAATCTTTGCCAAGCGTTTCCATCATCCTGAGGAATGCCGATACCTCATTGTGGCCGCTTTCCCTTGCTATGCCTGCTGCGGTTTCAGGCGGAGAATGGCAGTTCTCAGTGGATGGGTCTGCGCCGTTCCCAAGCAGCAATATGCAGGTTTTAATCTGCCTCCATTTGGCCGCATGCATGAGCGCAGTCCATCCGTCCCTGTCCGTTGCATTGAAATCCGCCCCGTTCTCAAGCAGAAATTTGCAGTTTTTCACGTTTCCCTCGGCTGCGGCGGCCATCAATGGAGTTTGTTTGCTATAATATTCCCTTTCATCCACACTAGAGCCATTGTCAAGGAATGCCTTGCATGTTTCCGGGTTTCCCTCCTTTGCAGCATATATGAACGCAGTGACCCCATCCCTGTCCCACGGATATGTCTCTGCGCCCATCCCAATCAGCGCCCTGCATGTCTCCGCCTTGCCTTGCTTTGCAGCAGACATGAGCGCAGTATATCCCAGCACATTGGAGGAATTGACCAGCGCTCCCTTTGACACAAGAAATCTGCAAACATCGGTCCATCCGCCGGCTGCCGCACGCATAAGCGGAATGGAGCCATACTCGATATTCTTTTCATTGACATCGGCGCCCTTCCTTACCAGAACCCTGCAGGCGTCTAATCCTCCCATGGCCGCGGCAAGCTCCAGCGCGCTGCATCCGTCGTCGTCAACGGCGTCAATCCTCGCCCTCTTGTTCAGTAGAAATGCGCACATCTCCGCATTGCCGTAAATGGCGGCAACCATCAGTGGAGTCCTGGACTCCTTGTTCAGGAGGGATTCAACGTCTGCCCCTGCATTGATGGCTTTCCTTGCCATTTTCCAGTCAGGCTGTCCCGGCACTCCGACAAGCGCGACATACAGCCTGATATACAGTTCCTGGCCCCTCCTGGATTCCAGTATATGGATTGGCCGGACTATCCCTCTGCGGACCCTTTTTTGAGGTTTGGCAAGCCTTTCCCTCTCGTTCATGCATTTGTTCTCCATGAAAGGTATTTTAAACTCTTTCAACCACAAAAACAAACGGTTAAAATGGCAGAACGGTCGCTTATGTTCCGGCAAAAGCCTAGCCTCCCGGTTCCGATGAAGGACATAATCAGGGGAAGGGAGCTGTTTTTGGACAACATAAAAATCGCCCAATTGTCAAACAAACTTTTTTGGGCAATAAAATACGATGATTATGGCCGTGCCGAGGCCCTGCTCAAGGCAGGCGCAGACCCCAATGTAAGGGATAAGCATGGCGCGCCACCGCTTGCAAGGGCGCTGCATAAGCCGCTTCCGGAATTATGCTCGCTCTTGGTGAGGTACGGAGCCGATGTGAATATAGACATCGAAGGCGGCATAACGCCGCTGATGAGCGCTTCCATGGGGCAAGGGCGCACGCTTACAGTCAAATGCCTCATTGGATGCGGCGCTGACAAGGACGCAATGTCCGATGCAGGAAAAACGCCGCTCATGTTCGCATTGCAGAACGCTTGCGTGGACAACGTCCGCGCACTTCTTGAGGCTGGCGCAGACCCAAACGCACATGACGAATATATGCACCATCCTTTGATTTGGGCGATAAACCACAGCCGGACTGAAGTGTCAATGCCTATGGTGGCAATGCTCGTAAACCATGGCGCAGACTGCTCCTATGAAAACATTGGGACATCCGTCTTCAGTGCGTTACGCAGGGCGTACGGCTCAGGATGGAAATATAACTCAGCCACAATAAGCTTCCTGAACGCCTTCCTCAAAAAGAAGGAAGTGCGTAACATCCTCAATGAAGATATAATGAAGCCGTTCATGGAAGAGTTCCTGGACTGCATCTCGTCCCCTATAGGGTCGTATCTCAATTAATGCTGAAAATAAGAATACTTTTTTAAACTTAAACTACGACAAAACAACATGGCAGAAAGGTCGCTCATGTTCAGGCAGAAGCCCAACCTTCCGGTTCCGATGAAGGACATAATCAATGCAAGGAAGCTGTTTTTGGACAACATAAAAATTGCCAATCTGTCAACCCGCCTGTTTTGGGCAATGACCAACAATGATTATGAACGTGCCGATGCCTTGCTTAAAGCCGGCGCAAATCCCAATGCAAGGGACGAAAACGGCGTATCGGCGCTCACAAGGGCAGTGCAGAAACGGAACCCGGATTTATGCGCGCTCCTGGTGAGATACGGGGCCAATGTGAACAGAAAGGGCAATGCTGGATTCACTCCGTTGATGACTGCTTCAATGTCAAACGATACGCTTACGGTAAAGTGCCTTATTGGATGCGGCGCTGACAAGGATGCAATGTGCGATGTCGGAAAAACGCCGCTTATCTTCGCCTTGGAGAGCGCTTGCGTGGATAACGTCAGCGCACTTCTTGAAGCCGGCGCAAGCCCCAATGCGCATGGCGAATATACCGACCATCCATTGCTTTGGGCGATAAGCCGCTATACTGACAATGAATCTATGTCCATGGTGTCAATGCTAATCCGTCATGGCGCAGACTGCTCAAAGGAAAGCCTTGGAACATCCGTTTTCGATGCCTTTTGCATGGCACGCCTTCCAGGGGCAGGACGCGCATACGCAATGATAAATTTCCTGAACGCCTTCCTCGAAAGGAAGGAGGTGCACAATATCTTAAATGAAGAAATAATGAGGCCGTTCATGAAGGATTTTCTGGAATGCGTCTCATCCCCAATAGCGCAATATCTTAAGTGATGCTGAGAATAAGAATACTTTTTTAAACTTAAACTACGACAAAACAGCATGGCAGAAGCGACAGCAATGAAAAAACCCAAGGTCGGCATAATCGGCAACACCGGCAGGAGCGGCACCGTGCTTGAGGAATTGCTGACATGCCATCCGCTTGTCGAGCTTGCATACACAGAATCCAGCAAGAAGCACTCAGGGAACATAGGTGACGTGGAACTGATGTTCCTTGCGCTGAAAACGAAAATATCCCTTCAAAAGGCGCCTTCGCTCCTGAAGGAAGGCAAAAGAATAATAGACCTCAGCAGGTTATACCGCCTTGACAATGATGCAGCGTACGGGCTTCCTGAAAAGAACAGGGACATAATAAAGGACGCCAGGATAGTATCCAGCCCAGGCTGCTATGCGACAAGCGTCATATTGCCCCTTCTCGCGATAATGGATTTCGTTGAGCTTATCGTTGTGGTTGCGGATTCAGGAATATCAGGAAGCGGAAAATATCCTCTGAAAACAGGCAACGTCAAGGCGTACAAGACAGGCAGATGGCACGACCATGTGCCGGAGATGGAGAAGGAGCTAGGATTCAAGGGCATAGTGTTTGCGCCAAGGGTGATAGAAAACCTTGACCGCGGCATCATTTCCACCATCTACGCCCCATTGAAAAGACATGAAATTGACGTCGCCAAGACATTGGAAAATATTTATCGGCATGAGCAGTTCGTTAAAATAAGACGTTTGGCAAGTCCGGGAGACATTGTTGAAACCAAGCCATTGATAGGCACAAATGTTTGCGAAATCAATGTGTGGCAAGAAGGCAAGAAGGTCCTGATTCATTCCGTGCTTGACAACCTGATGAAAGGGGCTTCTGGCCAGGCAGTGCAGAACATGAACGTTATGTTTAAATTTGACGAAGGCGCAGGGCTGCCGCCCTGACGGCCAGAATCATCCTTTTAAACCCCTTTAGCCAAACCGTTATCCATGGAAACAAAACACGTCGGCTATCTCATGATAGGGGTGGCTATCCTGATAGGGTTCATAACGTACATATTCAACAGCGCGCTCACCAGCATAGTCGACGAGTCCTGCTCTCATGGGCCGACATGCCCCATGTGGGGAACAATAGACGCGCAGACAAAGGTGGCGCTCGGCATAACGGCATTCATATTCCTTATAGGAGCTTATCTTGCCTTTTTCTTCAAGGAAGGCATACCTGGCCAGCCAATGCAGAAACCTACAAAGGAGCAGTTTGCAAGCGTGATGAAAATACTATCGCCTGACGAAAACGCCATAATCGGGGTGCTGATTGAGGCAGAAGGCGCCATGTTCCAGTCTGATTTGGTTGACAAAACCGGCATGCAGAAGGTCAAGGTCACGCGGCTGCTGGACAGGCTTGAAGGGCTTAAGCTGATAGAGCGCAAGAGGAGGGGCATGACAAATGTCGTAATCCTCAAGGCGCCCCAGCACAAGGCCTGAAACCGGTTTGGCACAAACGCTTATATGCCGTTTCGCCTGTGAAACCAGTTTCATACAATGTTTAATAGCCCGTTTCATCGCGGAAAGGGGCATGGAACAAAAAAACGAGTGCTGCGAAACAAGAAAGGATAGCGAAGACAAGAAGCCAAACGGCCTGCTTGAAGGAATAATCTACGGGTTGGTTCCGCACACAGGGTGCATTGCGTTCGTACTGTTTGCAATAGTGGGCGCAACGACAATGAGCGCCCTGTTCCAGCCGCTGCTCATGAGCAGGAACCTCTTTTACGGGCTGATACTGCTGTCGTTTGCGTTTGCTACGCTTTCGGCAACCATTTACCTGAACAAGAGGGGCCTGCTTTCAGCAGGAGGAATAGCAAAAGCCAAGGGATATCTCTCAGTATTGTACGGAACAACGGCAGTAGTCAACCTGCTGTTCTTCTTCGTGATATTCCCGATATTGGCCAATGCTGTGCCAGCGCCGTCAGTTGGCGTAACGGCTGCGGCGTCCCTGTGCGCCCTGAACGCCACATCGGACTGCCAAAGCCCGGCAACGGCCCAGGCCCAGCCAGCCGTTCAAACGGTCTTGAGCACGCTTACGATAAGGGTTGACATCCCGTGCTCGGGCCATGCGCCGCTCATTGAAAGCGAGCTTTACAAGCTCAATGGCATAAAAAACGTCAAATTCACGCCAGCCAATCAGTTTACCGTGTCTTATGACCCGACGGTTGCAACAAAGGACGGCATACTCAACTTGGGCATATTCAAGACGTATCCGGCAACGGAGATAGGAGGGTGAGACTATGGAAAACGCTATGTTGAACATATCAAGAGCCTGCAGATGCTATGCGGCTTGTGCAAAAAAGATGCACAGCGCCAAACGGCTGTTCAGGATAATCAACGGCCTTGGCTACAAGGCGGCATCCGAGGTGTCGGGCCTGGAAGATGGGGCAGGAGGGCGCTTGCCACATCTATCCAGGCAATCCGGGGCTGCTCCAGATAGGATATTTAAGTCTTGCCGCGCAACAGCAGTTGGGGGATACCAATGAAAAATGCAAGGTTCATGATATCGGGGATGGACTGCCAAGCATGCGCAACGGCCATAGAGAATGCCGTTGGAAAGCAGAAGGGCATCGTATCTATTGGGGTAAATTCCATAACAGGCAGGGCCGTTGCGGAGTTCGACGAAACGAAAATCCAAACAAAGGACATAATAAAGATAATCAATAGCCTGGGCTACAAGGCATCTGAGTTGGGCGCATGATGGCAAACCCAGATAGGATATTTAAGTCTTGCCACGCAACAGGCATCGGGGGACAGCAATGAAAAAGGCAAAATTCCTTATAACCGGGATGCACTGCGCGTCATGCGCGAGCAACATCGAGTCGTCTCTTGAAAGAGAAGAAGGCATGACGTCGTTCAAGGTCAATTTCACGCAGGAAAAGGCAAACGCAGAGTTCGACGAAAAAAAGATAAGTGAAGAGGAGATAATGAAGAAGGTGGAGGACCTTGGCTACTGGGCCACTGCAGAGGAGGAAATCCTGGAAAAGGAGAAGGAGCAGAAGGCAAAGGAGGTAAGGGAGATAAGGGACATGTTTATTCTTTCCCTGCTCTTTTCATTGCCGGCTTTCATAATCGCGATGCCGCTGGCATGGATGGGGATAAGCTTCCCCTATGCGCCATACGTCCTTTTCGCGCTTGCCACACCTGTCCAGTTCGTCGCAGGCTTCACGTTCTACAGAGGGACGTTTTATGCGCTGAAGTCGCTGAGCGCGAACATGGACACGCTGATTGCTATAGGCACGTCGGCCGCATACTTCTACAGCGCGGCAGTCCTGCTGCTTCCAGGGACAGAGCTTTCCGGGAATATCTATTTTGAGACGTCATCATTGATAATAACCATAGTGCTGTTCGGCAACTGGCTGGAGGCGGTTGCCAAGGGAAAAGCGTCAGAGGCCATAACCAGGCTTGCGCAGCTGCAGCCCAAAACCGCGACAGTGAAAAGGAACGGCAGGGACGAGGACATCCCTTCGGAAAAAATCAAGGTTGGCGACATAGTCATAGTCAAGCCGGGGCAGAGGATAGCCGTTGACGGCATGGTCACCGAAGGCCTTTCCCATGTTGACGAATCCATGGTTACGGGAGAAAGCATGCCTGTAAGGAAGGCAGAAGGAAGCGCGGTCATAGGCGGAACCATCAACGGCACAGGATACCTTGAATTCAGGGCAACGAA
>Ga0209777_10008724_pt1 | contig 11049 bp, 7 predicted proteins | sample FrelakmetHBP12HB_FD_187147 | JGI IMG/M metagenome (GOLD analysis project Ga0209777, IMG submission 187147) | Freshwater lake sediment microbial communities from the University of Notre Dame, USA, for methane emissions studies -HBP12 HB (SPAdes)... | ecosystem: Environmental > Aquatic >...
TCTTCAGCAATCGATCAATGATTTTTTCCATGGACCGTACTCCATTTTAGTATTACTAAAATGGAATAATATCCATTTTAGATTATTTCGTCAACTAAAAAAACACCCATTACTTTATCTCCCCGGATCGTGTTCCTAAAATGATTGAGATCCAAATTAAAGACTTAGCCTCCTGAAGTAAGGAATGATTGGATCGGAGAGGTTTTGATAATACTGTTTTATAGCCTTGTTTCTAACTCTCCTGATAATGGGGGTTATTTCTTCTAATGTTTGAGGATTGCATTCAAGAATATCTACCCGGGCTTGCTGAAAGTTATCTTCGTACCGCCCCAAAAAAGGTTGCAAATAATTATTTACTTCGGTTTCATTCAAATTCATGCCGAATCCCTTTCTGAATCAACCCGCTAAGCAGGAAGAAAAATTGAAAAAGTAGTCAAAGAAGTAAAATCAGCGCTCCCTGCCTCAATTGTCAAATTGTATTAGAGAACCTACGTTCCCCCTTCTTGTCCCCTTCTCTATAGCAATGCCTAAGAAAATTGAATTCATAAAATAGCTAGACTTGAAGCAATTCTATTTTGGTCTTGCTGAGAGAATCGTTAGGAGTTTGCTTATACCAATCCTTGAAAAAAAGTCGCTCTTCGGAAATCTTCCGACACAACTGCATCCCATAGTGTAAAATCAACTCATTGAGAAACTCGGCACGAACAAGAAGTCTAGTTCCGTATGAAAGAAGCTCGCGGCTGTATGCTTCGTCAACGTAACCCTCTCGCCAGTATTCGAAATCTGTTACTTTCTGATTATCTTTATAAAGGTTGAAATCCTTAAATTGTAGATTGAAGTCTTTGATGACAAATGAGGGGAGAGTGACAATATACTCGAAACCAAAGAATAATATAGGGTTACGTTTGAGCGAAATAGCGGGAAGACTCGGTGCCTGATGATTAATGTTTGTTTGTGGCGGATCCATTAAAAAAGTGCATGCCTGCTCCCAAGTTAGACACTCGTAGGGATGAAAGGAAACAATTTCTTCTTTCCATTCAGCAAGCTTAGCAATTTGATCTTTACTTATCGCGAATCTGGGATCAAAGAAAAGGGAAACCACTTAGAATTGGTTCTTATAAGGAACTTCGTATTTTGTGTCCTGGGACAAATATCTGGATTCAAACAAGCAGACCCATCCTTCTGATGGTAACCCGCTGACTACAATGTCCCCGTGTTCCGCAAGTTCCTGGAACCAAGTTGCCTTGTCCTTTACAAATAGTGGAGCAATATCATCGGGCTTGACATGGATTGCATATCTTAAAAATTCCGGGTCCGAAGGTTGGATAATCCGCCAGGTGGCTTCTAACTGCCAATCTTGAAACTTCATTTTCTCCATATATTCCTCAATCGCAGAATAAAGGAGTACACTGATCTGGGTGTGAAAGCGAGGGACAATCCAAATCACAGGCCATCCCTGAGCATGGACATTGCCGTCCCAATCTTCTTCTCGTTGTTCCTGCGCATCTTTCACATTCCAACCTTGAGACCTCAACCTCCGTTCAAGGTCTGCTAATACACTATCTTTATCCAGTTTTAGAACATCTGTAACACCTTCAAGTTGCCAATTGAAATCGAGAAGCGCTCCCTTTTTTAAAAATTCAAGGAATTCATTTGACGGTTTGGTATAAAGTAATCGATATGTAGAGACACAAATGATCGATGAGTAATTTCGTTTAAAATGAGCGATTTCGTCCTGAAGCACACTCGGCATACTACCGTCTCGAAAGACCCTATCTAGAACCCTGATTAAAACAATACGATGCCGGAAGTGAGAATTCTTCGCAACTGTCCAAATTGCATTCCAGTCTTGGAGCAGCAATTCAGGTTTCTTTAATAAGATAGCTTCGATGGCACTGAGCAGTCTTCCCATTTGCAGGTCTGCTGCACCTGCGAGCTTAGAAAGGATGATTGGCCAGACGATGTCGCTTCGGTCTGTCGCAAGTGTTATGAATGCTTTTATAAGTCTTTCACCAAGATCAATTTCCTGAGTGGCCAGTTCATCGATCAATAAATTGGTGATTTGACTATTTTCATCTTTTGCTGCCGTACCGTAGTCTCGAAGCCAATCATATAAATGTTCGTCAGGCAGATGAGAGAAGAGTTCTTGGCAGTGTTGGAGATAATCGTTAAACACGCTTTCCAGGCTAATTATATCAGCAAATATCTCGAATCCAGTCGCCACCATAGCAGGTACATCAAATCCCCCATAAGAAACCTGAAGGTTTTGGTAACACTTATCGATGAGAAAGTCCTTTAGGCGCTGCTCATCATAGATCTTTAAATTTTGCAAGTCTTTAGATCCTTCTTTATAGCGATACCAACCCTCTGTAGAAGAGAAGGCAATTTCAAAACAGGCACATGCGTTTTTGACATCACCGAACTCAAGGAATTTTTGACCAAGTTGCCGCGCAATTTGTGGCCCCAAAGAGATACCTTGCTGAGCAACGTATTCTTTTATGGGCATTAATTCGTCAATATTATGGGTATTTGTAGTGTGATATGACAAAGCTTCGTTCGTGAAGGATCGGTCCCAGAAATATTGGTTTTCCTTCTTTAGTTTCTCCATAGCCTCAAGGAACTTTGAAAATGACTGAAGGCATAAGTTCTTGATCTCCTGAATAGATTTTTCCTCACCATCGAGAATGTATTTATTGAGACCAGGTATTTTTTTTGATTCTTTTTCCTCTTTGTCGCGCTCTGGCCGAGTTTCAAAGGCTAAGGATGCCTCCCAAATTTCTTCCGGCCAGGAGCGAGGAGTTAATGACGTCCGTATGAATCTATGCAATCTTTCTGACCAGCTTTCGGCTGCGGCAGGGCCACCAGCCGATGAAGCAATGTGGGCAACATGTTTTCTCGCCCGAATTACCTGCTTTGGGTGCCTCTCTGGTTCAGAGAAATTTGAGGCAAACAACTCACATAAAACCCAGAGGAAGTCTGGATCGCCCTGTTCCCTTGAGCAGATATACTCTTCAACACAATCAAGCATGTTCCAGCGGCCGCTGTGCTTACTATAAAATCCTACTAGGTCCAACGCTGCTGCCCTGCTGGCCTTTAAAACCAAGGAGAAAGCCTGCTGTGGGAACCATTTCGTTTCTCGCCAGTCAGTCAGGCTTCCCATCCACTTAATCATTTCAAGTACAGCGGCACATCGTGATAAGGCCTTCTCTGGCTGATACTTATTTAACAGTTCCAGCACATCTATTAGCCGGGAAAGCGTTATGTCTTTATGGTAACCATAGATATTTGTGGCCTCCACACCGGTCTGAATCCACTTCTCTGCATCGGATTTAAACCCACACTTTGCTGCAATGGCAGCCAGCCATAAAAAGTGTTGGCTGCGCGAACCACCTTTGATTCTTGTTGCTGTTAGGTACGTTTTGTAACATTGTTTCAGAATGTTATGAAAATAGGGTCTAAATTGTTTGACATCCGCAAGCATGTCCCAAACTGCAAGCTCAAAGGAGTAATCCTGAATTGATTCTCCAATACCATAGTGGATTTTCCATACTTCTGATTCGCGAATTGATAAAAGCTTTTCGGCCCACGCGGATAGCCTTGTTGGGGCCTTGGATACGATGGCTTCGGTTAATAAGCAAAGGGCTTCTGGCAGAATCAAGCGAAAGCCCTCATGTATTTCGATGATTCTCTCACCCTCAGCTTGGGTTGCTTGTGCGAGGTCTTCAAGGGCCTCACATGCAACTAAAAATATATTAGCCCTAGATCCGGCATGGTATTCACCGATGCATCTGCCAGCTTTAACAGCAAATAGCACAATTCTTTTCCAATAAGAATCGATAGGATTAAGTGTAGACTGTATATGCTTTATGGCATTACGGGAACCTTCATATGAAAGTATATTTGCCGCCATCATATATGTCCGTAGCTCCAACGCATATTCACGGCCAGAAATTCTTTGAGGAGCTATCGCTGGAGGAGTTGGAAGTGTTCCGGCAATACTGCGAACCATCGGCGACGGAAGTCCTGCCTTGGCGGCATATACTGCAAGCTCAAGATTTGGGGTATTGGGATAGAGCTGGATATATTCACGGATCTCTCGTCCAAGAACCTCCTTACTTTTATGGTTGGCTATAGATCGAATGATAAAATAACGGATTACGTTGCTGGGGATTAGTTTCTTAATACGTTTTAGCCTTTGCCAGAAACCGTCGTCACGAAACTGAACAGCAGCATCTACATACGCAGCGAAGTGAGGTTCATATGCTGGCGCAAAGTAATCAGCATCGGCGACGATCGAATCCCGCTTCATCTGGAAGTGAGAAAGCCAACGCAGATTTCTCCCCACATTCAGTCCATAGAGCCCAAGACATCTTCCAATCTTAACGATTTCCTCTCTTTGAAGTTCATCCTTCGGCCGAAAAGCCCCCGTGAAAATCTTGAAAAGTCTGCTCCCCAAATCATTATTACCGGTTTCAGCACACCAGATAATTAGATCAAGTGCCACGTCGTTCGAAACAAGCCATCGGTTGTCTTGAAGTACGCACGAGAAGCCAACAACCTCTTCTTTTCGGCCCAGGTGCAATAGCACTTTGGCAAGCAAGGAGCGGTTTAGATGTTCAAGGCGTTCGTTTGTCCGATAGTGGAGGGGTCCTAACCGTGCCATTGCAACTAAGTCAGACGACGTTCTGGCTGCTTCAACTGCCCAGCCGATGCCCTTTATTATGTCGTCATTCGGCCTGAGGGCGACTAAGGCATTGTCAACGAATTTCTTGTTGACCTCTTGAAGTATATATTTGTGTTCTCCCGCATTGAACGCATATTCAAACGCATATTCATACCACCGTGGGCCTCCTTTTTCTGCTCTTAACTTGGTAGCTATAATTTTGATGATTTCGGTTTTGAGCCCCCCATCTATCCGTGATAACAAGAAGACACGGAAACTGTTATGAAAAATCGACATCATAAGATCTTCAATTCTCAGGAGATGTCGAATAGCTCTAAACGAATCCTCGAATTCAGTGCGTGGCACTTCATTTTGGAAGGAAAAAAATTCTTCAACATGAACTTTAAAATTCAGACAAGCCGCCACCTCGCAAAGGTATTTTGCTTTTCCACGACCAGATCCCTCGAAGGCGGCCCAAAGAGATTCATAATATGTTCGAATCTCTCCTTTTTCTGCAGGGGGAAGCGTTTCAATATCTAAATTGTCTTCACCGTACTCTTGAAGGAGTTGTACAACGTACTTTAAATATAGAGGTAACCCTTCGCTCTTTTTGTGGATTAATTTTAATCGCTCATTCATGTAGAAAAAGCCATGACGCTCAAAAAACTCACGCGTCTCAATTAACGAAAAGAGTGGCATGCTGATATGACGTCCCTCCCGCCCTTGCTTGAGCGCGAGGGGTTGCCATCGTTGTAACTCCTGGGTTCCAATAAGAAATATGACCCCCTTGGGAATTTCCCGTGGTAATGTCGTGAGGACATTTTGGAGAACTTCACCATCGCGTTCAGCATGATCCAGTCCGTCCAGAAAGACAACGAGTTTCTGTCCTTTAGCACCAAACTGTTTGCCCAAAGTTTCTAGAACTGTAAAGAAGTTTTCCCCGCTAAAATCGAATCGGCGATCGAGAATATGAGAAAAATTGCGTTGAAGTTCGCTAAGGATATTAATTCGTAAGCTCTGTGCTTCTAGCCGGCGTTTCTGGCGGTTGTCATTAACGTTTACAAAACAGTAATAGCGTACTACGACAAAATCATGTTTCTTTTCAACACTATCTAGGTATACGCTCAAACAGGTCGATTTACCGCTTCCTGGAAGTCCTGTCACCACGATGTATTCTCCGTTCGTTTCTGAAAGCATATGGTCTAACTTGTCAGTAAGTGTTTTGAGTTGGACAAACGAAGAATAATCAACAGTAAATTTCTGTGGTAAGAGGTACCTGTTCTCTGTCTCTTGGAGTATGCGGTTGAAAATGCTGACCGTCAGGGCATCGTCCCGTTCTGTCGAGAATTTGCGGATCTGGTCCAGCAGTTCATGAAACACACTGGGTTCGTAAATTCCTAGCTTGTGGTCTAGCAGAGATCCTTTAATCAAATCTTCAATCTCTGAAAGAGAGCGTTGATTCAAGTCAAAACGGAAGGAAGCAAGGAAATCTCTAAATTCGTTTTCTTCCAGGTTGCATATCTCTTTTAGCTTTGCGCGAAAATTCCGTGGCTCCTTGTAAAGCTTGTTTTCGATGAACTGAGAAGTGAAACATCCACGATGGTCAACTATTCTGGTAAAGGTCGAATCAACTGAACGGTTTGAAAGAAGGTGGCAGGTTATCTTATCGGTTGGGAAGCGTTTTCGCAGGTCTTTCCAGGCGGCAGAGAATTTACCGAAGTGAACCCGTTTATCAGTATTTTCTATAAAGTCCTCGTATCGAAAAGCGTCCAGAGGGTTCTCTGCATGTTTCACCTGATATGCGTGGATCTCTGAACCGCGGGCAACAATAATATCATCCAATCCGCTAGGTTTCCCATATTCGAGATATATCCGAAAGTCGGTGTTCTCGACAAACAGCTCAAGCGCAAGACTTAAGGCCGTTAGGTCTTGGTATTCAAATCCTCTACGTATAGGACTGCTAGTTTTTGAATGGCCCACTGTAAATCCCTATAAATATAAACGTTTGTTAAAATTCTTTCTCTTTTAGCTTCCTCTTTATCCTTTATTAACCCACTCTTCCCTTTCACTAAACTCTATTTGAAGCAGAGTGTTAGGCAACCGTAATAAAGTATTTCTACTTCCCTGAACCTCCTCCACCCGCTTCATCAAATCCTTGCCCTTTTTAATTCCATCTTCAAAGTTCACCACCGAGCCACGATTGCTACTCCTATTTACATTTAGATTTTCATCAGGGATAAAATTCCAACTCATGAACAATTTTATATCGATCAACAAGCCAATGTTGGATTGTATCTCTGATATCACCGATCATTTCAATGTTCCATTCTATCTCACTTCAGCCATCTTAGAAATATGATTGCAGTAATGCTCTTTTGACAAGGGTTTTTGCGATCTCAACTTTGTATGCGTTATTGCCGAGCGGTTTGGCGCCGGCGAGCGCCTTCTCCGCTGCAGTCGTGGCCACGGCCTCGTCAATTGCCGAACCGATGATCAGCGATTCGGCGCTCTTTGCCCGCACAGGCCCGGCCGCTACGCCCCCAAGGGCTATACGGACATCCGTGCATAATCCTTTCTCGACGGCCATGACAGATGCGACGCTCACGATGGCAAAATCGATAGGCCGCCTCAATGTAAACTTGAGAAAGGTCTGTTGCGCCCGGCCTGCCATCCTGGGAACCTCAATCTCATTTACCATCTCACCCCGTCCAAGGCTATTGCCCATGGGATTGAAGAATTCAGTCACTGCGATCCCCCTCTCACCAGCTCGTCCTGTAATTTTAACCTGTGCGTTAAGGGCAGCCAGGGCTACCGCAGTATCGGACGGGCAGACAGCAAAGCACTTCTTCCCGCCCATAATGGCGTGGTATCGGTTGTCCCCTGTAACAGCGAGGCACGGGCCATTTCCTTTTCGGGCGCATCCCAAAGGGCCCCCCAAGTGGCGTGGATACCGGTAGTACCAGCAACGGACGTTTTGACAAAGGTTCCCGCCCATGGTAGCAACGTTACGGATTTGAGGACTCCCAACGGAGTTTGCTGCCTCGGCAAGAACCCTGTAGCTTTTTCTGAGGATGGGAGATTTTGCCACGTTGGAAAGCCGCGCGAGAGCGCCTATCTTTAATACGTCACCCTCCTCCCTGATGTAATCGAGATCCGGAACAGTCTTGAGATTGATCACTGCTTCAGGATAATCGAATAGAATGTCCCCTTTAAGGATGGAAAGCAGGTCTGTCCCTCCTGCATTAAGCCGTGCCTTGCCTTTATATTTCCAGAGGGCTGTGCACGCTTCATTCAATGTCCGTGCATTGATGTGTGTGAAGGCCCTCATGCGGCACCCCCTTTCCTCTTCTTTGGCAATACCTTCCCCAGGGCTGTGAGTACCTTTTCCGGGGTAACGGGATAGTGGTGGAGCCACTGGCCAATGGCATTGGAAACAGCCATGAGCACTGCGGTGGGACCGGGTGCCGTGGCCACCTCGCCCGCGCCTATGGCATGGAAACGGTGGCTGGGAAAAGGCGTTTCGAGAATCACATTGTCAATGACGGGAAGCTCAGAAAAGCTTCGCCATTTATAGTCGATCATGTTGGCGTTGAGAATGTGCCCTGTGGAACGGTCGAGGATCGTCTCCTCGAAGAGGGCGCTGTCGATGCCACCTGATCCGAGGCACCCGTTGAGCTGGCCTTCAAGGCCGGGTGGATCTATGATTTGGCCCACGTCTGTCGTGTTCAAAACCCGGAGCAGAGTTACCTTCCCCGTCTCCATATCGACCTCCACCTCCACGAAGGTCATCATGAAGTTGGCCATTGTATAATCAGGTTCAAAATGTCCGTAGCCCGTTAGGGTACGATCGACCCCCATTGCCTTCCAGGGTATCTTTTTCCCTGGATCACCCTTGACGGAAATGATCCCGTCCACTGTCTCCAGGGCTTGCGGCGCTGCGCCAAGCATGGGGGCTACAAGTTCGAAGAGCTTTTTCTTAGCATCATCGGCCGCTGCGATCATCGCCCCTCCAATGGCGTAGGTTCCTCTGGAGCCGGCGGGTCCAAATTCATAGGGTGTAAAGAGAGAATCAGAGGGTGTCATGGAGACCCGTTCCAGGGGTAACTGGAGCACCTCGGCGACCATCTTAATGTAGTTGCTCCTCTGTCCTGTCCCGTGCTCTGTTACACTTGAGATGATAACGGCTGTTCCGTCAGGGTGAACTCGCACGTAAGCCTCTGAGGCGTCCTCGCCAACGTCGGCATTTCCATGGACACCCACGCCGACCCCCCCCCTTTTTTTACCATTTACTGCTGTGGGTACAAGCCATCCTTTCCATTTTTCTTTCCAGCCGAATTGCTCAGCACCCTTCTCTATCGCTTTTGTATAGTCTATCGCCCTGTAGGTATACCAGTTGCCATCCCTCCAGAAATAGCCATCACCGGGTTTCACATAATTCTTCTTAAAGAACTCGACAGGATCAAGGCCAGCCTTTTCCATGGCAAGGCTGAGGAGGGGTATGAAGGCACACTTCAGTTCCTGTCCCCCGAAACCTCTCACGATGCCTGAGGCGTTTCGGTTGGTACAAACAATTGTTGGTTTAAGATTCCAGTTGGGACACCTAACCATGATCTGAACCTCACCGCAGCCCACAGCAACCTGGGACTGGGTAGTCATGGAATAATAGCCGGTGTCGATAAGCCATGTCCCTGAAACAGCAGTCACGGTTCCATCCTTCTTCATGCCCACCTTGGCGTGCATGCGCGACCCGGGCCGCAGCACAAATGCAGCGAGATGTTCTTCCTTTGTAAAAACGATTTTAACAGGCTGGCCTGTTGCCCTGCTCAGGAGCGTTGCGTATGTCTGGACCTGCCAAGACATCATCTTTGACCCGAAACTTCCGCCACAGGGGCCGCCGTGTGTCCTTACCTCCACTCTTCTGCCGAAAATATGGAAGAGGGTAATCTTATCCAGGTAGGATGATTGGTTGGTTACCCAGAGGGTGACCTTGTTCGGTTCCTCCCACAGGGCGACTGCTCCTGGGGCTTCAACCGGCAACGGATTTGGTATGTTCTCATAGCCAAAGGTCCCTTCTGTTATGACATCAGCCTCTTCAAATCCCTTTTCCACGTCACCCATGACGACCTGCTTCAGGCTGTGTGGCCCGAAGATGGGGGCGCCAGGGGTCACCACGTTCCCTGGAAACTCGTCGTAAAGCTGAGGAGCGCCAGGCTTTAGGGCCTCCTCCATGTCGAAGACGGCGGGTAAAATCTCATATTCCACGTCGATGAGCCCAATGGCCTCTCTCGCTATATCTTCACTTGTGGCTGCAACGAGGGCCACGGCATCCCCGACATACCGGACCTTAGCGTCAAGGATGCGTGTGTAGCGGGGTGTGCCCCCTTTCCAATCCGGGACGTCTTCCCAGGTAAGTACTGCTTTAACCCCCGCCAGCCCTTGTGCTTTGGTCTTATCAATCCTCTTTATTATGGCATGGGGATAAGGGCTACGGAGTACCTTTCCGTAAAGCAGGTTGGGAAATTTGATGTCATTGAGATATCTTGTTTTTCCTGTGACGATCTCTGCGGCGTCTTTGCGGGGCGTTGCTTTGCCTATGTATCTATATGTATCGGCCATTTCTTTCACCTCACTCCTCGGGATGTTGCCATAACAGCCTTCACCACCTGATAGTGGCTTATACACCGACAGAAATTGCCCGATAGCCCCTCTTTCACCTCTTCCTCTGTGGGCGAAGGATTCTCGTTAAGGAGGGCCTTTGCACTCATGATTATCCCCGGTGTGCAAAACCCGCACTGAAATGCGGTATGGTCGATGAAAGCCTGCTGAATTGGATCGAGCTTCCCTGTTGGCTTATCGCCCAAGCCTTCAATAGTCGTTATCTCTCTCTTGTCACATTCGATGGTAAGGGTCATACACGAAAGGACTGCTTTATTGTCCATGAGCACGGTACAACAACCACACGCACCGTTGTCGCATGAAACCTTGGTCCCGATAAGTCCCAGTGTCTCCCTAAGTGTGTGGGCCAAGGTATGTGAAGCCTCAACATGATCAGGCTCGCTCCCTACGAGCAGCTCGTAGGCCTTTCCGTTAATCGTGAGATGGATCCGCTCCTGCTCGGCAGTCTTCTTTCTCCCCTGTTTTATCATTTTCACTGCCATATCTTTTCCTCCGTTTCTTCTCTTCCAATTAATTCAACAAGTTTGCAAAATATATTCTGTTCCCCTTTGAATAACTTATCTTTTTAAAGTTCGGCTTGATACATCAGGGATAAAACTCCAACTCGTCGACGATTTTATATCGATCGACAAGCCAATGTTGGATTGTATCTCTGATATCACCGATCATTTCAATGTTCCATTCTATCTCTCTTGTTGAAGGAATAAGCT
>Ga0209777_10008725_pt1 | contig 11048 bp, 9 predicted proteins | sample FrelakmetHBP12HB_FD_187147 | JGI IMG/M metagenome (GOLD analysis project Ga0209777, IMG submission 187147) | Freshwater lake sediment microbial communities from the University of Notre Dame, USA, for methane emissions studies -HBP12 HB (SPAdes)... | ecosystem: Environmental > Aquatic >...
CTGATCGAAAGGCTCAAGAGCCATTTCCCGCATGAAGCCGCGGGGATTGAGGCGTATTTTGCGGACATGGAAAAAATGGTCGAGGGCCTCTCCCGCATCGGGGATTGGAGCAGCCCCCTGAGCATAGCCAGAGCCGCAGCCGGCGCGACCAGCGTGCTTAAATGGATGCGTGCCACAGGCAAGGATTTTCTGGATGCACATGTCAGCGACCCCGTTTTACGAGGCGTTCTCTCGGGGCAGGCAGGCGACCACGGCCTGCCGCCTTCACGGGTCTCGGCTTTCATGCATACAGGCATCACGTATCACTATCTGAACGGCGGATACTATCCGCTGGGCGGCGCGTTCACGCTGCCGCGTGCCTTCGTTAAAGCGCTGAAACGCGCCGGGGGTGAGATCAGGCTGAAGTCGCGCGTGAAACGGATCCTGCTGGAGGGGAAGAAAGTCCTCGGGGTGGAATTGGATTCGGGGGAAGAGATCCGTTCAGAGGTCGTCATCTCAAACGCGGACCCTGAAGTGACATTTGGCAAATTGATGGGGCGAGACCAGCTTTCGTCCCGACTTAAACGGAAAGTGGACAGCGTTCAATATTCGACCTCCTGCCTCAGCCTGTTCTTCGCCACCGACATGGACCTGCGCGCCGCCGGATTGGATTCCGGTAATTACTGGTTCTACGAGCATGCCGATGTGGACAAAATCTACTCGGATGGCCTGACCGATGCCGTGCTGCACGCAGAGACTCCGGCAGGTATGTTCCTGACCGTGACGACATTGAAAGACCCGTCGAAGATGCGCTCGGGAGAGCATACCTGCGAGTCGTTTGCATTCGTGGGGTATGAGGCCTTCGAGAAGTGGGCCCATACGAAATACGGCGCGCGCCCCGCTGACTACGAGGCGATCAAGGAAGACCTTGCCTGGCGGATGGTGCGCGGCCTGGAGAAGCGCATCCCCGGCTTGAGCCAACACATCGTGTTTTCCAGCCTGGGCACGCCGCTGACCAACGAGCATTATCTCAATGCCACGCGGGGTAATCTCTACGGCGTTGACAAACGCCCGGCGCAGTTGGGACCGTGGGGATTCCAGCCGCGCACCGAGTTTGACGGGTTGTTCCTGTGCGGGGCGAGCACGATGAGCCAGGGTGTGGCGGGTGTGACCCAATCGGGACTCAACGCGGCGAAAATCGTGCTGAAATGTCAGACGAGCGAACTCCTCACCCAGAAAGGGCCAGCCCCGCTGTTTTTACCGGCGGAGGATATTTCCGTGTGGCCCGAGAATTTGAGGAAGAAGATTGAAAGAGGGGAAATCGCAGGCGAAGAAGAGCAAGTTGATTAATTTATAAAAGCCCCTGGCGAAATATTTACCAGACCAAGTGTAATAAAAAGCCCCCCTGGTGCGTGTTCAGGGGGCTTTTTTTGATCATCTCCACACATTGCCATCCTTTCTTCATAATTCCTTCACATTTGACTGATATATTTATCCCCGTCAAGAATAATAAGAAAAAGGAGTCGCCTTATGTTTAAAAATCGTAGAAATATTTATATCTTTGTGGCAGCCGCGGTGGTGGTCATCGTTGCCATCGTGCTCGTTATAGCCAGCGTGCGCAGCCAGGGAACTACTGCCGCTGCTTACCAGACCACGACCGTCCAGCTTGGAACACTGACCTCATCGGTACAGGGCTCCGGTTCGGTCAGTTCGGCGCTCACATCGAGCCTGACCTGGCAAACCAGCGGACAGGTGGATAAAGTAAACGTACAGATCGGAAACCAGGTTAAGGCAGGGGATATCCTGGCAAGCGTGCTCCCACCCTCCTCCACCCAGAGTACCCTGGAGACCGCCCTGGTCAACGCCCAGGCGGCTCTCGCCGAATTGACCTCCCCTGAAGCGATCGCGAATGCCAAACTGGATATCACCACGGCGCAGACAAATTTAATCAATGCCCAATCAGCATTGAACAACACGCAGTACTGGCAAAACGCTGCATTGATCCAGGATTACTATTCCAAGTTTGTCATTGCCAAAGCCAATCTGGCCAAGGCGCAGAAAGCCTATGATAATGCGCATGTAGGGCAATATATTAACAATACAGGCGAAGCGGGACTATACCAGGCCCTCTATAATGCCCAGCAAGCGTACAACACTGCCCAGTATTATTACAGTCTCTATTCACAGAAACCGACGCAACGACAACTCGATCAGGCTCAGGCAAATCTGGACCTGGCCAATGCCACGCTGACGAATGCCCAAAACTATCTCACCGCCCTGACCGGGGGGGATGTGCCCGCAGACGCGACCGGAGCTTCGTTACTGAAGTTCGAGCAAGCCAAACTGGCGGTGCAGGCCGCACAGGATAACCTGGATGCGGCCAATCTTACCGCCCCGTTCAATGGGACGATCACCCAGTCCAGCGCGGTCCCCGGCCAGATCGTCTCGGCGAGCTCAGCCGCCTTCCGCATTGATGACCTGACCGACTTGGTGGTGGCCATCCCGGTTGTCCAGATCGACGTGAACAGCGTCAAGGCCGGGCAGCCCGCCACGATCACCTTCGATGCCATCCCCAACAAGACCTATAATGGCAAGGTCATCAAGGTCGACCTGGCCGGGACGTCGAGCTCGAGCACCGTGAACTTCAACGTCAGCGTCCAGCTTAGCGACGCGGATGCCCAGGTGAAACCGGGCATGACGGCAAACGTCACCATTACCACCAACCAGGTGGACAATGCCCTGCTCATCCCAAGCACCTCGATCTTCACCGATACCAACGGGCAGAACTATGTCTACCTGGTCCAGAATGGCACCACCACAGCGGTGGCAGTCACCGTGGGTGCCACCTCAGACACCTCCAGCCAGATCACCGGCGATACACTCAAGGAAGGCGATATCATCGTGCTCAGCTTTGCCAGCACCACCTCCAGCAGCAGCTCCAGCCGGGGCTTTGGGCTGGGTGGGTTCGGCGGCGGTGGCGAGGGCGGCGGCACACGGGTCATTACGACCCCTTAGACCGCGAGCGAAATCATAGAGGTAAAAAATGGAAGATACAGTCATCCAGGCCGATGGCCTGACAAAAGTTTACCGGATGGGCGAAGTGGAGGTCCAGGCTCTGCGCGGCCTGTCATTGCAGGTCAAGCGCGGCGAATCCCTCGCCATCATGGGCCCGTCCGGTTCCGGAAAATCGACATTGATGTCCATCCTGGGCTGCCTCGACCGGCCGACCAGTGGAAATTATGTCCTGGATGGGGAGCAGGTCTCCGGTTTGACCGATGACCAGCTTGCCAGCATCCGCAACCGCAAGATCGGTTTTATATTCCAGGCCTTCAACCTGCTGCAGCGCACTTCAGCGCTGGACAACGTGGAACTGCCGGTGAGTTATTCGGACCGGCCGAACGACGGCCGGAACCGGGCAGCCGAGGCTTTGAAGGCGGTCGGCCTGGAAAACCGCATGAAACACCGGCCGTCCGAACTCTCCGGCGGGGAACAACAGCGTGTGGCCATCGCCCGCGCCCTGGTCAACGAGCCGGCCATTCTCATGGCGGACGAACCCACCGGCAACCTGGACTCCAAGGCAGGCCAGGAGATCATCGACCTGCTGCTCTCGTTCAACCGCGACCGCAACACCACCCTGCTGATCATCACCCACGATCCGCGCATTGCCGGCCAGGCTCAACATATCATCAAGATCCGGGACGGCGTGATCGAGGAGGACCCACGATGAAACTCAAACGTGTATTAATGGAAATGATATCCAGCCTGCGCTCCAATAAGATGCGCACCGGGCTGACCATGCTGGGCATTGTGATCGGCGTGGCTGCCGTGATCTCCATGCTTTCCATCGGGCAGGGTGCCCAGAATTCGATCACCTCCTCCATCAACAGCATCGGCACGAACCTGCTGTTCCTTTCCGCAGGCTCGCGGCCCAGCTTCGGCGGCGGAGGCGGATTCAACTTTTCCCGGAATATTCGCTCCCTGACGATGGCTGACGCCCAGGCGCTGATGGATCCATACCAGGCGCCCGCCATCCAGGCGGTGGCACCCGTACTGCAGGGCGACATAAACGTTGCCGCCAACGGGCAGACCACCAGCACCACCGTCTACGGCGTGACCACACCCTACTTCTCCATCCGCAACGAGACCGTCAGCGAGGGAGCCATCTTCAATGATCAGCAGGTGAACACCCATGCGCGTGTGGCCATCATCGGCATAGACGTGGCCACCACCCTGTGGGGCCAGACCAGCGGCCTGGTCGGGAAGACGGTCCTGCTCAACAGCCAGACCTTTACGATCATCGGCACTTTGACCTCGAAAGGTGGCACATCGTTCGGTAGTGCCGATAACCAGATCATCATCCCTCTCACCACCGCCCGCGACCGCGTCATCATGCGCACGGGCAGCAATGTTGAATCCATCTACATTCAGGCAACCAGCGCTAATACGACCACGGAAGCCAGCACGCAGATCTCCAATATCATGCGCCTGCGCCACCACGTGGCGGTCGGTAAGGAAGATTTTACCGTGACCAACCAGGCGGACCTGCTCTCGACCGCTTCTTCGATCACCGGCATCCTGTCCGCCTTCCTGGGCGGCATTGCGGCCATCTCCCTGCTGGTGGGCGGGATCGGCATCATGAACATCATGCTGGTCTCGGTGGCCGAGCGCACGCGCGAGATCGGCCTGCGCAAGGCGGTCGGCGCTCGCAACCGTGACATCCTCACCCAGTTCCTGGCAGAGTCTTCGTTCCTGAGTCTGCTGGGCGGGGTGATGGGCATCGTACTGGGCTGGTTGATCTCGCTGATCATCGGCAAGGTCGCCACGGCCCTCGGCACTGCCCTGAACCCGGCGGTCAGCCTGAACGCCATCCTGCTGGCAACGATCTTCTCGATTGCAGTCGGTTTGTTCTTCGGCATCTATCCGGCACGCCGGGCCGCCAGCCTGGAACCGGTGGAAGCATTACGTTCAGAGTAACATTTATTTAGTTTTATCGGAGGTTCCTATGACTACAAAATTGAATGCGAAAACTCTCATGATCGCGGCAATACTGCTCGTGGTACTGGCCCTGCTGGTCATGGCCACACCGCTGGTGCGCACCACTGGCGGCGGCTTCGGTAACCGGACGGGTAATGGTACAAACCGTACGTTCAATCCCCAGGGGTTTGCCACCCCTCAAGGCGGTTACACCGGTGGCCAGGGCTTTGTACCGGGCCAGGGCGGGACCGGCGGTAATACCACCGGCGGCACCAACCCCAATTTCACCGGCAGGCGTTTTAACGGTGGAGGGGTCAATCTCCTGCGCATCGGGTTCCTGAGCGGCATCGAAGGTACCATCATCTATGCCGGATTGCTGCTGGTCTCTCTGGCCGCGGCGATTGGCATGTTCCTGACCAAGGCCTGGGGCAAGATCCTGGGCATCCTCATGGGGGTCGTGTACGCCGCGCTGGCACTGGTCAGCACGCTGCCGATCCTGCTCTCGGGCTTTTTATCAAGGGCGTTGGGCGCCATGGCCCTGAACATAGGGCTTAATGTACTGCACCTGGTGCTGGCTCTAGCGGTGATCGTGCTGGCCCTCATCCCGGCCAAAAAACTCATCGCTCCGATCGCTCCACCGGCAGCGACAACCCCGCCCGCCCCGCCGGCTGTGGTCAGTTAAGTTTCCACTTGAATTAATCACGGCTTGCCCCCGGAAACAGGCAGGCCGGTTTATTCTTGCACGATTGGCCTGAATGCGCCATAATCAAACCAATGCCCAAGAAAATCCTTGTCGTCGATGACGAACCCGAGATCGTGGAAATTTGCAGGGATTACCTGCGTGCCAGCGGATTCGATGTCATCACCGCCGGAGACGGCCCGCAGGGATTGGCACTGGCGAGGAGCCAGAAACCGGACCTGATCGTGCTTGACCTGATGCTGCCCGGTATGGATGGTCTCGACGTTTGCCGATTGCTGCGCCGCGAGAGCAATGTGCCCATCATCATGCTGACCGCCCGCATCGAAGAAGCCGACAAGCTGGTCGGCCTCGAACTTGGCGCAGATGATTACATCAGCAAGCCATTCAGTCCGCGCGAACTGGTGGCGCGCGTGCGCACCGTGCTGAGGCGCGCCAGCGGAGACTCCTCAAGCGACATCATCCGTGCCGGTGAGATCGCCCTGGACCGGACGCGCTACCAGGCGACCTTCCCCGACCGTTCCATCACCCTGACACCGACCGAGTTCGAACTCCTGGCGACCATGATGAGCCAGCCAGGGCGTATTTTCACCCGCGCCCAGCTGTTGAATGCCGTGCGCGGCGTGGCATTCGAGAGTTATGAACGGGCGATCGACTCGCACATTCGCAACCTGCGCCGGAAACTTGAACCAGGTGCGTACATCATCACCGTCCACGGTGTGGGATACAAATTCGAAGGCTGACCATGGCCCATTCCAACAGTGTACGTTCCATTCGTAACCGCCTGTTCCTGCTGCTGCTGCGCGCCTTTGCCATTGCAGTTGCCTTCCTGATCCTGTTCACCCTGATCACCACGGGCATTGTCCTGGCATACCCCTCGCAATCCAATCCGCTCTACCGGTTACCGAGCATAGCACGACTGGAAACATATTACATCGCACGCGGTAACTGGAATGGCGTCGGAGCCATCTTCAATAATTCCCTCGATATCGAGGCTGCCCAGTGGAATGCCTCCATCCTGCTGGACGCGCAGAATCATATTGTCGTGCAGCATGGAAAGCCGGTCGATCCATCCATATCGCCGGTTTACCAGCCCCTCCCCGGGGATTCGATCATACCCATCATGGCCAATGGCAGATTGGTTGGAAAACTCGTCGTCGGGCCGAACACCACACCCTCCGAACGGCGTTTTACCTTCCGCTTCCTCGAACCGGTGCTTCTGGCGTCGCTCGTGCTGGCGGTCTTTGCCACATTGATCGGGCTGCTGTTGACGCGCCGGGTGGTTTCTCCGCTGGCCGAGGTTATTGCGGCTGCGGAAGAGATCGCCGGGGGCAACCTGCAAACACGTGTGCGTGTAAAGGCGCCGGACGATCTGCGCGATTTGAGTGGCAGTTTTAACAAGATGGCGGATGCGATGGAACGGAATGACCGTGAGCGGCGCGAGATGCTGGCTGACATCGCCCATGAACTGCGCACTCCACTCACCATCCTGCGCGGTCGCCTGGAAGGCATCATGGATGGGGTCTATCCTGCCGACGAAGAGCACGTCGGTCCGGCGCTGGAAGGGGCTTATATGCTTGAGCGGCTGGTGGAGGACCTGCGCCTGTTGACCCTGGCTGAATCCCGCCAGTTACCATTCGAGAAACATCCCCTGGACCTGAACGAACTTGCCAGGCATGTCATCAATATGTTCCAGGCCCAGGCGGATGAAAATAAGATCCAGCTTTCCCTGCAGAGCGATGGAACTGATCTAAAGATCATGCTGGACCCCGGGCGCACCGAACAGGTGATGGGTAACCTAGTGAATAACGCCCTAACCTTTGTTTCTCCCGGCGGGCGGGTGTGGATTGAAATACACAGGGAAAACGAGCACGTCTCGATCAGCGTTAGCGATGATGGCCCGGGCGTTCCCGAGCAGGATCTGCCATATATCTTTAACCGGTTCTGGCGCGGCGATAAATCACGTGCGCGCTCATCCGGCGGCGCCGGGTTGGGGCTGGCGATCGCGCGGCAACTCGTTGAGGCACAGGGGGGCAGCATATCCGCCCGGAATATTCCGCAGGGAGGGTTGCAGGTTAAATGCGAATTCCCCACAGGGTAAGTTGAATAAGATCAATAATTATTTTCGCTATAAGCAGACCGGCCTTCCGCGATCGGTCACTGTTTTAAGCGATAGCTCAACAGTTTGTTGACATCATCGACCAGCAAAACCCGCCTGGGATCCTTGGGATCCAGCCGGGCATTGACCTTCAAACCCGGGGCAAGCATACCCCCCAGAGCCGTCGAGAAGCGGCACTTCATATTTGCCTGGTAGAACCGTCAACGCCGCCTAAAAAAACCCCGCAGAAATGTCTGCGGGGTTTTTTTATGGGCCACCAATCGGGTGGAGATTAATATCCCGAGTTGGGGAGGAATTGGTGCATGAGGTTGTTCAGAATAAGGCCCCGGAAGATGAACCGGAAAACGAGCATGAGCAACAATCCGACCGCAGAAAGGATGATTCCGACAACGGCCATGCTCTTGCCTGATGTTTTCAGGCCCAGCACACCCAATATAAGGCCCACGATGCTCAACGTGCCGCCGCACCACATGGAAACAGAGGCGCATAAGGAAAGGATGCCGAGGATCAGCGATGCAATGCCAAGGCCTTTGCTGCCACCTGTGGGGGTGGGTGTCGTGACAGGGGTTTGAATTTGGTCTGCCATACTACCTCCTAAGTAGTGTAATATTACCATTTATATCATAAATATCTCTATAATGCAATGGATTTAACCCCTCGGGATTGTTGAGGGGTTGAAATCCCCTTGTTGATGTACAATAATGACATGAAGTGTTGTCTTGTTCATATATTGCAGTTGCGCATTTTTATCCGGTGGTGGGTTTGAAAGGAGTTAAAAATGATCAATAATTCTCGTTCTTTCTCAGCGTGGATGTTAACTCTGGTACTGCTTTTTTCCTTGCTGGCCTGCAATTTTTCAGGGTCTGCCACACCCACAGCCGTGGAGCCACAAATTCCTGTCCCGACCACAAATTCTCCCGCGGGTGCTACGCCCGTAACCAGCAGCCTGACCCCTGCCATTCCTCCCACTCTTACTCCTACTGTTCCTCCCACCCTTACTTTTACTCCCACCCAGGTGCCGATTGTCCATACGCTGATACCGGGAGAACCGCCGGCCAACACAAAGAGTGAGATCACCGACCGGGATTCGTCTGTGTTAGCTGCCGAGCATCGCGCCAATGGGGGCGAGAATTTTTCCCTGAACTTATACGAAAGGCCTTTCAATTCGCAGGCCATGGACCAATATTTCCCCCAACTGGATATTACCAAAACCAAACTCAGCAGTGACGGCAAATGGACGTATATTAACATTCAACTCACCGGGCAGGGGGCAGATGGAAAAATGACCGGCTTGTACGGGGTTGAGTTCGACCTGGACGTGAACGGCCGCGGGGATGTTCTGGTCATGGCGACCAACCCGGGTGCCAGCTGGTCAACCGATGGCGTGGGTGTCTGGACGGATACCAATCACGATGTCGGCGGCCAGCATCCGGTGATGTCGGATGCTCCGGTCAGCGGGGATGGTTACGAAACCCAGGTTTTCAATCAGGGGGTGGGAACGGATCCCGATATCGCCTGGGCACGGGTCTCTCCCACGGATCCAAAAAGTGTTCAGATCGCCATTAAACCCGCCTTGATTCATGATGATGACACCTACACCTGGGGTGCCTGGGCGATGGATGCCAGTACCTTCAATCCGGCCTGGTTCGACTACAACGACCATTTTACGCTTGCCGATGCCGGTTCTCCGCTGGTCGAGCAAACGCAGTATTATCCCCTCAAGGCATTCTATGAAGTCGACAACACCTGTCGCTGGGTCGTCGGCTTCACACCGACCGGGACTGAGCCCGGCATTTGCCCGATCCCAGCGACACCCACACCACCACCGACAGCCACACCAAAACCGACACCCACAACGCCTCCGGTGGCGACAATCATCGGGATGGTCTGGCACGATACCAACCAGAACGGGTGGTTGGATGCTTCGGAAAATTTCTATCCTGGTGTGACGGTGGAAATCCGATCAGGCAGCTGCGCGGCACCGGGAGGGGTGGTGACTACCGCCATGGTGAGCTCGATCGGCTGGTATCAGGCTACAGTCACTCCCGGCACGTTCTGTGTGAAGATTCCGGTCATGCCACCGGATGCCAATCACGGCAGTGGCCCGGTCACCGTTACCGTGGTCGCGGATGGTACACGCAGAGCTGATTTCCGTTTCTGGCTCATCATCTATTGAAACATTTAAGGGAACGTTCCATAGGCGGTGGGTTTTAAAGAAATGACGGGCTTCTTGTAAAATGGTTATTAGTGAAATCGCCTCTTCAAGGAACCCGCCATGCTGATTACTGGTTTAAAACTGCCGGTTGTCAAGCGACAATGCGCCGGATGCCTGACGAAGTGTTTATCTGGAATGCCTGGGGGTTGAAATACCCCTGCGGATGCGCGACAATGACATAGATTGTTACCTTTTTCACATATAAGATGATAAGAACCAATATCTGGAGGGTGGGCAATGAATATTAAATGGATACTATCCTTTTGCGGCGGGATCTTCGTGCTATTCCTGCTCAGCGGATGCCGGGGGGGACTGCCCACCTGCGCGGACGACACCCTGGTCGTCCCACAGCCTGCCAGCCCCGCCAAAGATGCGGTGGTGGATTCCCTGACGCCGTTATTCGTATGGAACTACCCGGAACCGAACTGCAATCCCAAGAGTTATCGGATCACTTTGTATAGCGGCCCGTCTGACGCGGTTGAACTGGGCGCTGACACCGGTGCTCCAAACCTTGCCTGGACCCCGGCCGCGCCCCTGCAACCTGCCACCGCCTATACCTGGGTGGTGCAGGCGGCAAACGGCACCGTCCTTGGCCCGGCATCAGTCCCCCAGATGTTTTTCACCGGGCCGAAATGTGCCCCGGGGAGCTTGAGCGCCCCCGTCCTGGTCTATCCGAATGATAAAGCTGTAATAACCGATCCTATCAATGTCATCCTCCGGTGGGATTATCCGTTTGCCTGCGTGCCGGATAATTACCACATATTCACTTCCGTTAATGAAGACATGAGTGGAATGGGAGTCATCTTCGATATCACCGGCCCGCAAACCTGGGATCGATCTAAATTGGTGGGGGATGAGTGCACAAGTGTTTATTGGAAAGTGGTCGCACAGCGGGGCAATGTAAAAATCCCGGGATTCGAAGAAGCCTCGTCGGAGATGCGATCCTATTTTGTGGATACCACGGGTCTGTGCCCGGGGACGAAAACCCCCACACCAGTCGTGGTTCCAATAGGACAGAGCACCGGGACCAGAACCTCCACACCAACCCCGGTTGGACCGAGCTT
>Ga0209777_10008726_pt1 | contig 11048 bp, 12 predicted proteins | sample FrelakmetHBP12HB_FD_187147 | JGI IMG/M metagenome (GOLD analysis project Ga0209777, IMG submission 187147) | Freshwater lake sediment microbial communities from the University of Notre Dame, USA, for methane emissions studies -HBP12 HB (SPAdes)... | ecosystem: Environmental > Aquatic >...
GACGATTGTATCCGATTTAAGAAGTACGGCTCCCCCTAATAGCGCCGGGATGGCACCGCCGATTTTTTGCTGAATCGCCAATGCTGCCCCAAAACATACGGCTCCCAATCCGGCTACGAAACCAATAGGACCTTTTAAAATAGAATTTACGGCCATATCATAAACGTCATAAGCGAAACTACCCGCGGCTGGCGCCGTAATTGCGAACGCTGACGGCTCTATAGCCATTACCAAAAACAATGCGAACAACAACACCTTTACCAATTCTTCATTTTTCATACGTTTAACCTCCCTTTTATTTTACCAAGAGCGTATCAAACATTTTTATATTCGCTCCCGGAACATACTTTCCGTTGATCCAGAACGCTGGCGTTCCGGTTATGCCTATCTTATTGCCAATACTTTGCTGAGCCTGATACATATCGTTTACGTCTTTCGATATTTTCTGGCTGCTCAGGTCGTCTTTATCTTTCGCTCCACTCATCACTTCGTAATAAGCCTTAACTTTATCTTCAGCGGCTAAAATGTATTTTGCTTTTTCTTCTGCTTTCGGATGTAATTGGGTAATAGGGATTAAATAGACGTATTTTGTTACATTCTTGTTTTTAAAATATTCTGCGGCCTGGCGGCAATAAGGACAATCGGGGTCTGTAAATTCAATTACTTTATTTTTTCCCGTACCTATTTTTATTGCTTTATCCAGAGGAATGTCTGTTAATTTATTAGATTGAAGTTGATCACGTTTTTCTTGCGTGAGGGATTTTTTGTTTTTATCATATATCTCGCCAAATATTATTAATTCGCTTTTAGGCGCATAATAGAAAACTATACTCCCTTTGTTGGCGACAATTTCGTATATTCCCTCTATGGGTGATTTCTCGACAGCTTCTACATTGATTGATGCTATTTCTTTAATTTTTGCAGTGATTGCCTGCTTAACATTTTCCTGTTCCTTAGCTTGAATGTTTACAGCCATACTCACAATTGCGAAAACTCCGATTACTAAGGCAATAGCTATTATTCTTGAATTCTTTTTCATTATTCGTTTCTCCTTTTATCTTTGTTCTATTTCGACACGCCTGTTCACGTGATCAACACTGGATATATATTCTTGTTGTCCTTTCCCGATTATCTCTTTGACCACAACTCCTTCTTGCCGCAGATATTCGGCAACATTAAGGGCTCTCTCTGTCGCCAATTTATCGTTATAGAACTTTCCGCCGATTTTACATGTATAGCCGGTAACTCTAACTTCCCTTCCCTTGATACAGTTTATAAACTGCTTGATTTGATCTCTTTCCGAATTACTTATTTGAGATTCATTCAATGGGAAAAAGACGATGTTCTTTTTACATGACGAATAACTTTTTATCTTTTCTTCAGACGGCGATGAGTTCGCGGCGGCTGTCATTCTAGGTGGATTTATTGGAATGGGTTGGCTTGATTTTATTTTTACGGCTTCTTCAACGATAGTTTTATTCTCAGCATCTGCTAACTGTATTTCTTGTGCTGATTTTGCATTGCCGGGTTGGGAGAATTTTATTGCTACTGGTGTTGCTGATTTTATTTTCAGTTTTATTCTTTTTGTCTCTTGCTCTCTAATCATGAAGCTATGGGAGAGACTCCCCGAATTTGCCATGCCTTCATATCTATATTCGATATCGGCCGGTCGTATTTCTGCGGCTCCTGCATACTGCAAAGTTAATACACAGATCATCAATACAAATGTTTTTTTCATTCCTTTTTTCCTCTAGCCATATTCTGCGTCACAAATATTTTCCGAAGCATACTTAGCTGCTCAATTGAATATGGATATCAAAATCAATTGGCTAATCAGGTCAGCAAACTTAAAAGAAATACTGCCTCCAAAGGTTTCATAGCCATCTTGCCCTGTATATCAGGATTGTCCGAACGCGACTTATCCCATAGTTGAGCTATAATATTTGGCGTCTGTTTCGTTATCTTGTCTTGTAAATTCAAACGAAGCCTTTTGCTTCTATCCCGGAGTTTCTGCGCTTCTCTGCCTTTGCTTACATATTCCGGATGGCTTTTTCTGTATCCTTCCAAATGGCCCGGATGCTCATCCAGCCACGTCTTAACGCGGGCATAATCATTGAGCCAATGATCAGGATTATTTTTCCGCCAGCGGGCATTGTTCCGCCGCTTCAACTCCCTCTGACAGTCTTTCGAACCACAAGTCTTCTGACGAGAACCAATTTTTTTATTAGGAATAATAATTGTCCCGCATAAACACCTCTTTCGCCTGCCTTTCCGCTTCATCCTGTTTCTCCTCGGCAAAATAGATTGTAAGAAAAAATAGACGTCCCGGACAAAATACAGGATGAAAGAAGTAACCTCGATATTAAAGTGTCAATTATCAAACGCACCAAAGATATATTTATCTTATGAATGGTGCATACATTGCCATTATGATTTTGATGAAAAAGGTATATCCGGCTGAAGTAAGCATCTATCGTTCTGATCACCGCCGGATTAACAACCGCATCTGCACACATGACCATACCTGCCTGATTTTATAGTATGGCCATTTTCTTTAAAGCGTACGCGTTGTCCAACTGGACTTGTATATCAAGATAATTTGTCAAAACCGGTAAACAAGCTGAAAGGAATGCTGTATCTAGTAGTTTGATTTTATCTCGTCTTGTATATCAAGATTGTCTAAAGGCGATTCGTTCTATAGTTAATATTTAATATCCGGCACTTGCCTTCTTATCTTGTCTTGTATATCAAGATGAATCTCTTTGCTTCTATCCCGACACTTTTTCGCTTCTCTTATATTGATTATATGTTCAAATAAATTGATCGGAAATAGACCATCTATTTTAAAAAATTGCCGATAACCAAAATCATGATTGATTTGTGGCAAACGAAAATGTATAGGGTAAATATAATAAAAAAACGGGAGGTCATTAATGAACAAAGCACAATTGATTGATGAAGTGGCAAAGGTTACATGCAGCAAAAAAGAAGCAGTGGCGGCAGTAGACGCAACAATAGCAGCAATTCAGAAAGCTCTCAAAAAAGGTGATGCTGTTACACTTGTGGGCTTTGGAACATTTAATGTTAAGAAAAGAAAAGCCCGTATAGGCAGAAACCCTCAAACAGGCAAGGCCATTAAAATAGCCGCAAAGAAAGTTCCCGTCTTTAAAGCCGGGAAAGGACTGAAAGACGCGGTTAAATAGAATTCATCGCCATTTCTGAATATGCTCAAAGAGCCGTCTTATAATTCAGTTAGACGGCTCTTTTTTTTCTTCTTTTCTTAAAAGTTCTAATCAGATTTGCTATAAATAATTTAGACTGGCGACTACGAAAGTCCATTCGCATAATAAAATCGATGACCAGACCTATTGTGTCCAGACATATCAATAAATATAGACCCAGGTAAACATTAGCGGCTTATAGGTATAGAATGAAACACACCCTTTATCCTTTTCGATAGACGCAATATCAAGAGAATGAAGAAATCCTAATTTGTCAATTTCATAACCAACTATTGTTCGTGGATTGATCGAAGTATTAAATTTTATCTTTATTGTTACAGGCTTTTTGAAAGATACTTCAGGATTTGTTGACAATACCAGAACGGTGCCACTTCCTTTACCAGAACGCAGATTGAGAATGCCATCATCATAACCAACAGAAAATTTAACCTCTCTCTCTAACGCCCCCTGCGGAATTTCTATAATTGTACCGTCAACAGGAGTTTGTGTGTTATTTATCTCAATTAAATTACCAGAACTGCCAGCTTTCAAAGATTGAACATAAATTGTATGCCCATATTCATAATGGGATGGTTTTTGAGTACCTGCCATAATATCTCCTTGCAACAAAAGGATAGAACTAATTAGCACAACTATTGCGGACAAATATATACGTAAAAGCATGATTTCACCTTATCAGATGGATACTGTGGAGGCAAGTTTGATACTTGCCTCCACAGGTTTAACTTGTTAATAATTTGCTTTAATCCGTTGTTCTTTCGATGGTACTGGGACCGTAAGGTTTATGTGTCCGTCTGATGCCCTCATTGCTCTTAAAGCATGTGCAGGAGCTTGAGTAGTAGCCTGTGTCAGTGTAATATTAGCGATATCAACCCAATCCTCTCCACTGCCGTCAGGAGTATTATTACTTGGATTACTCACTGCTAAATTTCCTCTGTACCAATATTCCTGAACCCTGCTTGTTCCTTCATAAACTTTGATGGAAACAGTATAATTAGAAGGGCCATTACCGTGGTCACTGTAGTAATGAAGACGGATTATATACGGTTGGTCATATCTAACTGTATCAGTAGTCATTAATGTCCAGTGTTCCGGGCCATAGCCAGTTGTTATATCGTAGTCTAACTCACCACCATCAGCAGTGGCTTTGTGATAGTAACAAGAATAGTCGCCCACAGGATCAATCACATAAGTGTCTATGTCTGTGTCATTGGTATCCCACGTAAGTGTGACAAGTATAACCGATTTGGGAATGTTCAAGTTGAGCGTGAAATCGGTTGTCGCCATATTATTAGGAAGATCAATAAGAGAACCAGCCGTATTATTACCTTGTGTCACAAACTGCAAATGATTCATGCCACTCTCTAAACTCAACGGAAGGCTAAACGAACCATCACTTCCAACATTCACAGAAAAAGCAGTAGATCCCACAAACACTTTCAGTTTGGTCACTAAAACCTGGCCGCTTTCTATATTACCGGATAAGGTAATGTTTCGTTCAGTCACTGTCTGACCATTTGAATGTGATGTCAAATTTATTGTAGCATTCCCGCTACCTTGAAAATTGGCATCAGCATCATCGAGAATATTCTGATAAGGTTCTGTTAAACTTAAACTTCCATCACCGTTATAAACTATCCCATTATATCCTGAATAGGAGTTAAATGACTTTGATGAACTATCGTAAGTTATGGTTTTTGATGCGCCCGGATAATTAGGATCGTAAATAGATATAGTGCCTGACAAGTGATTAAAAGCGTAGGCTAATACCGAATGTGCGCCAGCGCTTCCATTTGTATGCCACAGGTATATTAAAACGGGATTTGCAGTATTCAATATTATATTTCGAATAGCCGCATATCTGTCCTCCTGTGAAAGGCCGATCTCATCCCGAACAATATTTGAGTAATAAGTATTCCACTGTTGAGAAATTGAAATAAAAGCGCGAGTAGCGATAATATCTTGGCCATACAATGAACTGCCAGAAGAATTAGTTCCAACAACACTCATATATTTAGGATAAAATTTCCCTTTTGAAGATTTCTTATTCATATAATACCAAAGGGAGAATGAGGTCATACCAAAGCATTCGCCATCACGATTATACTCAGAGCCATTGTTCTTAACTTGAAAACTGTCATTACCCGGAGAATAACCAGTATCCACTATATCATCTGGCCCAGGTGCATAGGCTGTATCACCAAAAATCCAAGTAAACCAAGAAGCATGGAACGTTTGAAAGGTAAATGTTTTTGCTGTGCGGTCGATTTTTATGAGCTGCATTGGATGAAGTTTACCGGCAGCATCTACATAGTATGGAACAGGAACCTTGCTCATGTCTGTAAATGGAACTGTAATTGTTATAGGTTGATCAAAGTGAGTCACAGTCCCTGCGTTCAGAATAAGTGCGATACCAGCATATATGCCTTCGTTCGGGGTTAAAGTTCCAGTGTTATATCCCAAAGAAACATTCGTATCTGCTGACAAAGCACCAGCGGGGAATTGAACTGTAACGCCATCAATTGGCGTTCCACCACTACCGGCTTCAATTATGTCTCCGGTCGCACCAATCGTTTTAGTAGTAACGATTACATCATTGCCGGATCTCAAAGACACCGCCTTCTTAGCACTTGGTGCAGAATCGCCATTACCTGGTGTACAGCCAATTACGGATAAAGAAAAAGCGATTAGTAATCCAAACAGCATTAAATATATTTTTTTCATTTTCCATCTCCTAATTTATTTGTTTGTGTCGAATTGATCATTTTTCATTTATGCTTCTTTGTACTCAATTTTATTTTCAGTGAACTTATTTCCGGTCTCGGTTGCAGTATTTCTTTGCAGCAAAACTACCTCCTGATTAAAGAGTTCCCATCAGCAACTTTATGTTTTTATCTTATTTACTTTGGTTCAATTCGAAGGCGTCATACCACCTGGCAAAGCTATGCCCATGGCGCTTTCTTCATAACTGTAGTCGACGACTCTTCCATTGTTGAACACAATTTTGAGGATGTCCACATACATACTGTCTTTGCCGGATGCAAATCCGAATGATGTTATAGCCACGTATGCATTTTTCCCGCTTTCCTTTTCAGCCGGTTTTCGATATTCAAATACTTGCTTTCCCTGACTTTTGTATTTTCGATCTGGTTCACCAAATTTTTTAGTAACTTGTTCAGAAGACATACCTTTGATACCGTTAGTGTCACTTTCCTTCCAGGTATAAGCGGTTCCTGATGCGCATGCTGATAACAATAAAACTACAAACAACAAAGACATCGCTACTAATGTTTTTCTCATGACTATTCCCTCCTTTGGATTTATTTTCTTTTTGCTCTCGATTCCTCCTTCGTGATCTATAAACGTGAAAAAAACGTTTTTATTACAAAAATAATTAACCGGTATACATTTGACAAATTATCATTCTCCAGAGACAAACGACTGTAGGTTAATTCCCGCACACGAAGATGACGAGTCATCGTGTCACCCATGCTATTAAACGACGAAATTAAAAATATTTTCCGCAGCCAGGCGATAGCAACAAATGTTGCAATCAAAGCTACTAAATTGATCACTAAAAGGGCAACATTTCGGGGATTAAACTTTTCCTTAATTAAAACTCCCGTAAAATGTGCCGTCGCAGGAATGGATAAACATATGGCAAGCGCAAAAACATAAGTGAGAATATTATTCTCACCGAATATTTCAAATACTTTGGCCGTTAGGGGAATTTCCACCACGCCAACTAAAAACATAAATAGAAGGTAGGGCCACTTATCTAAATGACGCCCTTCAGCGGTTCCATTTATTGTATCCACTATCCTTCTATAGTCCGCCAGCGCTTTTTCTGCTTCACCACTTTCTTTTTTTTCTTTAGCTTTTGCATCTATAAACCATTTAAGTGCAGATGTGTAATTACCCTTGAGCGTCCGATCCTCCTTCTCCCATTCCTGGGCAACAGTACGGATCTCATGGTTTGCTTTCATTGCCAATTGACGTTCATAAGCAGAATTTTCTTTCTGGTTCTTGGCGGGTATATTCCGTTTGCCATCTTCACGGCCATTTCTCTTCGCCCCGGTTAGTGAATATTCAAAATATTGCATTACGCCCATATGAGATACCCCTGAAAACAACGTACAATTAAGGTGATTTATTTTTATTTCTTCTTATTTCTACTATCGGCAGTTCTTCTTTTACTCGCGAATGATTTTTTTATTGATCTCTTTTCTATTAATCCCAGACTTGTCAAAACGTCTTCCAACTTATCAAAATAATGCAATGCAATACCTGATTTCTTGATAGTATTATCAGCGCAAACAGGTCTGGTTTCATCAGCAGTAAAACATGCTTTCATACGCTGATTTTTGGCGATCTTGATTTTATGATTCAAATCTCCCACGCCTTCGAGATAACCGTTCATTTTTATACCAGCTGAGAATAATACATCTTTATCTACCGGCTTACCTGTTACAGCGGAAATAATAGCGACCATTACAGCGAGGGCAACGCTGTCGGCTTCACAAATATATCCACCGCCTGTCTTGTAATTGACTTCAACACGGATTGCTTTTTCCCATAAACGGAAAGGCTCCAGCAAGGGAAGAGATTCAAACATATCTTCAAAAATTTCTTCCAAATAACTTGTAGGCGTAGTTATTTTTGTCTCAATACCACCTTTCTTTAAAGATTTTAGCTCTATCGCCCTGATCTCCAGCTTGCTTCTGTATCTTTTCCTGTCACTGATCATTGCAATACATTCCAGCAAAGCACCCTGACCTGCATCCGGATCTACAGCTACACCATAGGCCACGCCCTTACAATCCAGTCTTCTGGGGGGTGAAGCTGCAAGTGCAAGCGGTTCAGCATCTTTTACAAAATCAACATCATCGTCATTCCGGCCAAAAATTTCATCTAAATATTTAAGTTTTCTGTTAAGTGACCTTTTCTGCCCTTCTGCACTCATCAGCGGTGATTTTCTAACTTTCTCATCAAGCTGAAATGCTTTGACAACTTCTCTGGCACAAATAGGACATTTTTCAAAGTGTTGCTCGAATTTCTTCTTTTTAGCAGGCAAAAGTCTATCATCGACGTAATCGTCGTAAATATTTGTGTTTCGACTCGGTGCAAAAAGAGCACACTTGGTTGATTTAATTGGTTTAATGTTCATATCAATATCCCCGTTTTTTTACACGCGTCAGGTCGTATTTTTCATCCTTCAACAATACATAACGTCTTTTTTGACTTTTCATTGCAGTTCTATCTTCTGTAAACTTTTCTTAGCTCTGTGCAGCCAGACACCTATATTCTTATTGGGTATTCCCAAGATTTGAGCAATTTCTTCGGCTGTCGGATAAACATACATCTTTCCGGTAGCACGTCTCCTGTTCTCAAGATCCTTTTCTTTTTCTTTAATCTCTTCTTCAATCTCTTTCAGTTTCTCAGCAGGCGTATTAAAGTTTTTCTTAATTTCATGATGTTTGCGACGCAGTCTTTCTAAATCCGCAAACTTTATGAATAGCAAATCCTGCTGATGTTCATAGTCTCCGTTCTTCATTACCAGGGAATCCAATACTCCGTTTACTTCCTTTATTATTTTGGAAGGAACAACTGAACGCATAGCAGCGATATCGTGAATCTCCTTTTCTTCCAGGGAGTTGTAAAATATTAAACTGATTTTGAAGATGAGTCTCTGATTTCGAGGCAGATTTTCAACTTCATTTAGTACTTTATTTACGTGTTGTTGGATTTTTCGTAAATTATCATCAAAGAAATAATTGTCCCGAGAGTCGGCAATCATGTCACCCAAAGTGGCAGAATCTTCATCGATCCCTATGGGTTCATCGATGGATTTCATGCATTTTTCCACCCAAGAACCCATTGCATTCTTCCGCAATTTTTGAACCCTGTTCCAACTCCAAACAACATTTCTCACGACCTCAGTTAGCCAGGCTTGCAGATTAGGATGATCAACGGCTTTGACTAAAATCTTCTTGCCATGTATTTTTTCCATTATCATGAAGCTGATTTCGTCAGCGATTTCCAGTGTTACTTTATCGCGTGTGATCTCTAACCTTCCAAGTGTTTTTAATATGCAAGCATCTATCAAGCTATTGAAACGACTGTAAAATTCTTTCCAGTAGATATTGGATTCACTGTGTTCAACGCAACAGCGTACCAACTCTTGATTGGTTAGATTCTGTACGTCGAATTTATGCTTTTGAAACTGCGAAATCGACAGAAGATGTAATTGGGGTTTTTTAGAATTTTGTTTTTTTGCCTTGGGATGTGTCTTGTTTTCTGATTCTTTAAGTCCCGGTACGCCACGGATTTTGTCTAAAACCATATTCGTCGCCAAAAATATATTTCAATTAGTAAAATGAAAGCTGTAACGTTTGTGCAGTCTTTTTAACACTAAAAAAAGCACTATGTCCATAGAAAATTTAATATTTTTGAAAAAATATCCGATTGAAGAATAGATTGATGATTTGTAGTTCCAAGGAGACTTGCCACGACAGTTGAGACGCTATGGGCACTGCATGTATACTCTGTACTGCGTGGTCGTTTCAATTACATGTATTCGTCATTCAACCGCACGCATCCTGATTGCTAAAGACATCCTCTTTTATCCAGCCAATCGTCCCTTGCCGGGTTTTGATTTTTTTCCACCACACATGCTTGTAGCGCTGGCTGGTTACCGCCCAAAAAGGATCACTACTGTAGTATTCGAATGCATCCTTGATGCCAACAGCATCCATGTCGAATAACTTGCCATCAAACCATGCCTTAAAAAAGCCTTCACCACGATAAGTCAGAAGATAGAACTTATCTCCCCTGATAAAACTATTCCCACTATTATCAATGTGATCTGCTGTAACAGTGACCAAAATCGGACGCGACTCGACTTCTCCGGTTAGTCCTTCGACTAAATCCCCTTTTCTTATTTTACCAACAGTTCTAGTTCCACGTGGTTTATCGAAGATGTTTGCGTCTTTCTCAACTTTCCATGTACGGTATCGGCAACATTCAAAAGGACATGCTCCCTTCTCAATATAAGTTTCTGGAAGGTTCTTAAGTGATCCCTCAACCTGTTTGATTTCTAAGCCCAGCACAGGAGTTGCAAAAATTATCATAACCAAGTACGCATAGATTACTTTCATTTCATTCCTTTTCAAGCCAAATAATGTATTAAAATATTTTATAGAAGAGCTGCACTTTTCCCGATTATTTGGATAACGTAATAGCACTTTTTTCTTTTTTTTACAAAAGATGGATTCGCAATAGTATACTTGATAATAGATTGAACTTTAATATATTTGTTGAAGGTGATTATTTGTAGAGGAAGTTATTTCTCTTTCATTTTAGCTATAGTACGCCATACTTTATAAGCGTACCAATTACGCTTATTTTTACTGCCTGCATTGTAACAACCAACTGCTTCCCAAGTATAACCATATCTTTTCATGCACCCAGCTAAAATCCATGCTCCAACATTAACGTTATAACAGGGATCTCCTAATTGTGACCATGCATCAGCGCCAAGAACTTTATGCCATCTGGAGTTGATTTGCATTACACCGTAATCATATGATCCATTTTTATTCCAATTGACGGCACCCGGATCAAAATTAGACTCTACCTTAGCAATTGCATATAAAATATCAGCAGAAATATTATACCGGCAGGCCGCTTCATCAAAGCAAAAACAAAAAGCGTCAGATGAACAATAAAATATTACAATAATCAGAATCAATAAATATTTTGATACTATTTTAGCCATACTTGCCTCTAATTAATAAAAGACATATC
>Ga0209777_10008727_pt1 | contig 11047 bp, 15 predicted proteins | sample FrelakmetHBP12HB_FD_187147 | JGI IMG/M metagenome (GOLD analysis project Ga0209777, IMG submission 187147) | Freshwater lake sediment microbial communities from the University of Notre Dame, USA, for methane emissions studies -HBP12 HB (SPAdes)... | ecosystem: Environmental > Aquatic >...
GCATTCAGAATTATCTGTTATTATGGTTGCAGTTTTAAACCCAGATTTTTCTATAATTTGTTTATAAACTTCATAACCTAAAAATTGGTTAATCATTTGGTAATCAGTTTCTCTAATATGCATCACCAATTTATCTCTATTAATTGTATATGGTCTGATATTGAAAAACGTTTTAAGTTCTTGCTTATAGGGTGTGTAATATTCTGCTTTTTGTACAAATGAATTAATAACTATGTCTCTATTAGTTTCTAACAATTCACTCATGTCAACGTAATTGTCCCCGTAAGACCTAGTATATATGGCGTTAACCGGTGTAACGCCTAATACACTTGGTGTTATCTCAAAGTTGGGTAATCCTGTATGATATAATTTTACACCTTTTTGTTTAGCTAAAATATAACCAAACGCAAGCTGAAACATTCTATTGCCCATCCTACCCCATTCATCATATTGAATAAAAACACTCACCAGTAACAACCTCCTTCAACTAATTGTCTGTTTTCTGGCTTTTCTGATTCAAGTGGATCAGTCCAGTGTTCATTAAAAAAAGGTTGAAATTCTTTTATCTCTCTCCATCTTTGACCTTTAACACCAAAAAGTATTTGAGTAGAACCTCCAAGATGAATACCTGTTTTTCCTAAACGTTTACATTCAGCTGCAAACAGCAATGAGGTAAACCCGGTACCAAATATACCAACATCAAAGTCTTCATTGCGTAAAATCTCTAAATACTCTTCGTATATATCAAATGATGATTTGTATTTTGGGTTAGGAGCAATTTTCAATGCAAATGGATACTTAACTGTCTTTAATCTAAAATTTGGAATTATACGACCGTTCCATATCTTATCTAAATTAATAAAATTATTTTCAATAGATTCTGCAAACGGACTGAACACTAAAACTTTTTTACCATCAAGATAATTTGTCCATGGTTTTTCAAAAAAGTATGGCTCTAAATCTTGTAGTCTTGTAATTCTTGCTTCAGGACAATACTCTTCAAATACAAACTTTTCAAACATTGGGTTAACTTTATTCCATTGAGGTATTAAGTCTACCTGTTTAAGCGCATGTTTAATATGATCATTAAATGTTAATGTAGTAGCTACTGTATAAGGATATAGACCGGCAATATCTTCAACCTCGTGCTGTAATTGTGGTTGAAATCTATTTGCGTTCTCTATTGTATAAGCGCAATACATTAAGTTAAGCTCTGTTACGCCAATCTTACCTGCGCATAACGGTTTACCTAATTTAAGGTAATGTGATATAAAATTGTTCCCTTCAATAATCATTATACATATTTTATATACGTTTGTGTAAATGACCACCAGGTGTTTGGTCCTAACAACTCTTTAATTGATATAATATCTCTATTATCTTGAACGTTTAACCATCTTTGATATAAGCCTTCATACCCACCATAATACTTTTCCTTAAACTTTACATCTTGTGGGTAATAATAAGCATAATGATTAAAACGCTGTGTTAATAATAACCCGGGGCCATTTTTACCTTTTAACTTAGGTGGTTCATGCGTTTCAAAATCTTCACCTTTCCAATCCCATAACCTTCTATAAGGTTCATGCTTACCTTCTCCCCATTGACCAAACGCCATTTGTCTTGGACCAACAAAATAATTACAGTAAAAACAACCTGTTTTCCCATTATGATTAGTAAGGTGAGTTTCAGCATCCTTCATTTGTTGTAAAGTCCATTGCTCATCAACGTCAATTTGCCATAACATACATTCTTTTGTAATGGTTTTAATTTCTGCTATAGCAGCATTAACTTGTTCATCTTTGTTTTTCCATGCTCTGTTATTCGGTCTAATAACTCTTACTTTATTACTTTTAATACTATCTAAAAACTCTGTTGTACCATCATTTGATAAAAAGTTTTTATGCATATCATCAGGCAACTCTTTACACCAAGCGGTTGAACCTGTAGGTAAAGCAACTCCCTCAACTATAATCCAATAGTCTAAATTTTCATTCAACGTTTTATAATAATCATGATGTTTCAAATGATGTAAACCGTTTAATATAATTGTAAATCCAATTCTCATTTTATTCTCCATTCATTTTTAATTGTAGGTGTAGGTTGTCCTGGTTTTTGCACTAAAATTTTATTATTTGGTAAATTTAATTGTTCTACAAAATTAGCCATTGCGCTATCCACTAAAACAATATTTTCAGCTCCTTCTAATATTTTACGCCAATAAAATATACTATGATTTTCATTAATATTTATAACTTGATTTTTACTTAAAACTTGTACGTTAGCTTCTCCTCTTGAGTGTTTTAACCCTACTACATCATATTTTTCTTGCTTTACATATAAATTAAATACTTCTTGCTCTTTATCCAAATTTCTATTATAAATAAATTCCCACTTATTTGAAAACGGTACTTTAGATTTACGATATTTAAACTCATCAAACTTTTCTGTACCAAAACCGTCACCTAAACTAACATACTCTTCTGTACAATTACTGCCCGGAAACGTAGCTGCTATATCTAAAATTTTTTTAACATCGAGTAGTTTTAATGCTTCTAAAGCTTCTTGTACACAAGTCCAAACATTATCAGATACCGGTATAAAATTAATGTGCGGTGTAACTTCTTTAAACATGTTTACAAATTGTTTAAAAACAGGCCAATGTACGTAATAACCTTTACTGTTGTAATAATTAGCTATAGGTAAGCATATTATTAAATCACCTAAACGTCCTGGTTGCACTATACCTATCTTTTTCATTTAATTAATGATTGAAGAATAGATACATCATGTTCTAGTTCTTTTCTATATGTTGTCATCCAATTATTATTATCCCAAATACCAACCCTTAATTTTTCTAAGTTATCGGTAATAGAATCTGTTTTATCTTTTGTTTCACTAACATGTAAATGTTTAATTAAAATATCGTGCCTATATTTAGTTCTATTTAACGTATCATAGACAACTTGGCACCAGGTATCTTGATGAATGTTTTCAATATAAGGCTCAGCAAAATAACCTAATGCATCTACACATCTTTTATGTACAAAGAAGTTAACACAAAAAGGTTTAACATTTGCATATTTGTTGCCTGGCCCTCTCATACCATCATTACAATGAACCATTAACACGTTATCTTTAGGACCGTTCTCAAACTCTTTCTTTATTTCTACATCCCAGTCTTGAGTTAAAAATGTCATATCATCACCTATCATAGCATAAATGTCTACATCTTGAGTCTGTCTAACCATTTCATTCCACATAGTAGAAAGACCTAAAAATTTGCCGTTATTTTTAAAAGTAATTACTCTTATAAATGGTACATTGTGCTGAAGGTAATCATAATACTTTTTAATTGGATCGTCTTCATCCACTCCTAATACCAAATACACGCCATCAGTCTTAACAGTAGTTATTAAACTTGCAATAAGTGTTAGAAGTTTGTTTCTTCTATTTCTTGTTGGACAAAGTAGTGCTATTTTCATTCAAACCACTTCTCCTTGTAAATGCTTTCCAATCCGTGTGTCATATTAGTTAATTTATCTCCAAGTAACTTATGACTGCTAAAACCTTTATGTGTAATCATTGCTTCTGGTACTAATGCATGCTTTAAATTATGTTTTTTAAGCAAATTAGCATAATCATTATCTTGGTACCAAAACTTAAATGCTTCGTCAAATTTACCTATAGTGTTAAGAGTTTTGCGTGTTACACCAATACTACACCCTGTTATATGCACACCAATATCATACCCTTCTACTGTACCATCATAAAAAAATTCATGTTTGTTATTATTATAGTCTTTAGGACTAACTGAATTATATATGTCCAATGCTTGACTCAATACATCTAAACTACCTTCATGATATACAACATCGTTATTTGATATTAAAATTTTATCGTCCGTGATTGTATCAATACCTAAATTTAAAAACCTGTTATAGTTAAACGGTTCTTCAGGAAAAATAAATTTGCATTTAGATGCAAGAGGCATATTTTTACCTTTAAGTTTTGAATTAGTTTCAACTACAACAGCTTCATAACCTTGTAATGAATTTACGCATTCTTCTAAAATATTGTAATATTCTGGGTTAGCTGTATTTGATAAAATTAGGATAACCATTTTTTAATTATAAAGTATAATACTATATAATCAATGGTTTCTTCTCTTTAATTCGTATATAGTGTTACTGCTACTAAGATGGTGTTCCTCTGTCATAAAGGAAATGTTATCTGTAGATAGGTATTTGGTTAATATTTTATATAGCCCGTGCATATCCATTAGTCCTGGTCTTGGCGGGGTTTTTAATAACTCAATACATGCTTTTTTAAATTGTAACAAGTGTTTAGTTGGTAAAAAATACACACAATCGTTAACGAAATTCATGTTATCCCAATGATCTTTTTCACGGCATAAAAAGTTAACGTTATTTAAATTGTAATTTAATGACTTTATTTTACCTTTGTTAAAATATATGTCAAACCTGGTAAATAAAACGTAATCCAAATTTTCAGCCTCTACTTGTTCAATACTTTTGATAAACGTTTTAATCTGATGTGAACTTTTTAAATTTAAAAACTGACAAGCTTCTGGCTTATAGAAATCTATAATATTACCAGTTTCTGATGATAGGTAACTTGTTAAGTATACTTTGGTATCAAACTTTGATAACGGTTTAAGTATTTCTTCCGTGAAATTTTCTTTACAATCAAGGTATGATCTAGAGATAGGCCATCTTTGATCGTGTATGAGATGGCTTATACCTACTAGACATATACCTAATTTCATTTTCTTTTTATGTCTTTTAGAGACTGTATAACCTGTTCTTTAGTTACATAAGGTGGCATGTTTGGGTAATGACCATGTTTTTTAAGATATATTTCTCTTCCCATAGTAACGTTTTTAAGCCACTGGTCTGATTTGTTTGCAATAGATGAATTATCAATTGCACCAGGTGCTTCTGTCAAATATTTATCGCTATCTGAAATGTCTGCAAACCACCAAAATGGTGGGTGCATTCCTGCTTTAATAATACAGTATGTGTGATCAACATGTTCCCAGGCATTGTAATAATTTTCATCAATATAACCAACTGTTTCAAATACTTTACGTGTGAAGAACGAAAACATTGCCACTGTATGTTCATATAAAGCAATTTTTATATCATTACCATAATCAATTACAAGCTTTGGGTTTGGTTCACTGTACTGATCTAACAAATGTCTATTATGTAAATCAAAGTTTTGTATTGTTTGTTTACGGTTAAAAGGTGAACCAGGCCCGTAATTAAAGTGTTGTATACCACTAATTTCACATGCTTTAATATACCTATCAAATACTGATTTATCTTTAATAAGCATATCATCTTCAATGATAAAAATGTAATCACATCCAGCATTATATAGATGCTTTATAGCTTTATTTTTAGACTTACCGACTCCTAGGTTAACCTCATTTTGTAACCATGTACCAGGAACATCTATTTGATTTTTTGCTTTACCGTCATTAACTATTACTAATTCATTAATAACATCTATAGGTAATGTAGCTAGTAAGCCTTTTAAAAATTCATTTCTATTGCAAGTTATTATACCAACACCTATTTTAGCCATACTAGTATTATAACATAAATAATTAATATGTCAACTGCAACGTTAAGTTTTGACCAATTACCAGTAGCTGGAGAAGTTAAAAATGGTGATTTTTTTGTTATTGAAGATGTAACAGGTGCAAAAAAGTTAAACTATGAAAACTTAATATTTGGTTTAGATAACGTTACATTTGCTTCAACAATTTCAGGTCAATCAACAGATATAGTATCATTATCAACCAATCTTGCTTCATTATCATCTCAACTATATGGAGAAGTAAATTCATTAGAAAGTTTATTAAACACCACGGTACAAACTGCTACAGCTAATTTTTTAAATATTTTATACCCTGTAAATTGTATAATGTTTACAACAAACAATATAAACCCAGGGCTTTATATATTTGGTACAAGCTGGGATCAAGTTTCTCAAGGATTGTTTGTTGCAGGGGTTGGAAATGGTGTTGATAAAAACGGTGTAGGCTTAACTGTTGGCCCAGAAAATGCTGCTAGTAATTTTAATGTTGGGGAATATAACCACACATTAATTGCTTCTGAATTACCTGCACATACACATGATTTTCAAATACATTTACAAACTACTAACTCAACTACAAGCTATCAAAATGGTCCACAAGCAGCTCCTGCTTATAGATTAGATACATTGACCACATATACAACATTTACTAATGCTAATGGAGATCAAAATCATAACAACATTCCACCATTTTATGGTGTGTTTGTTTGGAAGCGTGTAAGTTAAAATGTCAAGTCTAGGAATACTTACTTTACCAGAAACAAATACCGTTTTAGGTAACGATTTGTTTATTGTTCAACAAAACAATATAACTGACCAAGTATCTTTCAATAATTTAATATTTGGTTTAAATAACGCAACTTTTGCACCTACAGTATCGGCCCATACAACCGAGATTGCATTTTTATCTACAACATTATATTCATTATCATCTCAAACAAATTCTGAATATGATTATCTTAATAATTTAATAACTACCCAGGTTAATAATGCGTTTACCAATTTATCGTTAACACTATACCCTATAAGTAGTGTAAAATGTACAAGTGAAAATGTTAACCCTGGGACTTTAATACCAAATACAGTTTGGAAATTAATAAGTCAAGGACAATTTTTAGCTGGGGCGGGTCATACTTATCAAAATGGAGATCCTTACAACAATGGAGATAAAAATAGAGATAATGAATTTTTTTATGCAGGTCCTAATGCCGCAGCTGTTGCTACTCCAGTTAGTGATGTATATTACGCTACTTTAACTGCACATCCAGTTGAAGGAGGTTCGTTATATTTTACACCTGGTTGGGAACCTTATAATTACGGTGGTTTCGAAAACAACCAAGCAGTTTTATTAAAAGCAGCAGCATTTCCCGGTTACACATTTGCAGGGTTATTTATTTACAATGCAGATGGTACCTTTTTTAACAATAATCAAGGTAATTTAGATCCAAGTATTTTTGACACAACTACAACAGACTGTCAATCAAGTTTTTACATGCCCGCTAATAATTTATTTGCAATAGCAAATTGGGCATTAACAGGTTCCGCAGACGCAACAGCTCATTACGTTTCATTACAAAGCAATCCAAAAGAATTTGGTTCATGTACTTTTCAAACTGGTTATGCTCCAAGTCATAACGGTGGATACCATTACAATGAACCGGTTGTTATAGAAGGAGTGGCTTATGCTGGTTATCAATTATTAGGGTTTACAGTTAATGGGTCTGGTTTCAGTCGTTCTGTAGATTATAGTAAACCAGGTGAAGTAAGTTTTTATATGCCTAGTAGTAATGTAATAGTTACTGCTAATTATGGAGTAGCTCCTGCAAACAGTTTAGGTGAATATATTGTGCAACTGGATGAAACACAAATACCTGCTCATACACACGATTTTCAAATTCAATTACAATGTACTAATTCTTCTAGTTCATATCAAAATGGTCCTCAAGCACCACCAGCTTATAGGTTAGACACCTTAACAACATACCCAACATTATCTAATGTCACAACTGACTCACCTCATAATAACGTACCACCAATTTATGGTACGTATGTTTGGATGAGAGTTGCTTAAAACTTTACACCAGTTTCTTTAACAAAGTCTTTGATCTTTGCTAACTCAGCTGCCATTGAAGTTTCTTGTTCTTTAAGTAACTTTTGTGATTTAATTAACTCTTCCATTTCAGTTAAGTTTTCTGGATTGAAAAGGTTATCTGGTGAATTTACATCACCACCAATCAAATCACCTTCTGCATCCAAATACCACTTTATCATTTGAATACGTTCTTCTGGTTTACCGAATATTTCAATAAAACCGGGGCAATCATCTGAAGGAAAAAAAGGTGTTCTACCTAAATTGTGCTGATATTGTTGCATCATACTTTTAAATAATGCATCTATTTCTTTTACGTAAATTTCATCTGTTTCTCTTGTACCATTTTCTTGTATAGGTACTGGAGCTACCTTAGTGATTGGTAAGAAAAATACTATATCTAAATGTTTGTAGCTTTCTCTTACCACTGGTATACATTTTTGAATAAATTTTTCATCTATTCTACCAACTTGTTTATCACAACACCATAAAGAGTAAACTAAATTATCTAAGGGGCATCTATCAAAAATTACATAATCATCTTTTTTATAGCTTTGCAAATCCTCTACCATTAAATTAAGATACTTCCATTGAGTATCTTTAGTTGTTTTTTTACTGTGCGGAGATTTATTTTTTTTAATATAATCCCTGTATGAGTTGCCTCCAACTGTATACATAGGCCAGGTGGTTATAAAATCTTTAATTAGGGTGGACTTGCCCTGGTTAGCTGCCCCGGAAATTGCAATACGCATATAAAGACTTATTTAGTCTCTATTTTTTATCAAGTATTAAGGAAAGAACTTTGTTGGTTCATCTTGCGGTTTTAAACCTGCTCTTGTTTTAACCCCGTCTACCATTTCATCACAATCTTCTTCCCCAGTACCCCACTCACAATCCTCTTCTCCAACCCCTGCTGCTTTTTTAGTTTTTAAAATAAGACTATCAAAACTATCATTAAAATATTTTACTGTAGCTTGTTTTAAAAGCGCTAAACCTTTTGATTGTGGAGGCATACCTAATTTTGTTAAATCATTAATAATATCGTCAATTGAATTAGACATTTTTTGTACAGCAGATTTTTTATAAGATTCTATTTTTGAAAGTTGACCTTGAATAGCTCCTGTTTTTCTTTGCATTTGTGCTGCTTTAACACTAGCTACATTACCAGTTGCACCTGCCACAGCACCTTTAACCGTTCCAGCTGCTTGAGCACCAAGACCTTTTACTGCCCCAACTGCTTGAGCCCCACGAGCTTTTAATCTATCAAAAAGACCTTCTTCTAGGATTTCTTTATTGGCTGCCGTACCTTTGTACGTTTCATAAATGCTGTGCATGTCTTTGTTCATATAGTATTATTTATTAAATACATTATATGAAATATGTTATAGTATCATTAATTTGTTTAAGTTTTATAGCTTGTAGTTTAGTACCATCCGTACCAAGTTATAGTAGTGTGGGTAAGATTCCTGATGATAATATTGCCAAGAATGCTGTAGTTGTTGTTAAAGCAGAAAACACTCAAAAGCAAGTTGACCAATTAGCAGAAGCTAATAAAAGGGTTGAAGCTGCTCGTCAAGAAATGGAAATAAAGTACAATGCAGCTAGAGATCAATTACAAAAGTCATACGATGATTTAAAGAAGAAAGATGATGATAACTTTGCAAAGATAGGGGAATTAAATTTTGGTATATATATGGTAACGCAAGAGAAGAAGAAACAGGATATGAATACTCTTGTAGCTCATTTACGTGCTAAAGAAATAATGAATCGTACAGATAAGCTTACACCAGAACAAAAAGCTGTAATTACAGCTGAAATTAATAAAGAAAAAGCTTTAACCATTGATCAGTTATACACCAAGTATAATGGTGCGGTAGAATTAGCTATTGTACAAAAACAAGCTTTAGATAATGCACAAACGGTAATTGATCAACAAGAAAAAGAAAAAGCAGCTTTAAGAGAAGCAGAAAAATTAACAATTAATAAATTACAAGCTGAAAGAAATGCTGAAATTGATCAAATTAAAAAACAAGCTGCAGATCAATTAGAATTAGCTAAAGCTGCTCAAAAAGCAGAACTTATTGGTTTAATGGTAAAAGCTTTAATTGGTGTTGGTATACTATTCCTTGTACTAGCAATCTTGCTAAAGAACATTACGATGGGATTGGGAGCAGTAGCTTCGCTAGGATTAGCTTATGTTGCTGCTACAGTAGAAATGTGGGTAGTAGGAGCTTCTTTAGGTGGTATTATTGCAATAGTTATTGCTATTGAAATGTTTAGATCAAAGAAAAAACCAACTGCTGACCGACCAGTAGTTGTTAAAGTAGAAACTACTTCAGATCCAAAAAGTACTGCAAGTGGTTAAGCTCAATTTCAATATCTGCAACGATATTGAGTAAATCTTGATCTTCATTGCTACATACTTCTGTTCTAAGGTAAGATAATAGCTCTCTCTTCTTATTGCTTAAGATCTTCTTAACGGTATCTTGGTCCGTTAACGATTCTATCTCAAAATGGTAAACCTTATTTTCCAATGTTTTACCGTATTTTCCGTAGTACGTTTCTACAAATAAATCAAACTGGACGTCTAAATTTTGGTAAGCCTTGTTTAAGGCTTTATGCTGAGCATACGAAAACGTTTGCCAGTGATAAACCTTTAATTGATTGAGAAAAGATAAGAACGGTACTAACTTCATAAAGTTATTTATTAATCCTCTATAGGCTCTCCGGTATCTGTACTTACCCAATCAAGCTGAGCGTTTTCAGGTACATGATAACCCATAGCCTTTAAGAAATAGGTAAACTGCTCAACTAACTCCCCAGTAGTAGCGGCTCCGCTTATTGTAAACTCAATAGTACAAGGCACGATAGAAGCAATACCCTCTTTATTATCTTCTGTTTGAAGAAATTTAATTATTGAGCTCATACTACCTCCTCAGCAATGCCAAGTAATTCAGCAATTACTAACAAAGCTCCTGCAGATGGCATATGCCCAGCAAATAAAGCACAACCAGCAAGAATGCGGATTACGCTTTTACCTAAGCTAATAAAGAAATGTGATTTAGGATCTGGATTATTCATAAATTAAGAAAGTTGAGTTACAATTACAATTACTTCTTGATGTTCGTCTGTAAATATAGCGGTTTTGTGTTTGATTTCGTTATCGTACATATCCATGTCAGACCAAATCCAACCTTTTTCTTCTGGGTTTTCATCACAGTCAAGAATGTTTTTAGCTTCTTTAGCATCCCAGCTATTACTTTTAATAACTGCTTTAGCTATCTCTTTAAAGTTCCAATCTTTAATAGTGGCTTCGTTGCTGTTAGTAGC
>Ga0209777_10008728_pt1 | contig 11047 bp, 9 predicted proteins | sample FrelakmetHBP12HB_FD_187147 | JGI IMG/M metagenome (GOLD analysis project Ga0209777, IMG submission 187147) | Freshwater lake sediment microbial communities from the University of Notre Dame, USA, for methane emissions studies -HBP12 HB (SPAdes)... | ecosystem: Environmental > Aquatic >...
ATCTATATCTACAACTTCGCGAATTGCGGTCCGGCGAGTGAGGGGTATGCGCCGAGGACACCGAGTTGGTCGATTCTTCCGACCGTATCAAGTCTGCCCCAGACTCGGCAGGATTGGGATGTGATTCTTACTAATTATCGAAATACGGTTCGGGCAACTGATGGCAAGAACGGAGCCCCGAGGCGCTAGATGTCAGTACAGAGACAACAACAAGACCTTGAGCTCTGGCGCCAGTGGAAGGTGTCCAACGACCCGCAGCACTTGACCGAGCTTTTGAACAGGATGAATCCCCTGATTCAACGTGAGGTCCAGAAGTGGGGTGCCGCTGTTCCTAGAGAGGCACTGGAGTCCAAGGGCCGTCTTCTCACGGTCCAGGCTCTCAAGACGTATGATCCGAGCCGCGGCGCAGCTGTGGGAACACACGTCACGAGCAGACTCAGGAAGCTCTCAAGAGACGTCTACCCCTATCAGAACGTGGCGAGGCTGCCCGAGAACAAGCAGCTGTTGTACAACACGTTCCAGGTAGCGACGAACAACCTGGTTGATCAACACGGCAGGGAACCGACTGCGGATGAGCTTGCCGATGAGTTAGGGTGGTCCATCCGGAAGGTGGCGGACTTCCAGAAGTCGTTCAGCAGACGTGAGTTGGTCGAATCGGCGGGGTCTTTCATGGAAGAAGGTTCGACTGATGACAGTCTTGTTGACTTCTATCATCACGGGTTGACACCTGCGGATAAGCTCATGTTCGAAGATTTGATTGGCTACAAGAGCCGCATAGCGCTCAACAATGCGCAGCTCATGAAGAAGTACAACCTGACGCAGGGTCAACTGAGCTACAAGAAAAGAAAATTCATCAACGACCTGAAAGATATCCAACAGGGACGCAGATGACCGAAGACACTACAGGCGAAGTCGCCCAAACCTTCATTGATCACATGGGTGGTGTCTCGTATATCCGCGAGTACGTGGAGGCGGATGCGTCCTGGTTGAGCATGATTCCGCAGCTCACGGACTATCTTGAGCAGCAGGTCGCCTACTATGTGAATGCGGGAGTTGCGGGAGACGCGCAGTCACAGCGTCGCAAGATGATCAGCGGCTCTGGGTTTCCTGCGGAGACACAGGTCAACTACTCTTTCATAGCGCCTGGTGGTTACACGCCCTGGTCGTCGACAGAAGACAGGGAGGTCAAGCAGGTCGTTCTGCATTCGTTTGGGCATCAGTGGCACGCGTACAAGAGCGCGGGCAAGTGGTTGGGAACAATGAATCAGCCGAGTGGTGTCACGATGATAGGGTCTGACGACGACACTGAGCACGTCCGTTGGGTCCCGAACGGGACGAACCTTGCTCGCGGTATGGAACACAAGGGTCGTTTGGCCGCGGCGCTCAACGCGTGCATGTTGCCTATCCCAGGAAACGCAGGAGTACACTTTATTATCAGTAGAGGCGGGGATCTGTACATCATGGCCGACTGCAACGATACGCTCAGTTCATGCCAGGATTGCAGCCCGACTGCCATCTCGATCGCCCTTGAAGAGGCCCTGTACCTCGAAGCGCCGCTGGGAGACCCAAGGCCCGTGGCGACCTGGCTACCCACGGGGTCGCCTTTGGGGACGGACGGCTCTTTGCTGTACTGGGACTTCTCCGAGCAGCAGTATGCGACACTGGCAGTACTTCTCAAGAAGCTTCAGATAGCCTATCCGAGTCTGGTGTCACGGACGTACACGAGCTCCGTGGGTGAGGCGACGGCGAGTTTTACGGGTTATACGATGCACAGTCATCTCAAAGGCGCGGACTCTCGATACGTGGATGTTTCGCCGCATCTCCAAGACGATGCTGCTTGGACGGCGTTGTTTGACCTAGTGGACAAACAGGAACAGATCTCCGACGTGGACGTGTGGCTCAACCAGGACACGGGCTACACGAGTAGGTTGGCGTGGGCGGAGAATCTGGTGAAGACGTTGCAGAGTCTAGGCAACCAGGGGCCGGCGTCGGCGCTTATGACGAGCCCTGCGCTTGCGCAGCTGTTGGGGATTCTCAGGGCGCACAACGAGTTCCAGAACGACAACTACTCTTATAGAAAGCTTGCGGCAACCGAGGCTGCCCGTAGTAGTATAAACAGTAAGCTGCAAGCGGGTATGGAGACGTCGGTCAAGCAGGCAAACACGGACCCGATCAGCGTTCCTGGGAAGCCGGCTGATGGGTCGGCGGGGACATGGGATTTGTAGAAATGCCAAGGTACGACATTCACTTTCAGCCGGTGACGCCCGCTTCGGACATCGTCGGCTACAAGATGTTTACGTTCGGATTCACGGCGGCGCTCGGCGTCAGGGGGCCACAGGCCCTCGTGAACCGCTGGGCCAAGACGTTTATCACACCCAAGGGGAGTGACCTTCTCCATGACTCTTATGGGACGCAGTTCGGTAACTTGTACGGGTCCAACATCAGTGACTTCTCGGGTCTTCAAGATATAATCACCATGGCGATTGACGATGCGAATGAGCAGGTGGCGGCGCAGGATGCCGCGGGGACGATGAACGCGGACGAGGCGCTGGCCAACGCGGCGCTGGGTTGGTTGACGCTCCTGCCTGAAGGCGACGGGTTCGACGTCGGGATCGTAATTACGAACAAGGCGAACAAGCAGCTCACGCTGCGACTTGCTTTGATGGCTACGCGTTGAGGTGACGGATGGCACGACAGCTAATCATCAGTCAAGACGACCTCCAGAGTGCGGAGAACTTTCTTGCAGAGTTCTTGACCGAGTCTGTTACGGACGCCTCGTTTGTCGAAGGCAGCGCTCTGCGTGACCTTGCAGTGAAAGCCTTCTCGTACATCTTTGCTTACCTCAGGGCAGAGAACGCGCTGCTAGATGCCAAGCGGTCCCTTAAACAGGTGACGGACGCCATCAATAACGGGCAGGTCATCAACAACGTAAACGATATTGTTGATGAGGCTATGTCTAACTGGTTCCTCAGTCGAAATGATGGAGGGCTGACGCGTGTCACCGCGGTGTTGCACTTCACGCGGAAAGGTTCTGTTTCGGTTCAGCAAGGAACCCAGTTCTGGCGGACGAATACGCGAGCCTTCTACGTGGATACTTCGGCGTTTCCGTATGTCATCCCTGAGTCGGACATGTTGCCGACGTTTGACGTTCGAGGGCAGCTCGTGGATTACGTCGTAAATGTCCCCTTGAGAGCCGCTCAAGTCGGTGAAGGTTACAACTTCCCAGCAGGGTCGTTTGTGAAAGTAGACGCTCCTGGGGGCTTGCCCTACTTCTCCTATGCCGAACAACGTTCCGATGCCAAGGGCGGTTACAGCGTTGAGAGCAACGACCAGATCATAGACAGGGCACAGACGGCCATCTCTGTTCGGAACCTCATCAACTACAGGTCCTGCGACGTGGTTCTCCGCGAAGAATTCCCAGGTTTGGACGAGGTGCTTACGGTCGGGATGGGCGAACCCGAGATGATGCGGGACTTGCGGCCTGAGATTGGGCCACATCTGAAGCTGCACATCGGGGGGCACTACGATACGTATGTCGATCAGCCGTTGGTTCAAGTCGAAGAGAACCTGAGAGTGGGAGGGTTCTTCCCAAGACCGGACGGGGTCATCAATCTGTTCAGGGATCCCTTCATGACGTACGACTTACCCTTCAGTGATTTCGTTACTCGGGGTGTTCAAGTTGGCCACGTCATTTACGTGATCTCGGGCATCTCAGGAACACCTAGGGGTTATATCATCACCAAAGTCTCAGCCCATGAGCTTGAGGTCAGTGAGAACATTCCCTTTACCGAGGCCTCTGACGAGCTTGCAGTGAATACGGTTGTCTACTCTATTGGAGAGTACTCGCCGTTGTTCTTGGACATCATTACGGCGCGCATGGCGACAGTGAGCGCGACACGGCCAGATGTACCTGTCGGGACATCGAGACGCATTTGCATGCCTGGTGCGGTGCTGCTTACGGCTCAGCCGGTGCAGGAGTTTCTCTCTATCGAAGTGAAAGATCCGGATGCGGCTGACGCCGCTATTATCGACCCTTCAAGCGGGACAATCCGGTTCACGGACAGGCGCAATACGACGCCGCTGCCGGTAACGACACCGGCAGCCTCACAGTACCAATTTGTGACGCAGAACCCCTACAAGTCTCAGTCCACCAAGGCTTTGAACTTGGTTAACGTGGGGTATCTAGGTGATGAGGACCACTTTGACGGCAAGACCCTGAGAGTGGCTTACCGAAGCTTCTTGGACTTTACGTCCATCTCCGACTTTGTCGAGTCACTGGACCAGCGCATTCTAGCGGGGAACCACCTCATCAAAGCGAGAAATCCCGTTTGGGTCTACTGCACGATCCCTTACAGGTTGAAGCCCACGGCGACTTCGGCGTTCTCAGATACCGCGGCGGCGCAGATGATTGCGGACTATATCAATGCGTTTGACCCGAACGATAATTTGGATATGAACGATTTGGCGACGCAGGTTAGAAACAACTACGACATGGTGGGAACCGTCTTCCCCTTTGATATTTTCTACGACCTCTACTCTCCTGACGGGCAGTTGATTCAGTTCAAGACGGCGGACATTGTGTCGATTTTCTCTCTGTCCTCGAACGGCGTGACGCTGGTCAATTCGACCGAGGTGGTGGTCCCCCCTGAAATGTTGGCAGAGGGCATCACGGCTATCGATGATACGACGCTATCAGAATATTTACAACTTATGGGTATAAGCGATCGTGTAATAAAATATCGATGTGATAATTTTGCAATTTCTTTTGAAGTGAGAGGATGAGATGACGGAAGGAATGAAACATTGTAGTCGTTGCGGGGAAGATAAGTTGTTGGATGCATTTTATAAACGGTTGACTAGACCGAATAGACCAGACAATTATTATAGTTCTTGGTGTAAAGAATGTAACAGAGAAAAACAGAGAGAATACAATAGGAAGTTACCGGAAAGAAGAATTAAGGCTCGGTTGGAAGGGGCGGTTGAAATATCGATAAAATATTGTAAATGTTGTAAACAAGATAAAACGATAGGGGACTTTTGGAAATTGACTACGAGTTTGGATGGGTATGGTTACATATGCAAATCGTGTCACTCAAAACGACAAATAGAACAGCGAAAAACACCTGCGGGCAGGGAAGCAATGCTGCGTGCGCGTAGAAAAGAGGATAAAAGACGTGTTAAGCAAAATGCGGCTAAGAATCTTTATGGCTTGTCGACAGAACAGTATAATTTGCTTATACAAGAAAAGACCTGTGAAATATGTAACCAGCCCTTTTCGGCTAAAAGAAGACCCGTCATAGATCACCAGCATGACACCGTGGGGACTGTGCGTGGAATTCCATGTAGACAATGCAATACCGCGATGGGTCTTATGAATGATGACCCGCGGATACTCCGGAAAGCTGTAGCATATTTGGAGGGGGACAGAAAGTATAATATCATTCCGGAAAAAATAGGCAAACTTATACGAGATGTTCAAAAGGAACAAATGAAACTATCTCTTGTCCCTGAATTAGATACGACTTCTAAGGTGGGCTAACATCGGGTGTAACAAAGAAAGTTAAGTAATGGTTCAACCGCTGCAAATTGGAGATAAAAACTCTGCTCTCTTTGAGGGTTTAACTGCGTTTTGGACGCGTTTTTTCAGGGACACCCCCGATCTTCAGGCATTTTACTCCGCGTCCGAACTCTATATCGGTGAAGCATATTTGGAGATGCTTGAGGGGGTCCTTCATTCTGGGTTAGTAGACTTTCCTATTTTTTCGAAGGAATATTGGCGTTTATTTTTAGTTCGAGAAGATGCCCTTGATTTCGTAGAAGGAAAGTCCATTGCTGAGGACCGCTATGTTTTCGACATGCCGGGCGATGCGCGTGTTATCGACTTCCTTCAAAATTCTATTTTTGCTCCCACTATTTTATATGAACGCGGTGTCGACTTTGATGTGGACAATCTTGATGGGTATGTGCGTTTTTTGACAGACGCTTTCAGGGACTACATAGACCCCGAAACCGGCGTTTACATGCCCAAGCCAGGCATGAATTGGCGCAGTATCGATATCTCGGTGGGGAATCAGTTCAGGGACGTGGAGCGAGGCGCTGATTGGAGAATCGATTCGGAAACAAAGTCGGGCGATACACTCAGACTCTTGGCGCAGACGATCGACATCAGAGTCGACGATGTCTCTCATACAGGCCAGATCTTCTATGGGGGTGGAGCCTACAGGTTCTACTCGCCCAACCCCGACCTCCAGCTCAAAGCGACGATTGGTGACGTTATCGAGGTCAAGAACTCCGGCACGAGCTACGACGGGTTTTACGTCGTAAAGAGCATCCCTGGGGTTCCTGGGTATGTGGAGCTCGAAGAGACGTTCTATGCGCCGCTCGTCACGAGTCCTGCGACTCTCGATTGGCGTCTTTATAAGATGTCGTACTTCGACTCATTTGATCAGGATTACCCTATAGGGTACATTGACGTGCTTTATCTAGTGGGGCACAAGGACACGCCGTATCCGCTGACTCTCAAGGAGCCGCTGGTTTATGCTGTAGTGCGGGATGTGGCCGAGCCGGATGTGATTGGTCTGCCGATCAGTCCGACAGTTCCCACGAACACGGGGTACACACATATCATTCCGGGGAGTCTGGTGATTCATGCTCTCAGGGATGATGGGCAGGGGAAAGTCAGGGAAGACGAGGACTACACGGTCGACTATCTGCGCGGGTGGATATATCCAGTAGCTCCTCCAAGTGGGCACTGGGATCCCTTGTCTATGAACACGACTAACTTCCAGTATAGGCACGAGTTGGTCAAGGCTGCGGGCGGGTCTATCACGGAGCGCATTGAAGGTCGGGTGAAGCAGCTCGCGTTCTGGGTGCCAGAGGTCACAGTCGATAGGTTCAATCTCTACAAGCACTACGGCTTTTTGCTTAACCGATTCGAGGCTTCTTCAGAGACTTATAAAACGTTTCTGAGGGGCGTGATGCACCTTTATGAATTTGGGCCAGCATTCGGAAACATGCTTTCTGGATTAAGTATTATGGCAGGATATCCTGTGATTAGAACAGAAGGTGAGTTGCTGACAGGATACACTAGTGGGATTGACGCCCAAGACGCGACGGATGGTCAGATCGTTGGCTTAGCCAAGACGTTCACTACCGGAGTAGGAACGTACACCTTTACAGATTTGGATATTGGTGGGTATTTGATTTTTCCAAGTGCCCTGAATCCGTGTAATAAGGGTCGATTTCGAGTACTCTCGTTGGTTGATCCGCAGACAGTGCTTTTAGAGTCAGCGTATCCGATGGCGGATGAGACGCCGCTGGAGTGGGTGCTTTCTAGAAATTACCAGCACGTTGTTACTACGGATCGATTCTCTTATATCTTCCCTTACTTTGTACCGATGCGTGCGGACGTCACTGATCCTGCCTTGATAGGGACATTGACGTTCAAAGCTTTCGAATCTCTCACTGAGGCGTTTCAGATTAGCGACTATACGACGGCACCTCTGTGGTGGGTAAACAAAACAATTCCCTTTGTCCTTTTCCCTACTGCCAATCTTCTTAGGCGCGTGGCGTCGGATCAACTTTTTAAGAACGTTTTTGGCCCCACGGATGCGGCTATGTATGGCGATCCTGGTTTGTATTATGGAGCGGATGACGAAGGCCATATAGCGGATACCCCCTATCGCCACAATGTAGGTTTTGTCCTTTTCGACCGGTTCCTTAAAGCCCACATGTTCCTAGTGGCTATTGCTCCTGAGCTTGAATTGCCGGCGACCTTTAAGGACGACGTTGAACAGCTTGTCGTTATAAACAAACCATCGTATACCTATGCATATCTAGAGCCGAATGAGCCCTTCCTGGATGAAGGATGGCTCACGGACCTCTTCAATATAGCCGCGATCGGGATAAACCCCCGTGACGATGTCGTTCCGGCCCCCAATGACCTGACTTATGGGTCTTCAACTGCACTTTGTTACGGGGACTACGCGGCCTATTTTTCTTACTGGGATACTCCGATACCGGCCCCTTTCCCCTATCCTCCTCCGCCGTTTATATTTCCTCTGCCCGTTCTGCCCGGAGATAAGGTTTACCTCGTAAATATCAACGCGACCGCGGGCGGGGTGTTGGTTATTGAAGGCAAGGACTACACAGTTGATTACATAGCCAATACCGTGACTATCACGACGCTTTGGGATCCCGCACCGCCTAATACGATGCACGTCTTTGGCGTTAACATTGTTAACTTGGCGACGACGCCGATACCTGACACAACACTGGGCTACACGCCATTGGCGTATGGGGCGGGTGACCCTGCCTACGTCCGAGAAGACCCCGCGGTGCTTTCCGCGAACACGGAGATGGTCTCAAGGCAGCTGGGGCTCACGATAGACGCCGACGGGATGGGCACCCCGTACGTGTATCCTTAGTTTTTAGCCCTTGACGGGGCGCCTAATACCAGGTAAGTTGAAAGTATGAAACTCGCAACCTGGGCCAAGCAACAAGGTGTGGACTACAAGACAGCGTACCGCTGGTTCAGAGCGGGCATCCTTCCTGTTCCGTCTCGGCAATTACCGACGGGGACCATACTTGTTGATGTTGAGGAGAGTGAGACGGTGCAGTTGAGGAAGGAGCTTGAGAAGGTGAAGAAAGAGATGTGTAGGTTGCTGAAGGAGAGACAATAAGATGGCTGAAGAAGCAATGAAGCGATGTACATCATGCAGAAAAAATCAACCTTTAAGCGCCTTTTCTAAGAAAGCAGCTTGCCCTGGTGGTCATAGCTATTGGTGTAAGAAATGTTGTGCAAAGAAGAATAAAGAATGGGAGAAAACACCAGAAGGGTTAAAGACAAAAAAGCGCCAGGCTAAGCGTGAACGGAAAAGAGCAGAAAAAATTTGGGCAGCCCGCTTGGAAGGGGAAATGGCGGATGCTATGAAATTTTGTGCCCGATGTAAGAAGGAAAAGTCATTAGATGACTTCCATAAGGGTGCGGGCAATTCGGATGGTTATAGTTCTTATTGTAAAAAATGTTGTCTAGAATATCGAAGAGAGCATGAAAAAACACCTACAAGGTTGAAACATAAAGTACGCATACGAAAAGAAGCAAAAAAATTCTTATTGAGCCAAACGAACGAAGAAATAGTAAAACTTAAGAAAACGTGTACCCGCTGTAAAAAAAGTAAGTCCCTAGCCCGTTTTAATAAAAATTTAACCCAATTGGATGGGCATGATTATGTGTGTCGTGTGTGCGAATCTGAAAAAGGTAAGAAGTATAAAAAGTCGTTAAAGGGAAAGAATACTATGGAGAAGAGACGGGATAAGGCACGCATTAATGCTGCGTTGGTCGAAGCACTTAACGTGAAGAAACGCTGTCATTATTGTAAAAAAATGAAGCCTATAAAGTTCTTTTATAAAAATTCACATAATGCAGATGGGCACCATTATGCTTGTAAGACGTGTCATACAAAGCAAGCGGAAGAATGGAGAAAAACCCCTGAGGGTAAGAAACGAAGTGAGTTGGCGCGGGAAAGATACCGCTACGGTCTCTCAACAGAGCAGGCGGAACAATTAAACCAAGAAACCGTCTGTGAAATATGCGGAAGACCCTTTTCGGCTAAAAGGTGCCGTAGTATCGATCACAACCATGAAACGGGAGCCACGCGTGGCGTACCGTGTAGACAATGCAACACGGTGCTGGGTCTTATGGGGGATGACCCGCAACGGCTTAGAAAAGCTGCTGATTATTTAGAGGGGCGGAGAAAGTATAATATTGTACCCGCAGAACCGGATAAAATTGTACACCTTACCCTGCTTCAAAAGAAACGGGAACAACGGCGGAAGTTACAACAAGCCGGATAGTTAGTAGTAAATTTGACCGCAACCGTGTAGGATGAAAATATGAAATCAAGTATCGGTTCAACAGGAACCCTCTTCGGTAATTTCGGCATGGTGGTTTACGACGTAAACCCGAAGACCGGGAAGAAGAAGCGCCTTTTTCGGGTCACGAAACACAACCAGATTACCCATCTTGGGCGCGAAGCCGTTCTCAGTTTACTCGCGCAAGATGTGATGGGTACCGTGCTTCAGGCGAATCCTATCTATAATCAGATCTGGGCAATCGCCCTTGGGGCAGACGGGACACCTCCCTCGATCACCGACGCGTCTCTCTATTCAGAAGTTGGGAGGTATCAACTCGTAGTGCCTACTGCCCGTGAATTGGTCGTAGTACCTCCGTCCATATACGAAATTCACGTAAGCTACACGCTCGCTCCTGGGGTATTGACGGGTGTGACTCTGGCAGAAGCAGGTTTGTATACGCGTGGAGATAACGATGACCCCAGTATTGCGGCCAATCAAGTACTTTACGCACGTCAGATTCACCCGATGTTCACGATCGGAGCGACGATGTCGATCGAATATAGCTGGATCCTCGGCCTCCTCGTGCAGGCCCCGTAACCGTTCATAGGAGACACAATGGCATCTCAGGAGATTTCGTACGTAAACGCGAATGATGACGGCGAACGCGTCGCAACCTCGGTAGCTCCCATCTCAGACTCTGAGTTGGTTAAAGCTGCTATTACGAATAGACCCACTGAGTGTCTCAGGAATCGCAGTGAAGTGATTCGTGATGCCCTGATCGATCAGCGTTACTTGGCAGACACCGACATCAGGTGGTTCATGTCGTATGGTGCCGACGTCACAGGTGCAAATCCTGGCGACGATCTCCCGCTCATACTCTGGGACCCCGCTACCGGAACCTTCACGATCGACACGGTGCTCCTCCTTCAGCCCATCAAGACGCCTGATACGGATACGACGGACGTTGTTGTCTACACGTTTGGTGGGACGGATACGCTGACTATCACCTCCCTTTTCAGGAATTATGCTGGAGGGAACAGGCGTCGGGTGGTTTGGGTTTGGACCCCTATGACTGGCGCGACCGCTGTTCTTTCGGGAACACCGAACCACATTCTTACCATTTCGGTCGACAGTGGCGGGTCCACACAGACGGCTGATGTTGATGGCGCGCTTGCTGCACTTGGTGGTGCGT